>PVMK01189411.1_pt2 | contig 22895 bp, 24 predicted proteins | sample 1853481 | NCBI WGS metagenome assembly PVMK01 (sample SAMN08533507, study PRJNA380276) | Marine sediment metagenome, whole genome shotgun sequencing project. | reverse complement strand
CCAGCCGGCCGAGACCGACGCGCGGCAGAAACCCGTGGGCTCTTGGGCCCTGCCGACGCGTCGGTCTCGGCCGGCTGGTCGAAGAGGTCCCAATCCGAGAGATCTTCGAATGAATCGCCGCCATCTGTGGCGGGATCTCCAGCCGATTCGTCGACCGCGTCCGCATCGCCGAGATCCAGACCCTCACTCGGAAGTTCCGATTCGGACGTCGAAGCGCCACTCGATTCGCCCAGTTGCGAAGCGGCCGTGTCGATCTCGCCGAGCAGGTCGTCGACGGCGGCAGCGGCATCGGTATCGACGGCACCAGCGGGCCCGAGCAGGCCGTCGACCTCGTCCTCAGCCCTGGAGAGGTCGCCCCACTCGCCGTCCCGATCGAAGGCGAACTCGGGCGCCTCTTCGACCGCTTCAGGCTCGGAGACTTCGACCGGGTCGTTGAACTCCCAATCGCTTTCGCCATCGGGGTCGAATCCTCTTCCGGCGCCGATTCGCGCTCGAGATCGCCGTCGAGGTCAGAGCCCTCTTCCGGCGCCGGTTCGCGCTCGGGATCGTCGCCCAGGTCGAAGCCCTCTTCCGGTGCCGGGTCGCGCTCGGGATCCGGGTCGGCTTCGTCTGGAACTTCGTTCGAGAGCGCCTCGTGGGCGAGATCGTCAGCGCTCTGCAGGTCGCTTGTCTCGGGAGGAGCGATCACGAAGTAGTGATCGCAATGCTTGCAGCGCAAGCGCGCACCACCCGCCGGAATCTTGGCGTCGTCCAGCTCGTATTCGGTGTCGCAGTTGCCACAGCTGACAAACACGGAGATCGCCCCCTCCCCCGATTTCGGGCCGCACAGATCGAGCCACCCCGGCTATGCTTGGGGGGCTTTCCCGATTCCGGTCCGTTTCGTTCGTTTCGGAGGCGAACGGGCCTCGCTTGAGATCTGCGGGGTCACCAAAACGGCAGATCAACGCTTTCGGAGGCCTTTCTTGGCCGCAGGCGCCCAGCGGTCCCTTCTGGACCACCGGCTCGTGATCGTCACCGGCAAGGGGGGGACCGGCAAAACGACGGTTTCCGCCGCGCTCGCGCTGGCCGCGGCGCGGGCGGGCCTCCGGGTCCTGGTCGCCGAAATGGGCCCCGACGAGCAGATTCCACGCCTTCTGGACCTACGAGCGCCCCGGGCGGGCTATGCGGGCTGCACGATCCTGCCCGGCCTTCGAGCCATGCGGATCGAGCCCTTCGAGGCGCTCGCGGAGTATCTCGGCCTGCAACTCGGGGTTCGCGCGATTGTGGACGTCGTGGTGCGCAACAAGGCTTTTCGCCAGCTCCTGACCGCGGCCCCAGGATGGCGCGAACTGATCACACTCGGAAAGATCTGGCATCTCGTCCAACTCGACTCCGAAGACCCCCCGGGCCACCGATTCGACCTCATCGTCGTAGACGCGCCGGCCACGGGACACGGTGTCGCGTTTCTCGACGTTCCGCGCGTGGTCGTATCGGCGGTGCGGACCGGCCCGCTTCGCGCACATGCGCAGCGCGTCGAGGACATGCTCGAAGACCCCGAGCAGACGCTCGTGCTTCCGGTTGCACTCGCCGAGGAACTCCCCGCTCGTGAAATCGCCGAACTGACCGACCGCGTTCGCGATGAGATGGGCATCTCGATCGACCGCGTGATCGTCAATGCAGTCGTCGGGCCGCCCTTCCCCGATGCGATCCCAGATCTCGATGAGGCGCTCGCTCGACTCGACGGCGATTTAGCGCTCGGAGCGCTGCCACCGCCTCGCGTATTGGCCCGCTGCGCCCACTACCTCCGATCGCGGCACGAACTCAATCGCCGCTTTACGGCCGAAATCCAACAGACGACGGGGACTGCCGATCGTCCAACTTCCGCGACTCCCGGAAGGCATCCAGGGCCCGGACCAGATCTCGTCGCTGATGAGAGGGCTGCTCGCCAACCCGGTCTTTCTCGAATGAGGCCCGAATCCCAAACTCGACGCCATGCTCGCGGACCGCAAGATCATCGTATGCGTGGGCTGTGGAGGTGCGGGCAAGACGACCGTGGCCGCAGCGCTCGCGTTGGAGACGGCGAGGCGAGGCCGCAAGGCGCTGGTGCTCACGATCGATCCAGCGCGCAGGCTCGCGGACGCGATGGGCGTCGAATCCCTTGGAAATCGCCCCCAGGAGATCCCGCGCGAAATCCTCGATGCGCTCGGCGTTCCCGCCGCGGGGTGAGCTATCGGCGTTGATGCTCGACATGAAGCGCACATTCGACGACCTCGTCGAACGCTTCGCGGAGAGCGAAGCGGTACGCGATCGGATTTTCGAAAATTCCATCTACCAGCACGTCAGCAACGCGCTCGCGGGCAGCGTGGAATACTCCGCGATGGAGAAGGTCTTCGAGTTGCACGAAAGCGGTGCGTTCGACTTGATCGTCGTCGACACGCCACCGGCACAACACGCTCTCGACTTCCTCGAAGCGCCCCAACGCCTGCTCGAATTCCTCGACAGCCGGCTGGTGAAGATGCTCATTCATCCCGCTTTCGCGGCGAGCCGCTTCGGCTTTCGGCTGTTCCATCGCGGCACGCAACGGGTACTGCACGTTCTCGAGCGCATCACGGGCATCGGCTTTCTCGAGGACCTCTCCGAGTTTCTGGTCGCGTTCGACGCCATGGCCGTTGGCTTTCGCGATCGAGCCCACCGCGTGCGATCCCTGTTGCTCGCCCGAGTCCACCTTCGTCCTGGTGTCGGGTCCCGGCAGCGTCTCTGCGGGTCACGCCGCGGACTTCCTCGATCGCCTCGAAAGCTACGGCGTCTCGCTCGCGGGAGTGCTGGTAAACCGGATCCGGCTCTGGCCATCGGAGAGCTCCCCACCTGAAAGAGGTGCGCCGCGAAGAGCCGACGTCGAGGCGCTGCGGGATGCGCTTTGGGCCAGCGAGGGCGCCGACTATCCCACTGCTCTCGCCGCCGAAGCGGCGGCGAGAGCAGCGACGAGATACGCTGAACGGGTGCGAGCCGACGCGCGCTCCGCCCAGCCCCTGCGCGAAAGAATCGAAGCACAGGGTTGTTTCTGGGGTTGCATTCCGGAGTTTGAAGAAGACGTTCACGACCTCTCGGGCCTCGGGCGTCTCGCGGATCGGATCGCAGGCAAGGTCGAGGAGCCGTAGCGTGCCGACGAGCGATCACTCCAAAAACCGGACGCGGCAGGGCGACCCGAAGCCCCCGGAGCGCGCAGCCGAAGCCCTCGCCCGCGCGCGGACGCACACCCACGCTGCGATCGCGGAAGCCCTCGCAGCGGTTCACGCACTGCTCGACGCGTCGTCGTTGGCACTGAGCGGAGAAGCCTCCGCAAGCAACACCGTGCTGGGCCCGATCGCGCGAATTCTCGAGGGGCTCCGCGCGGAATTCGACGAAAGTGCGACGACGGGTGAAGCCGCTGCCCTGCTGCGCTCGATCGCCGAAGCCCTCGATGCCGAAATTGCCCGCTGGGAGACGCGCTCCGAATCCGACCCCGAAGCGCGCGCGGTGTGGCGCGCATTTATCGGACTTCGCGAACTGCTGTGGGAGTTCGGAATCCGCCGCGAATCCGACGCGGGTGGGAGCGAAGCGACGGCGAAGCCCGCCGCGCGCAAGAAAGGGCGCTCGACCTCCACGCGGCGAAAACAACCGCGTGTGCAACGCGTGACCGTCGAGGAGTAATCCGCGATTTGAGGAGGACGGTTCCCCGAAGACGATCTGGGCTAACGTGGCCTGCCGAAACACAGAACCGACTTTCCCAGCGCTACGATGCGAGGAATCCGCGATGAGCGTGTTGATCAAGCGCTACGCGAACCGAAAGCTCTACAACACCAAGACCAGCCGCTATATCACACTCAAGGGCATCGCGGCGTTGATCGAGACCGGTGACGACGTGCGCGTCATCGACAACGAAACCGGCGAAGACATTACCCATGTCGCGCTGTCACAAATCCTGGTAGACCACGAACGCTCCAACAGCGCCGCATCGCGGACACTGTTGTCCGAGATGATCTCACGTGGTGGCGACGCGCTCTACGGCGCGCTTCGCCGGGGCGTCGGCGATGCCAGCGATGGAATTGGAGAGCTGCAAAACAACCTACGGCGAATCGTCAAGAACCGGGAGCACGACGCCAGCAAGCTCGGCGAATGGATCGCGGTCGCCACGCCAGACTTCGACCGCGTCGTACAGGGCGCGATGGAGCGCGTCTTCAAGGTGCTCGATCTGCCGCGCCGCGGAGACATCGAAGCCCTCAACGCAAACCTGCAGCGCGTGGCCGAAGCCGTCGAATCCCTCCAAAACGCCGAACCCGGCGAGAGCGCCGCCAGCGGCAAGCCCGGCGTCAAGCCCAGCGGAAAGTCCGGCGCCAAATCCGGCAGCAGATCCAGTGGAAAACCCGGTGATGAACCCGGCGGCAGGTCCGGCGACGAACTCGGTGACGGGATCCGCTAACGCCCGACCGCCCCTTCAATCCCAGACCGAACCGCGGTCGCTCAGTCCCGTGTCGATCAAGGCCTGGATCTCCGAGCGAAGCTCCTCGTTCATTCTCGAGATCAGCAATTCATCCCGGGCGGCGTCGGGCGCCAGGTGGGTGATCGAGATCGGCTCGCCGATCCGGATCACCCATTTGCTCGGCAGCGGGAGGAGCCCGAGCGGGCCAAGCAGCGGAAACGTTGGGGTGACCGGAAGGAATGGCAACCCCACCATTCGCCCTGGAGTGCCCCATTTGAACAAAATCGGATGGGCCTCCTCCGCGCCGACGATACCGATCGGAATGATTGGAACCCGCGTCTCGAGAGCCACGCGCACCACGCCGCCCCGTCCGAAGCGCTTGAGTCGATAGCGTTCGCGAAAGACTTTCGCGGCGCCCTTCTGACCCTCGGGAAAGACAAGAACCGCCTCGCCGGAGCGAATCAATCGCTCCGCGTTCTCTCGGCACGCCCGAACACCGCCCAGTTGCGCGAGGTAGGGCTGCACGAACGGAAGCGTAATCAGCCAGTCGGCAACCATGAACCGCGGCCGCAGCTTCGAACGCATCCGCCAAATCGCGTAGGAAACCATCAAACCGTCGTAGGGCAGGAGGCCGGAGCGATTGGCGACGAGCAGACACGGACCCGCGTCGGGAATCTGATCGATTCCGTGAAGCTCGATCCGCCAGTAGTGTTCGTAGAGCAGATCGAGCAGGGGGCGCGCTCGGCGCAACACGATTTCGTCCATCCCGAACTCATCGACTTCTCCGGAGCGCTCGCTCATTCCCAGCGTGCTCACACGGCGTTGGATCTGCTGGATGAGGGCCATCCAGTCGATCTTCTCGACGGGAGCCCGCTCTCGCACGGGAAAACGCGTGCGAATCTCCCCGCGAAGTCCGTTGAGCGCCTCTCGAAGTTCGGCGCTCAGCTCGTCGGGCCGCTCGGCGTCACTCGACGTTTCGAGATCGAGCTCGTCGTTCACCGCGCCCTCCCCGTCACCGGTAGCGCCTCATACGGCGCGTGGAGACGAACGACAACCAGGCTTCGCGAGTCGTATAGACCGGCTCGCCGAAGGCATCCCAGCCTCGCTGCCCGTCGGCTACCCAGAGGTAGCGCAGGTAGTCGTAGAAACCCTCTGGCGGATCTCCCGTCTGCCCCTGGGACGGGTAGTAGGCCATCCGGTAGAGAATCGCGGGCGGCGCCGGGAGAATGCGCTTGCCGGCGATTCGAAGAATCGTAGACAGGGGCAGGACACCCCGCCCCACGACATTGAACACACCAGGGTGTTGATGGAGGTCGCGGTCTCAAGCGCGTGGACGCAGTCGTCTTCGTGGATGAACTGCATCAAGGGGTCGTACCCCATCAACTTGGGAACGAGAGGCCGCGAAAAATAACGCGTCACGTGGTCCCAATAGGTGGGTCCAAAGATCCAACAATTTCGCAACACCGTCACTTCGGTGTCGGGATGACGCACGCGCCATTTCGCGAGCAGCGACTCGACCTGCATCCGGTTCGAGACCGAGTGCGAGTCGGGATGTCCGCGCAGCGGATGCTGTTCGGTCAGGAAGTTCGGGTTGTCGGGCCAGGGGCCGTAGAGCATCGTGCTCGATGCGACGACCAGCCGCTTGACCTTGGCGGCCGCGCAGGCGTTCATCACGTGAAGGCTTCCGATTGTCTCGAGTTCGTGGTCCATCTCGACGTCTGCCGTCGGCTCGGATCGAAACGCCGTGTGGACGACAGCCTCGACTCGCTCCTCGGCGAGCACCTCGGCGACGCGGCTGTCGGCGGTGGGCTCCGTCAGATCAACACTGTGGAAGCGCACGAGCGGATCGAGCCGGAAGGGGCGGCGCTGATCCAGACCGATGATTCGAAAGTTGGACGACTGCCGCTGCAGGCGCCTGACGAGAGAACGCCCCAGATAGGAGCCGAGCCCGGTGATTGCGATGACGCCAGGTGAATTCAACGGTCCCCGGAGAGCCGAGGCAGAGAGTTCGCAACGCCGCGCCTCGCTGCCTTCCTGTCCCTCAGATACCATGCTGCGCGATGCTCGCCAAGCGGAAGACAGCGGTTGTCGAGGACAAGCGATTCCTCGGCCATCGCGGCCCCGCCGGCCATCCGGAGCGCCCCGAGCGGATCTCCGCGGTCGGGCCGCAGTCGATGCCCGCGGCGAAGCGCTGACCCGATTTGCGCCACGTGCCGCAACACCCGACGAGATCCTCCGCGTGCACAGCCGCGAACACTTCGATCGGGTCGCCGAGGCCAGCCGGCGCCCACCCGCGCAGCTCGACGCGGACACCTACATTTCTGCCGATAGTTTCGAGGTGGCATTGCTGGCCGCTGGAGGCACCACGGAACTCGCGCTTCGCGTGGCGCGAGGCGAGTTGGATAGCGGGCTCGCTGCCGTTCGACCGCCGGGCCACCACGCAGAGAGCGATCGCGCGATGGGGTTTTGCTTGTTCAACAACGTCGCGATCGCGGCGCGCGCTCTCCAGGAAAGAAGAATCCGTCGATCGAATCATGATCCTCGACTGGGATGTTCACCACGGCAACGGCACGCAACACTGCTTTGAGAGCGACCCGTCGGTCCTCTACGCGTCGGCCCACCAGTTCCCTTTCTACCCGGGAACCGGCGCCGCCGGCGAAATCGGCGTCGGCCGAGGTGAGGGATTCACGCTCAACGTCCCGCTTCCGGCCGGCTCTGGCGATCGCGAGTACGTCGGCGTGATGGAGCACCTGATTGCACCGGCTGCGCGGTCGTTCCGACCCGAATTGATCCTGATCTCCTGTGGTTTCGACGCGCATCGGGACGATCCCCTCGCCGCCATGAACGTGACGCGCGAGGGCTACCGCGATTTGGGCGCAATCGCGCGCGCACTCGCCGACGACCTCTGTGGAGGTCGCATTTTGTTCGTCCTCGAAGGCGGTTATGCGGCCTCCGGGTTGAAGGACGGCGTGAATGCAGTCCTCGACGTGATCACGGACGAAGATTCTCCGGAATTGCCGAAAAATGAGCCTGTTTTGCCCGGAACAGTGCTCGACACCGTCGTCGAACAGGTCGCGCGCGTCCATCACCTGTAATTTTTTCGCGCTCCAAGAGCCAGCCTAAAACACGGCTCTAAGGCGAAAGTGTGCGCCTATCTTGTAGTTAATCGACGGATTGACCACGAGATCTTGTACGACCTGCCCATTCTTTATGGACAGTTCACAAAATGCTTGCAAGATAAAATAAAGTGGGATAAGGGTGTGCCGCGGTGGGAGAAGGTGGTACAAAGTGGCGGTTGTCAACTGAAACCGCCAAGCGAGTTCCCGCTGATGTTTCGAGGAAGATTCTATCACACGATCGACGCAAAGGGTCGCGTGAGCATCCCGTCGGGGTTCCGATTGGAGTTACAGAGCCGCAGCGAGCAAGCACCGATCGTGACCAACGGCGTGACCGGAGCCGGCAAAATGTCTCTGGCTCTACCGCTACGAGGATTGGTGTGAATACGAGGCTCACCTCGTGGGGCTCGCTCCAAACGATCTCGACGTCCAATCCTACGTGCGCTTCATGGTATCCGGCGCCACCGAGTGCCCGATCGACAACCAGGGGCCGCTCGCTGCTGCCAGCATTCTTGCGCGAGCACGCGGAGCTCGGACGGGAAGTCACGATCGCCGGGCGTCGGAGCGCGCATCGAAATTTGGGACAAGTCGCTGTTTGACGACGAATCAATCCGGGACCCAGGAAGACTTCCAGCGCATTGCGTCGGTGGTCGCGGGCCTGGATCGGTGAGGAGTATGTCGGTGGGGGGGACAGAGGAGTTCGGCTCCTTCAATTGAGAGGTTGGGGTGGTGTCCCCGGAGTACCTATTCGTGGTGAACGCAAAGTCACTTGGGGGGGGCGGAGCGTTCCCTACAAATCAGGTATTCCGGGGCACACCCCGGCTCCCGCCCGGCCATCAGCCGGCCGCGTAGTCCCAGTGCCGCCCACGCCGACGCAAAACGAGTTTTCTCACCGGCCCGCCCTTCTGGAGGAGTGCTTGGCCGCCCTGGAACTGCAGCCTGGCGCAATCGTGGTGGATGGAACAGTGGGGGGCGGCGGACATGCGGCGGCGATTCTCGAGCGCACGGCGCCGGATGGGCGCTTGATCGGCCTCGATCTCGACAGTGAAGCAATTCGCGAATCGCAGCAGCGACTCGAGTCCTTTGGAGATCGGGTCACGCTGATCCAGGAATCGTTTCGGAATCTAGACGCGGTACTCGCGCACCTCGAGGTTCCGCAAGTAGGCGCCGTTCTGCTCGATCTCGGAGTCTCTTCGCATCAGCTCGACTCCCCGGAGCGCGGATTTCGCTTCGCGACCGAGACCGCAGCAGAGACCCCGCTCGACATGCGCATGGACCAGCAATCGGGAGCGACCGCCGCAGACCTGTTGCGTCGAGCGCGCCCCGAGCAGCTCGAGAAGTGGTTTTCAGATTATGCGGACCTCCCCAGAGCGAAAAAGCTCGCGCGCTTCATCGTCGCAGCCCGTCAACGCGCACCCTTGAGGACGGCTGCCGATCTTCGCACACTGATCGCGGATGCCCGGATCGGGGGCGGTCGCCGACACGATCCATCCACACTCGTCTTCCAGGCACTCCGGATCGCCGTCAACGACGAAGCCAACGCGCTCTCGGAGGGGCTCGAAGCCGCGATCGAGAGCCTTCGCGTCGGGGGGCGATTGGTCGTTCTCGCGTACCACTCGGGAGAGGATCGGGTCGTCAAGAATCGGCTGCGGGGCGCCGCCCGCGGCTGCTCGTGCCCACCGCGCACACCGGTCTGCATCTGCGGTGAAAAAGTGCGACTCCGCGTCATCACGCGGCGACCCATCTCGGCTGGCGATGCCGAGCTGCGCGAGAATCCACGCGCGCGTTCCGCAAAGCTGCGGGTCGCCGAACGCGTCGCGGAGGCCTCGTGAATCCGCTTCTCGCTATGACGGGGGCGCGGTCGCGTCGATCGAAGTCCCGGTTTTCCGGGAAACCGCGCAACTATCACGCGAAGCGAGAGTTGCGCGAAGCAAGGAATCTGATCGGCCGCGACCTTGCGAGCGATGCGCCCCGCAAGCGGATTCCCATCTGGCTGATCCCCGGGATCGTCGTTGGCGGGGTCTTCGCCGCACTCGCAATCGCGCATGTCCGAGTGGAGCTGATCGGTCAGGGCTACAAGCGCTACAGCGCGGTGGAGCGTCTGCAGGCTCTCGGCGAAGAAAAACGGATTCTCACCGCTCACGTCCGCGAACTGCGCGACCCCGCGCGGCTGGCGGAGCTGGGCCGGAAGATGGGACTTTCCCGCCCCGATCACGTAATCGCACTCGCTCCATCGGGCAACGAGCCGCGCCCATGAGATCGGCACGCGTGCAGATCTCTCTCCGACGGATCGGGATCGCACGCGTATTGCTCCTCGTTCCCTTTGCCGTTCTGGGCATTCGGGCCGCCCACCTCAGCGTGGACGAGCGCGGCATCACGCGCGGAGAAAATCAGACCCGACGCGTTGTCGAACTCGCACCCGGACGCGGCGCCATCGTCGATTCCTCTGGAGCAGAGCTCGCGCTCTCCGTCGAGTCTCCCTCCATCTACGCGATCCCCTCCTCGATCGACGACGTCGATGTGGCGGCTGACAAAACTGGCGCCGATTCTCGGGTGGAAGCGACAGAAGCTGGCCGATCGGATGCGCGATCGACAGTCCTTCTTCTTTCTCGCACGCTGGGTCACTCCGGAGCGAGCCCAGCAGGTTCTCGACCTCGGCCTCGCCGGGAGTTGGCGTGCTCGACGAGCCACGCCGCATCTACCCCCATCGGCAGCTCGGCGCCCAGCTGGTGGGCTTCGCGAACATCGACGGCAAAGGCGTACGCGGCATCGAGGAGCAGGAGGACGATTGGCTGCGTGGGATTGGCGCATCGCATCCCGGTCGAGCGAGACGCACGGGGTCGAAAGCTGTGGATTGGCGGCGATTCGCAGTGGACTACGACGGGTGGTGACGTTGCGCTCACCATCGACGCGACCCTTCAGGCGCAGGCCGAGGAAGCGCTTCGCGAAACGGTCGCCGCTTCTGGGAGCGCGCGGCGGCATCGTCGTCGCGATGGATCCGTGGACCGGTGACATCCTGACGCTCGCCGAAAACCCGAGCTTCGATCCCAATCATTTTCGGGATCTCGACTTCGCGTCGACTCGTTCGCGGGCATTTGCGGATGCAATCGATCCGGGCTCTACGCTGAAGACATTTCTGATCGCGGCGGCCCTCGAAGAAGGTGCCATCCAGATCGGCGACATCGTGAATTGCGGAGACGGCTCATTCCAGATTCCGGGCAAGACCATCCACGACCACCATCCGAACGGCGAGCTGACCCCGGGCGGGGTTCTTCGCGTCTCGAGCAACATCGGAGCCGTGAAGATCGCCTACCAGCTCGGGCGCGCCGCCCACTACCGGGCGCTGCGCCGTTCGGTTTTGGCAGCACCACCAACAGTGGATTTCCGGGTGAGTCGGCGGACTGTTGCGGCCCTGGAAGAAATGGATGCCCGTCGACCACGCGACGATCGCATATGGCCAGGGCATCAACGTGACACCGGTCCAACTCGCAGCAGCCACTTCCGTGTTGGCGAACGGCGGACTTTGGGTGCAGCCGCGTGTCGTTACCGCGAGGCGACCTCCGGGAGGAGACTGGCAATCGAGTCAGCCGGAGCCTGGACGCCGCGTCGTCCGGGAAGAAACCGCTGCCGCACTCCTTAAAATGCTCGAAGGGGTCGTTTCTCCCGACGGAACCGGAAGCCTCGCGGGGTTGAAGGGAATCCGGGTCGGCGGAAAGACGGGCACACCACAGAAGTACGACAGCGAGTCGAAAACGTTCGCGCTGGATCGCCACGAGTCGTGGTTCATGGGTGTGGTTCCCGCCGACGCACCCAAACTCGTGATCGTCGTTCGGGTGGACGAACCGAAAAGGCCCGCGCATACCGGGGGAGCCACCGCAGCGCCGCTGTTTGCACAAATCGCGGCGGCACAGCTGACGCGGTACGGAATCTTCACCGAGCCCGAGCGACGTCGAGCCAAACCGAGCCCGACGGTCGTCATCGCTCGAAACCAACCGCTTCCCGCCGTCTCCGCAGCGCCACCAAAGCCGGCGCCGCGGCCACGTGCCACGCATCCGGCACAGCCGAGTGCCACGCCGCCATCGAAGCCGAGCACCGCACGCCTGTCGAGCTCGAGAGCCACGCGCCCATCGGAATCGACCTCGGTGGAGCGACTCGCGAGCCTCGGAGATCGCGTGCTGTTGCCCGATTTCCGGGGCCGAACGGTGGCTGAAGTCAGACAGATGACGGCAGGACGGATCGCGGTGAAATTTTCCGGCAAGGGACGAGCGGTCACCCAACAACCGGCGCCGGGCACGGTCTTCGCGCTCAGCAGCGGCCCCGTCACCATTCGCTTCGAGGCACAATCGACGGCGAGCGGCGAGGGGGAAATCTAATGCGCCTCTCCGCCCTGTTGGACGCATTGCCTGCCGAACTCCGAGGAACCAGCGGCGGACCCGGTGCCGTCGATCGCGAAACCGAGATCCGTGGGATCGCCTACGATTCGAGGCGGGTCGAGGCCGGTGACCTCTTCTTCGCACTGCGCGGAGAATCGAGCGATGGACACGACTTTCTCGGGGCCGCCTTCGAGCGCGGCGCAGTGGCGGCGATCGTCGAGTCTGCGCCGACCGAACCCGCTTCGGCGGATCGCCCCGTCGTGGCCGTGCGGGACAGCCGGCGAGCACTCGCCCCGATCTCGACGCGGTTCTTCGGCCGCCCCGCATCAGAACTCACGCTGATCGGCATCACCGGAACCAACGGCAAGACGAGCACCACCTACCTCGTCGAATCGATTTTGCAGCGCGCGGGTATTTCGACCGGGGTGATCGGAACACTCGACATCCGCTACGCGGGAGAGAGCGAGCCCGCCGTCAACACGACGCCGGAGAGCTACGAAATCCAACGCAGCCTGCGCGCGATGCGAGATCACGGCATCGCCTGTGCCGTGATGGAGGTCTCTTCCCACGGTCTGGCTCTCGATCGCGTTTGGGGGTGTGAGTTCGCGATCGCGGCATTGACCAACATCAGTCAGGACCATCTCGACTTTCACGACTCGATGGACGCCTACCGGGATGCCAAGGTCCGGCTCTTCGACACCTACCTGCGCGCCAGCGGATCGGCGGTGGTGAACATCGATGGCGCGAGCGCCGACGCGTTCATCCGCGCCACCGAGCGATCGGGTGCGAAGCTCGTTCGCGTCTCTCGCCAAAGCGAGAGCGCTGCTGATGTCCGACTCGAACAGGCCCGGATCGCGTTGGACGGAACCGATGCGCGAATCGCGTTTCCGAGCGGAGCGCTCGACCTGCGAATCCCGCTCGTGGGCGACTTCAACCTCGAAAACACTCTGGTCGCCTGCGGCGTTGCCGTCGCACTCGAGATCGATCCCAAGATCATCGCGGAGGGTATCGAGAACTGCCCGCAGGTTCCCGGGCGCGTCGAGCGAGTGCAGACCTCTCAGAAAGCAGAGCCGGTGGTCGTGGTCGATTACGCGCACACGCCCGACGCGGTCGAAAAACTACTCGCGACGCTTCGACCGCTCGCCAAGGAGCGACTCGTTGCCGTCTTCGGATGCGGCGGCGATCGCGATCGCGGCAAGCGCCCGCGGATGGCGGAAGCCGTGGCACGCTGGAGCGATCGGGTCGTGGCCACCAGCGACAATCCCGCGATCCGAAGACCCGCTGCAGATCCTAAAAGACGTGGAGCCGGGGCTCGCGACGTTGCAGCGGGTCGAAGCCGATGCGCTAGACGCGACCGATGCATCCTACGCGGTGATTTCGGATCGGCGGAGCGCGATTGGAGTCGCGATCGACATCGCACGACCGGGTGACATGGTCGTGATCGCCGGCAAGGGGCACGAGGATTACCAGATCGTCGGGCCCGATCGCCTGCACTTCGACGACCGCGAAGAAGCGCGCAGCGCACTGCTCGCGAGGAGTTCGCGATGACGTCCGCCTTCCGCGTCGAAGATGCGCTGCGCTGGACCGGGGGTGCGCTGGTAGGCGACTATGCCGCAACCGTGCTCTCGGGAGTTTCGATCGATTCGCGTACCATCGAGCGCGGTGAACTGTTTTTCGCAATCGTGGGGCCCAGCCACGACGGACACGCCTTCCTCGAGAACGCCCTCGATCGGGGCGCGGCCGCACTGATCGTCGAGCGAGGCCGCGCGTTGCCCGACGCGTTGGCGGTTCCCGTCATCGCAGTCGAAGACACCACGCGCGCACTCGGCTGCCTCGCCACGGGCCATCGCGCGGAATTTGACGGCCCCGTCGTCGCGATCACGGGCAGCAATGGCAAGACGACCACCAAGGAAATGTGCGCCGCGATCCTGTCTGTGAGTGCGCCCTGTCATCGAACGCCCGGAAATCTGAACAATCAATACGGGCTTCCGCTCACCCTGCTCGGCCGGAGCGAAGCTGACCGCTCGCTCGTCGTCGAACTAGGGATGAACCAGCGCGGCGAAATTGCACAGCTCATTGAAATCGCGAAACCGACCGTGGGCGTGATCACCAACGTCGGCACTGCGCACATCGAATTCCTGGGAAGCCGCGAGGAGATCGCCCGCGAAAAAGGCGACATGGTCGCGCGGCTCCCCGCAGAGGGCACCGCGGTACTCAACGCAGACGACCCGCTCGTGCTCGCGCAGCGAGACCGCACGAGCGCGCGCGTGATCAGCTTCGGAACGTCGATCGATGCGGACGTGCACGGCGGAGACATCGAATGGATCGACGATCGGGGTTATCGGTTCGAACTCGAGACGCCGGTGGGTAGAGGCACGATCGAGGTGCAGGGACTGGGGCCCACCACGGTCAGCAACGCGCTGGCCGCGGCGGCTGCGGCCCTCGCCGCGGGTGCATCGGTCACAGACATCACCAAAGGACTCGCCAATTATCAGGGCATCAAAGGGCGCCTCGAACGGCGCGAACTATCGGGCGGGATCACGCTCATCGACGACACCTACAACGCGAACCCGCAATCGATGGAGGCCGGTTTGCGACTGCTCTCAGAAATCAAGGGTGCCCGCCGTACCGTGGCCATCCTGGGCGACATGGGAGAACTCGGCAACACAGCTGAAGCCGCCCATCGAGAACTGGGGCAGCTGGCGGCGACGCTCGGGATCGACTTCCTGATCGCATTGGGGGCCCGAGCCCAGACCGTTGTGGCTGGCGCGGTCGAATCGGGGATGGAAATGGCGCGAGCCGTCGCCGCAGCCGATCACGGCGACGCGAGCGAGCGCGCGTGTGACTTCTTGCGGGCACACGACGCAGTGCTGGTGAAAGGCTCACGATCAATGCGAATGGAGCGCGTCGTCGAATCGATTGCCTCCGAGAAGGGAATCTGAATGCTCTAGCACTTGTTCTACCGATGCGCTTCCGAGTTCAGCGGGTTCAACGTATTTCGCTACATCACCTTCCGAACCGGCGCCGCCACACTGACCGCGCTCTTCATCGCCTTCATGGTGCGGCCGCCATTGATTCGCTGGCTCGATCGCATGCGGGTGAGGCAACCCATTCGCGACATCGGCCCCGACCACCAGAGCAAAGAGGGCACGCCGACGATGGCCGTGCTGTTCAGCCTGCTATTGCTGTTGGTGTCGGTACTGCTCTGGTCGAACCTCGACAATCGCTTCGTCTGGATCGTCATCGGCATCACCTCGGGCTACGGGCTGCTGGGATTCATCGATGACTACCGCAAGGTCAAAGAGGGCCACAGCGGCGGGATTTCGGCGCGCGCCAAACTCTTCTGGCAGACGCTAATGGCGATCGGCGTCGCACTCGCGATCTACACCGATCCGGATTTCGACGCCCACCTCGCCGTGCCGTTCTTCAAGAACTTCACGCCGTATCTTGGAATCTTCTACGTCCCCTTCGCAGCGTTCGTGATCGTTGCAACGAGCAACAGCGTCAATCTGACAGATGGCCTCGACGGGCTTGCGATCGGACCGGTTCTGGTTGCGGCGGGAACCTTCTTGATTCTCTCGTACGCGGCGGGTCACGCCGGAATCGCCGAATACCTGGCCATCAAGTACGTCCCCGGCAGCGGGCACCTCGCCATCTTCTGCGGCGCCCTGATCGGAGGCGGGCTCGGGTTCCTCTGGTTCAATGCATCCCCCGCACAACTCTTCATGGGAGACGTCGGCTCTCTCGCGCTCGGCGGCGCGCTCGGAACGATGGCCGTGCTGATCCGGCAGGAATTCCTGCTCCCGATCGTGGGCGGCATCTTCGTCGTCGAAGCGCTTTCGGTGATGATCCAGGTGGCGTCGTTCAAGTTGACCGGGAAACGCGTGTTTCTGATGGCGCCGATTCATCATCACTATGAAAAACTCGGCTGGCCCGAACAGAAGATCGTGGTCCGCTTCTGGATCGTGTCGGCCATCTTGGGGCTCGTGGCTTTGTCCACGCTGAAACTGCGCTGATGGAAGGAATCGAGAATCAAAAGGTTTTGGTGCTGGGGCTCGGCGCGACCGGGCGCAGCGCCGCCAACTTCTGCATCGCGCGGGGAGCGAGCGTTCTGGCTGCGGACGAGGGCACTGAAGATCTCGGCGCAGAACTCGAAAAACTCGACCCGCGCGTGGATTGCGTTTACGGCCAGCCCTTTCCCGATGCTGGGGATTTCGACCTGGTGGTTCCGAGCCCGGGCGTTGCTCCCGAGCGCTACCGCGATCGCGCACAACGCGTCTGGGGCGACATCGAACTCGCCTATCGATCCATCTCCGCACCGATCATCGCGGTTACCGGGACGAATGGAAAGTCGACCACCGTCTGCTTGCTCGAAGCGCTGCTCTGCGCGGCCGGCGCCCGCGCCCGCGCCGCGGGAAACCTCGGAACACCCGCACTCGAACTAGTCGGTGAGCCGCTCGATTTTGCAGTTCTCGAAATCTCTTCTTTCCAGCTCGAGACCGTCGAGGCCTTCCGGCCCGCGGTGGCCGTCATCCTGAACATCACGCCAGATCACCTCGATCGTCACGCCAACTTCGACGCCTACGCATCCGCGAAGGCGAAAATCCTCGCGAACCAGCGCAGCACCGATACCGCGGTGTTGAATTTCGACGACCCGGCCGTTGCCGCTCTCGCGGAGACCGCAAATGGGCGCGTGTTTCCGTTTCGAACCCTGGGTGCGGTCTTGCCGGGCGCCTTTCTGGATGCTGGCAGCGTCGTGCTCTGCAAAGAGGACGCTGAGCCGATTCGGATTTCACTCGATGCGATGCAGCTGACCGGACTTCACAATCGCGAGAACGTCCTCGCGGCACTCGCAGCGGTGTATGAGGCTGGTGTCGACCCCCGATGCGCTGCAGACGCGTTGGCATCGTTCTCGAACCTCCCCCATCGCTGCGAACTCGTGGGGCAGGTCCGGGGTGTGCGTTACGTCGATGACTCCAAGGCCACCAATCCCGGCGCGGCGATGCGCTCGTTGGCGGCTTCTCCGAAAATCTCATCTGGATTGCAGGCGGCCGGGACAAGAACCTCGCATTCGAAGAATTGGCGGGTTGGGCCGCCACACGAGTTCGCGCCGCCGTACTGATCGGCGAGAGCGCACCGAAGCTCGAAGCCGCACTCACCGGCCGCGTGGACGTCTGCACCGCCGCGTCACTCGAAGAAGCCGTGCAGCGCGCGTCTCAACTCGCAGAGCGCGGAGACGTCGTGCTGCTCTCACCCGCGTGCGCGAGCCAGGATCAATTTCGAGATTTTCAGGAGCGGGGAGAGCGCTTTCACGCTGCGGTTGCCGAACTCCAAACCCGGGAGAAGCCATGAGCGGTCGGGCCCCGCGCCGTTATTCGCCGCGCTCCAATGCCGCCCAAGCGGTGCACAAGCCCCGCGCCCTCACAGCCAACGCACTCGATGGCGGAGTGATCGCTGCATTTTCGTTCCTCGCAGGAATCGGCCTGGTGATGATCTACAGCCTCACGGCGCCGCTTGCTGCTGCGAACGCGCTGCCTCCCCAGTTCGTCCGCCAGTTGGCCACGCTCGCGACGAGCATCTTGGTGCTGATCGCGGCGCTGCGCGTTCCGATCGCCGCGTGGCGTCGTCTCGCACTACCACTCTGGGGAGTTTCGAGCGTCTTGCTGCTCGCGACCCTGGTCGTCGGGATCGAAGTCAACGGAGCCCGACGCTGGCTCGAACTACCGGGATTGCGCCTACAAGCCGCAGAGGTCGCAAAATTCGCAACGGTTCTCGCCGTTGCGGTGCTGCTGACCGCGAGCCCGTCGCGTCGAGCGCGCCTGAAGCCCGTGGTCTGTGCAGTCGCGCTCTGTGGGCCACCGGTTGCGCTCCTCTTGCTGCAACCAGATTTTGGCAGCTCCCTCGTCCTGTGCGCAGCGGTCGGAGCCCTGCTCTTCGCGGCGGGCACTCCGATGCGATTGCTGGTCCCGCCTCTCGTTCTCGCGGTCGGGGGAGCCGCCGTTTACGTCGCGCTTCGACCCTACGCGCACGTGCGCTGGATCGGCTTTCTGGATCCCTGGGCAACCGCGACCCGCGAGGGCTTTCAGCTCGTGCAATCCTTCGTGGCTTTCGGGCGCGGGGGCCTTTTCGGAGTCGGGCTCGGCGGTGGGCGACAGAAACTCTACTACCTGCCCGAGGCCCACACGGACTTCATCCTCGCCGGTATTGCGGAAGAACTCGGCCTCGTCGGTGTTCTGGTCGTACTCGGCGCGTTTGCCGCGTTCGTCTGGGCGGGGGTGCGAATCGCCCAACGCGCCCAGGAGCCGTTTACAGCGCTGGTCGCCATCGGGATGACGTCCCTGATCGGAATTCCGGCAGCCGTCAACGCGGGCGTGGTGATGGGATTGCTCCCGACCACGGGCTTCACCCTGCCCTTCGTCTCCTACGGCGGAAACTCGCTGCTGATCTGTTCACTCGCAGTTGGAATCCTGCTTCGGGTCGGCGCTTGTGAAGCGGCGCCGATACAACCGCGCATCTCGGGCGCATCGCGCAGAAGGGTCGATCGAACGTGACGGAAGCGACTTCAATCCGTCACTGGGTGGTGGCGGGAGGTGGAACGGGCGGGCACGTCACGCCCGCGCTCGCGTTGGCTGAGCAGATTCGCAAACGCGGCGATGAAGTCCTGCTGATGGGAACTGAGCGGGGACTCGAAACCAGACTCGTGCCGGAAGCCGGCTTCGACCTGTTGGCGCTCCCTGCCCAGCCGATCTACGGCCGAAGCCCGTCCGCGCAGATGCGAACGATCCCGGCGACAGCCCACGCGTGCTGGTCTGCCTGGCGAACCATGGGCTCCTTCGGTGCCGACTTCGCGATTTCGGTCGGAGGCTACGCGTCGATGCCCGCGGTGATCGCCGCGGGCCTGAGGCAGATCCCGCTCGCGATCGTCGAACCCAACGCGATACCGGGTCGAGCCAACCGTGTAGCAGCAAAACTGGCGAAGCTCATCTTCGTGCAGTTCGAACAGGCGACGACGATCTTTGCGGAAGCGGGTGCGGCGAATCGCGTGCGCAACACCGGTGTGCCCTTGCGCGAGAAACTGGTTGAAACCTTTGCCCACAAGCGACCTAGACGCGCCGCAGAACCCCCGTTTCGACTGCTCGTCGCCGGCGGAAGCCAGGGTGCGCGCCAGATCAACAACGCGATGATCGAAACGGCCACGCGACTGGACGCGTCTCGCATCGAGATCTTTCATCAGGCCGGCGAAGCCGACCGGGAGCGCACCCAGACCGCGTATCGAGCAGCCGGATTGACGGCCGAGGTCGTCGCGTTCGAGCCCGACATGCCCGCACGATACCACTGGGCCGATCTCGCACTGTGTCGGGCGGGCGCGCTTACCGTGGCTGAACTGGCACTCGCGGGGCTGCCGGCGCTGCTTGTCCCCTACCCGTTCGCGGCGGACAACCATCAGACAGCCAACGCGGCGGCGCTCGTCGCAGTAGGTGCCGCGCAAATGCTCGACGAAAATCCGCTGGGCGGCGAGCGCATCGCGCAAGCGCTCCGCGAAATCTTCGAAGCTCCCGAGCAACTCGCAGCCATGGGAGACAGCGCCGCCAAGCTGGCGCACCCCGATGCCGCCGCTCGGATCATTGAAGAATGTGCAATGCGGATGAGGGGGTAGGGATGGATCGTCGCATCCAGCAGATCCACTTCGTCGGTATCGGCGGTATCGGCATGTGCGGCCTCGCCGAACTGCTCCACAACCAGGGCTACCGGGTGACGGGTTCGGACCTGCGAACGGGATCGACCGTCGAGCGACTGCTCGACCTCGGCATACCCGTTTCGATCGGGCACGAGGCCGCGAATGTCGGCGGTGCCGACGTCGTCGTCTACTCGTCGGCCGTGCGCGCAAACAATTCTGAGCTTCGCGAAGCCGAAACCCGAAACATTCCCGTGATACCGCGAGCGGAGATGCTCGCGGAAGTGATGCGGCTCAAGAACGGAATCGCGGTCGCGGGCAGTCATGGAAAGACCACGACCACCTCTTTCATCGCCCACACACTCGATGCAGTGGGCCTGGATCCGACGGCGATCATCGGCGGCCGAGTGCTCGCGTCCGGGACCGATCCGACCGGGGCCCGACTGGGAACAGGCGATCTGCTCATCGCGGAAGCGGACGAAAGCGACGGCTCGTTTCTGCGCTTGACTCCAGTCATCGCGGTCGTCACCAACATCGACCCCGAGCACCTCGACCACTACGGATCCTACGAGGCCCTGCAGGAAGCCTTCGCGTCCTTCGCCAACCGAATTCCCTTTTGGGGCCTGTCGGTTCTCTGCTTCGATCATCCGGGCGTTCAAGCCATTGTTCCGCGAATGACACGACGCAAGGTGACCTACGGATTCGCCCCGCAGGCAGACCTCGTCGCGAGCGCGGTCGAAGTCGACGGAACGGGGATGCGGTTTGCAGTTCACGAACGGGGATCTGCACTCGGCGATGTCCGCATCCGATTGCCGGGCGCCACAATGTGTTGAACGCGCTGGCAACCATCGCGGTAACCCGCGAACTCAACGTGCCCTTCACGGACGCCGCGGCGGCCATGGAAGCCTTTCTCGGTATCGAACGGCGCTTCGAGCCCAAGGGCGAAGTCGCCGGCATCTCTGTCTTCGACGATTACGCCCACCACCCCGCGGAGATTCGTGCGACATTGGAATCGGCGAGAGCGTTCCATCGCGGCAGGGTCGTCGCCGCGTTTCAGCCCCATCGGTACAGCCGCACCAGGGACCTATGGGAAGATTTCATTACCGCATTCAACGATGCGGATCTTCTGGTAATGACGGAAATCTATGCAGCTGGTGAAGAGAAGATTCCGGGAATCGAATCCGCACCACTCGTGGAAGCGATCTCCGCCTACGGGCATCGCAACGCGCATTTCGTCGGCGATCTCGACGCTGTCGTAGAGCGACTGCTGGCTGAACTCGAGCCAGGCGATCTCGTTCTCATTCTCGGAGCGGGAAATATCTCGACACTCGGGGATCGACTGGTTGCCGGACTGCGGGAGGAACACGCGTGATTTCCCGTTCTGCGCGTGAAGCGCTCGCAGAAACGCTCGGAGATCGAGTGCGTTTCGACTTTTCGCTCGCGCATTGCACGTCACTGCGAGTCGGCGGCCCGGTAGATGCATTGGCGACACCGGCGACGCGAGAGGAGGTCGCACACACCCTCGCGATCTGTGCAGCGCACCAGATTCCGCACTGCGTGATCGGAGCGGGCTTCAACACACTCGCCCTCGACGATCGCCTCGAAGGCGTCGCACTTCAACTCGGCAAGCTGCGCCGCCTGGAAGAGCGGCCGGATTGTAGTTTGCGGGCGGAAGCGGGCGTCTCCCATAGCCAGCTCACGAACTTCTGCGTCGAGCGCGGCCTCGCGGGACTCGAGTTCGGCTGCGGAATACCCGGAACCGTCGGGGGATGGCTGGCGATGAACGCGGGAATTCCGGGCCGCGAAGTGAAAAACGTCGTACGGGAGATCGAGGTGAGCAGCCCGACTGGGCGAGAGGTGAGGCATATCCCACGCACCGAATTGCGCTTCGTCTACCGCGCCCTGCGTGGACTCGCACCGGGATCCGTGATCTTGTCCGCACTTTTCAGCGTGACCCTTTCCGATACGGGCTCGCTTCGCGCAGAGGTCAATCGACTACTCGCAGCACGCTCAAACTCCCAACCCCTCAACATTCCATCATGCGGTTCAGTGTTCAAGAATCCGCCGGGCGATTTTGCGGGCCGCCTGATCGAAGCAGCCGGACTGAAGGGGCATCGCCTGGGCGGCGCCGAGATTTCACCGGTGCACGCAAATTTCATCGCCAATCGCGGGGGCGCAACTGCCGCGGATGTTCTGGCTCTCATCCGAGAAGCCCAGGCGGCGGTCTGGCGAACGGCGGGTGTGCGGCTCATCCCCGAAGTCCGAATTATCGGAGGCAAATCATGAAAGAATTCTATCGGCCGGATCGGCGGGAGCAGGTTGAACGCTCCCAATTCCCTGCTTCACAGCGCGAACACGACCACTCCCGACGCCAAAAGCGCGCCCACAGACACCTGGAGCGGATTCGGAGCGAACCGCGGCCGCGACCCCCGTTGTCCATCGTGGTTCCGACCGCGATCGCCGCATCTCTGACGATCGGCGCACTTTTCGGCAGCCCGCTCGTCGCGACAGCCCGCTCTTGGATCGGAGGCGAAACGCTGCGCCTCGAGGCAATCTCCGTGCGCGGGACCGAGCACCTGGGCCTCGCCGAGATCGCGGAGGCAACCGGGCTACCGCCCGGTGCGGAGTGGACGTCCATCGATCCGCGCAAGATCGAAGCGAGGCTGATCGAACACCCGTGGATCGCCGATGCGAGCGCCGTCCGACTCCCAACGGGCCGACTGCTCCTTCACATCACCGAATACAGACCGCGCGCGCTGATCGCGCTCGGTAAACCCGCCCAGGATTTTGCAGTGAATCTGCAGGGGATCGTCTTCGCACCTGCGGACAACCGAGTGCCGTCGGGGCTTCCGCACTTGATTCCGAGCGGCGCAGTCGAGCGCGACGTTGCGAATGAACATCTGGCGCGCGCGATCGAGCTCGCCTATCGCTTCCCCGAATTCAACCTGCCCTTGCCGTCTGAACTGTTCATTTCAGATGAGGCCGATCCAACGGGTATCGCTTTTCGACTTCCGAGCCTGAAACCGCGCATCGTGTTGGGCCGCAACCACTTCGACGCGCGCCTCACCAGTCTGGCCCGCCTTCTCGAATCGGAGTTGGAAGAGGTCGAGGGCTCGGAAACACTGGATCTTCGCTTCGCAGACCAGGCGGTTCTGCGCGGTGCACCGCCCGCAAAACGGGCGAAACAAGCGGCGGCGAAGCGTGGACACGCGACGTCGTCCAAAGCGAGACCGACCGGTTGACGGGCGGTCCGAGCCGGCGCGTGCATTCGCGCCGCGCGAAAGTCGCTAACG
>PVMK01124314.1_pt1 | contig 22904 bp, 17 predicted proteins | sample 1853481 | NCBI WGS metagenome assembly PVMK01 (sample SAMN08533507, study PRJNA380276) | Marine sediment metagenome, whole genome shotgun sequencing project. | reverse complement strand
ACGCGATCCGGACGCTCCGTGGAGATGAGTTCGAATTCACCATCAATGGCATCGACCAGTTGGCCGTGAAGCATGACAATGTGATGCTGGAAGCCTGCAATACCAGTTTCCAGGTTCATTTCCAGGTCAGTCCGGAAAACTTCGCCAAGAATTACAACATTGCCCAGGTCGTGACAGCCCCATTGTTGGCCGCAGCGGTCAATTCGCCGATTCTGCTGGGCAAGCGCCTGTGGCATGAAACGCGTATAGCGGTGTTTGAATACTCCATCGACACCCGCTCGAAAATCCAGCAGGAACGTGGTCTCAAACCCCGGGTGCATTTCGGGGACCGCTGGCTGGAAGAGTCGGTCACCGAAATCTTCAAGGAAGACATCGCACGTTTTCGCATCGTGCTGACGACGGAAACCGAAGAAGACCCGATGGGGATGATTGAGCAGGGCATCATGCCGTCGCTGAACGCACTGCGCCTGCACAACGGAACGGTGTATCGTTGGAATCGCCCTTGTTACGGGGTGCATAACAACGTAGCCCACCTGCGGATTGAGAACCGGGTTATTCCAGCCGGTCCGACGGTGCTGGACGAAGTGGCCAATGCCGCTTTTTTCTACGGCATGATGGCCGGCATGACCGAGCAGGTGCAAGACATTCGCGAACACCTGACGTTCGCGGATGTGAAAGCAAATTTCCTGGCGGCGGCGCGTGACGGAATCCGGGCGCAAATGAACTGGTTTAATGACACGCACCTGCCGGCCAAGCAACTGGTGCTTGAGCAACTGCTGCCACTGGCGCGCGAAGGCCTGCAGGAGGCGGGTATCAACCAGGATGATATCGACAAATACCTCGGAGTTGTTCGCGACCGGGTCAGTATGCGCCGAACCGGCGCCCGCTGGGCTCTGGAATCTCTGGAAAAAATGAAAGACGAAGGGACTCTGGACCAGCGCCTGCGCTGCATCGTCACCAGCATGGTCGATCAGCAGTCCACCGGTAAACCGATCTCCCAGTGGGGGTTGGCTGAATACTGCGCCAAACAGGACTGGCGTGACAGCTACCGCACCGTGGGCCAGTTTATGGCCACGGATCTGTTCACCGTTCGGCCGGACGATATTGTTGATTTTGCCGCAACCTTAATGGACTGGCGGCATGTACGGCACGTGCCGGTCGAAAACGACAGCGGTGAGTTGGTTGGCCTGGTTTCACACCGGGCCTTGTTGCGACTGGTAGCCCAGGGCCGGGTCGGCAAAGAGCACCAGGTCACGGTGGATGAGATCATGAATTCAGAGCCGGTTACCGTGCGCTCGGACACCCCAACCGTGGAGGCCATCCGGCTGATGCGCGAGAAGAAACTGGCCTGTCTCCCCGTTACCCGCGATGGCAAGCTGGTCGGGATCATCACCGAACACGACCTGATCGTGGTGGCGTCCTACGTACTGGAATCCCAACTGGCAGAAAAGTAGTGAGCCGGCGATCTTTCTTTCCATTCCTGGTCATTCTGCTGCTGGCCGGACTGGCCTCCTGCAGCCAGCCGCTGACGGTTGAACAGCGGATCATCGCGTCCATTCGCGAGATGGAAGCAAAAATTGAAGCGGGCGAACGACGCTCTTTCATGCAGCACATTGCTGAGGATTTCACTGGCCAGGGTGGCGTTTTGACCAGGGACCAATTGCACGCCATGGTCATCTTCCAACTGAACCGCCACCAGCGCCTGCAGGCCCAGTTGTTTCCCATTCACGTGACGGAAACGAACGGGAATACCGCCACTGCCACCTTCAGAGCCCTGGTCACCGGCGGCCCCAACTGGATACCCGATAGTGGGCAACTCTTCGATTTTGAAACACATTGGCGCCTGGTTGACGATGAGTGGTACCTCTATGCAGCGAGCTGGACACCGGAAATATATGGCGGAGTGCTCTGACGTAAATGACCCTTTCCGCCTTTCATCCAGCAGTTCGCTCGTGGTTTAACAACGCATTCGAATCAGCAACGCCGGTCCAGTCCGCCGCCTGGCCGGCCATTAATTCTGATCAGAACGTTTTGATTGCAGCCCCCACCGGCAGCGGCAAGACATTCGCAGCCTTTCTTTGCGCCATCAATGAGCTGGTTTTACAGAGCCAGGAACAGCCGCTTGGCGATGGCGTCCAGGTGCTGTACATCTCCCCGCTCAAAGCCCTGTCCAACGATATTGAACGCAATCTCCAACAGCCCCTGGAAGGCATCGATCGCTGGTTGCTGGAAAATGCCGGCCGGGCGTCCGGAATTCGCGCCCTGGTCAGAACCGGCGATACGACCCCTGGCGAGCGGGAAAAGATGCGCCGCAAGCCGCCGCAGATCCTGGTCACAACGCCGGAATCACTTTACCTGCTGCTGACCTCGGATTCCGGACGCGCCATGCTCGGGGGTGTCAGGACCGTAATTGTGGATGAAATCCATGCGGTTGCCGGCAGCAAGCGCGGCAGCCACCTCACCCTCTCGCTGGCCCGGCTCGATGCCCTGAGTGACCAGGTGAGCGGCCGGCGCGCCCGCCGTATCGGGCTGTCCGCCACGCAACATCCGATCAGTCTGATCGCGGACTTTCTGACCGGCGGCCAGCAATGTGAAATCGTCGATACCGGGCACCAGCGCGAGCGTGACCTGTCCCTGGTCATTCCACCGTCGCCCTTATCCCCGGTAATGGCCAACGAAGTTTGGGAAGAAATTTACAACAGCCTCGAAGAACTGATCGCAGAACACCGGACAACCCTGATTTTCGTCAATACCCGCCGCCTGGCTGAAAGACTGGCGCGGCATCTCGCCGAGCGCATCGGGGACGAGGCGGTAACCGCACACCATGGAAGCCTCGCGCGCGAGCATCGCCTGGAGGCGGAGCAGGCGCTCAAATCGGGGCATTTGCGCGCCCTGGTGGCTACCGCGTCACTGGAACTGGGCATTGACATTGGCCACGTGGACCTGGTCTGCCAGATTGGCTCACCCGGCAGCATCTCGGCATTCATCCAGCGCGTTGGACGGGCCGGTCACGCCGTGGGAGCAACACCAAAAGGCAGGCTATTTCCACTCTCACGCGACGACCTGGTGGAAAGCGTCGCCCTGATCAAGGCCGTCGGTGACGGTTTGCTCGACCGGGTCATTATTCCGGATGCACCGCTGGACGTCCTCGCGCAGCAGGTGATAGCCGAAGTCAGCGCCCGGGAGTGGGAAACCGGACCACTGCTCGAACTGGTGCGCGAAGCCTGGCCTTACCGCAAGCTTTCAGAGTCCGGTTTTGGCGATGTGATTGAGATGCTGGCCAGTGGCTATGCGACCCGACGGGGCAGGCGGGCTGCTTTCCTGTATCACGACGCCATTAACGGGCGCCTCCGGCCACGGCCGGCAGCACGTCTCACGGCCTTGCAAAATGGCGGCGCCATCCCGGACCATTTCGATTACGAAGTGGTGATGATGCCGCAGGGCTACCGCGTCGGCACGCTGAACGAAGACTTCGCGTTTGAAAGCCTTCCCGGCGATATTTTTCAGCTTGGTAACACCAGTTACAGGATCCTCAAAATTGAACAGGGCCGGGTGCTGGTTGAAGACGCCAGGGGGCAGCCACCCAACATTCCTTTCTGGGTTGGCGACGCGCCGGGGCGCAGCGACGAGCTATCAGCAGCTGTGTCTGATCTGCGGCAGGATATTGATTCACTTTTGGCTGAATCAGGCGCCGAGGCGGCTCAAAAGTACTTGCTTGAAGCCGGAATCGAACCGGCTGCCGTCACCCAGTTGGTAAATTACCTGGCCGGCGCCAGGGAAGCATTGGGCTGTATACCCACCCGTGACCGGATCGTCCTGGAGCGTTTCTTCGACGACACTGGCGATATGCACCTGGTGGTGCACGCACCGCTGGGCTCGAGGATCATGCGCGCCTGGGGCCTGGCGCTGCGCAAACGATTTTGCCGGCATTTCAATTTTGAATTGCAGGCTGCAGCCCTGGAAGACAGCCTGATTCTGTCCCTTGGTGAAACCCACAGTTTCGAAATCAAGGATGTACCCGCCTTCCTGAAATCCGCCAGTGTCCGCAACGTATTGGTCCAGGCGCTGCTGGATGCGCCAATGTTCGAAGCACGCTGGCGCTGGAACGCGACCATTGCACTGGCGGTGCAACGCATGCGCAACGGCCAGAAATTGCCGCCGCAATGGCAGCGGAACAATGCTGAAGACCTGGTCGCCGTGGTATTCCCGGACCAGTTGGCCTGCTTTGAAAACATCCAGGGTGAGCGGGAAATACCGGACCACCCGCTGGTTAATCAGACCATTGCTGATTGCCTGACTGAAACCATGGACATCGATGGCCTCGAGTCACTGCTCAAACGAATCGAAGCGGATGAGCTGGAAATTTACTGCCTCGATCTGACCGGGCCTTCACCCCTGGCGGCCGAAATTATCAATGCCCGGCCTTATGCCTTCCTCGATGACGGGGAGGCGGAAAACCGGCGTACCCGGGCCATCCGCCAAACCCCGAACGATCTGGGAGACGCGGCCACCCTGAGCATCATCTCGGTTGATGCGGCTGAGCAGGTCAAGGCGGAAGCCTGGATCCGGCCCAGGAACCCGGATGAGTTGCACGATGGTCTGTTGCAACTGGGTTTCCTGACACAGGATGAGTTTTCCACTGGAACGTCGAGTAACGGCACGGCAAGTAACGGCTCAAGCGGTAAAGGTGGACCCAGCAACTGGGGTAAATGGTTCCAGGTACTGGCCGGCGAGTTACGTGCCAGCCATGTGGAGCTGGATGGCAGCAACTGGTGGGTGGCCACGGAGCGGCTGGAGGAATTCTGTGCGGTGTACCCGCAGGCTCTGCTCCGTCCCGACCCGGCAGCTGTTTTTCCGCGCGCTGAACTTGACCGGGACAAGGCGCTGATTGAATTGCTGCGCAGCCGGCTGTCCGGCCTGGGCCCGGTCGATGCCGCAACCCTGGCGGATGACTTATCGCTGCCACAGGTTGAACTGGATGCCGCCCTGATCGCCCTGCAGACCCAGGGCTATGCAATGGTGATGGACAACCGGGCCTGGTGCGAACGCCGCCTGCTGGCGCGGATCCACCGTTACAGCCGTGAGCATCGCAGGAAAGCCGCCCGGCCGGTGCCACCTGCCGTTTATATGCGTTTCCTCCTGAACTGGCATGGGCTGGATGACCCGGCCGGGGAACTGGAGCAGGTTTTAGCTTTGCTCGAAGGCTGGAGTGCACCGGTAGCAGCATGGGAACAGGGGCTGCTGGCCAGCCGCTGTGCCGATTATTCCCCTCTGCGACTGGACGAGCAGTTCCTGAGTGGGTTTGCCACCTGGTTCCGCCCCGCTGTCGCAGGGCAGGGCGCCCAGCACCTGGTGGCGGCCACCCCCATTGCCATCGTCCCGCGGCGGCATGCGGACTTCTGGCAGAGCCCATCGGCTGGCGACGCCGCAGAACCCGGCGGGCTGGCGAGCCGCGTGTTGCAGGCCCTGGTTGACAAAGGCGCCATGTTCACCGTCGACCTCGAGCAGGGTACCGGCCTGATGCCGATTCAACTGGAACAGGCGCTCGGTGAACTGGTCGCGCAGGGGCTGGTCACTGCGGATGCCTTTTCTCCACTGCGCTGGCTAATCCGTCCGGAGTCGGAAAAACGCCGCAAGCAGAAGGCGCTGCGCAGGCGCAAAGGTCCGGTGCAGTCCGGATTGCTTGGCCGCTGGAGTGTTACCAGAGACTCTTCAAGCAAACTCGCAGGGCAGTCAGAAAACGAGCTGTTTTCGGACCAGGCGAGGCTGGCCACTGTCTGTGAAGCCTTACTCAGGCGCTATGGCGTGGTCTTCCGCGCCGTGCTTGAACGAGAATCGCTGATCCCGCCATGGCGCTACCTGCTGCGTTACCTGCGCAGAATGGAAGACCGGGGTGAAGTTTATGGGGGCCGCTTCGTTGATGGATTTTCAGGCGAACAATTTGCATTACCGGAGGCGGTCGGCCTGCTGCGCCGCCATGCGGCTGAATCGGCTGAACGCCAGATCAAGGTAATCAATGCAAGCGACCCACTGAACCTGGGCGGAATCATCACACCAGGTGTAAAGACTGCAGCCAAGCCGGGCAACCGGATCCTGTTACTGGACGGCGTCCCGGCAGCGCGCCTGCAGGGTGATGAACTGGAACTGCTCGGCAAGGGCGAACGGGTAGGCTCCGCCGAGGCGGAGCGTTACTTGCGAGTAGTGCGGGGATTGCCCGCCTCATCAGGCCTCGGAGGTTAACTGCCTGAGCACGTATTGCAAAATGCCGCCATGACGGTAGTACTCTGCCTCCTTGGGCGTATCGATGCGCACGCGGGCCTTGAACATGCTGACGGCGCCGTCCTCGGCTGTTGCAGTAACCGTGACAGATTCTGAAGAACCATCTCCAAGCCCTTCAATAGTAAAAGATTCATGCCCTGTTAACCCGAGCTGTTCAATACCTTCACCCGGCATGAAGTTCAATGGAAGCACGCCCATGCCGATCAGGTTTGAGCGATGGATGCGCTCAAAACTTTCGGTGATCACGGCTTTCACGCCGAGCAGATTGGTGCCTTTGGCGGCCCAATCGCGTGACGAGCCGGTGCCATACTCCTTACCGGCCAGGATGATCAGCGAAGTGCCTTGCGCCTGGTACTTCATTGCGGCGTCAAAAATGCTCATTTGTTCACCGGATGGCTGGAACGTGGTCCATCCGCCTTCGGTGCCCGGGGCCAGCTGGTTGCGCAAGCGCACGTTGGCGAAGGTGCCGCGCATCATGACTTCGTGGTTGCCGCGGCGCGAGCCGTAGGAGTTGAAATCGGCTTTACGCACGCCCTTGCTCTTGAGGTACTCACCGGCTGGTGAGTCCTCTTTAATTGCTCCGGCCGGGGAAATGTGGTCGGTGGTGATGGAATCGCCGAGTTTCGCCAGGCAGCGGGCATTCTTTATTTCCGGAATGCCCGGGAGTTCCTGTGTCATTCCACGGAAATAGGGCGGGTTCTGAATGTAGGTGGAATCGTCCTGCCAGTCGAACATCTCTCCCTCGGGGAAGTCGATGTTGTTCCAGCGCTCGTCGCCTTTGAACACGCTGGAGTAGCTATTGCGGAACATATCCGAGGTCACACTATGGTTGATCGCTGCCTGGACCTCGTGACTGCTTGGCCAGATATCCTTCAGGTAAACAGGGTTGCCGTCCCGGTCGTCACCCAGCGAATCGGTGGTCAGGTCGATGTCCATCCGGCCAGCCAGCGCATAGGCGACCACCAGCGGGGGTGAGGCCAGGTAGTTCATCTTCACGTGCGCGTGCACGCGGCCCTCGAAGTTCCGGTTGCCGGACAACACGGCAACGGCGACCAGGTCGTGCTCGCGGATGGCCTCTTCAATCGGCTCTGGCAACGGACCCGAGTTGCCGATACAGGTTGTGCAGCCATAGCCCACTACGTTGAAGCCCAGGGCTTCAAGGTCATCCATAACGCCCGCCTGCTTGAGGTAATCGGTCACCACGCGGGAACCGGGGCCAAGCGATGTTTTCACCCATGGCTTCACTTCCATGCCCAGAGCCGCCGCATTACGGGCCAGCAGCCCGGCGCCCAGCATCACTGCGGGGTTCGAGGTATTGGTGCAGGAGGTGATGGCGGCAATGACAACCGCGCCGTCTTTGAGGTGGAAGTCCTGCTCGTCGTAGCTGACCAGGACCACCGGGTGTTTGATGGCGTCATCGTGGCCGACCGCAGTGTCGCCCCCTTCGTTTTCGAATCTTGCTTCAGCCGCGCTGAGCCTGGCGTCATGGTGTTCGCGCATGTGTTGGTGGTAGTTATCGCCCGCTGCGCTGAGTAACACCCGGTCTTGCGGGCGTTTTGGCCCTGCCAGGCTCGGCAGGACGGTCGATATGTCCAGTTCCATTACTGCGCTGTACTGCGCATCGGGCTGGTCGGCGGTATGGAACATGCCCTGTGCTTTCATGTAGGCCTCGACCAGTGCGACTTCTTCGTCGGAACGGCCAGACAGGGTGAGGTAGCGCAGGCTTTCGTTGTCGATCGGGAAAATACCGCAGGTGGCGCCGTACTCGGGAGCCATATTGGCAATCGTCGCACGGTCAGCCAGCGGTAACGTCTGCAGGCCATCACCAAAGAACTCGACGAATTTTCCAACCACACCGAGTTCGCGCAACATCTCCACGATGGTCAACACCAGGTCGGTTGCGGTGGCGCCTTCCGGGAGTCTGCCGGTCAGCTTGAAACCGACAACCTGTGGGATCAGCATGGTGATGGCCTGGCCGAGCATGGCGGCCTCTGCTTCAATTCCACCCACACCCCAGCCGAGTACGCCGATGCCGTTAATCATCGTCGTGTGTGAGTCTGTGCCCACTACGGTATCGGGGTAAGCAAGACCATCGGAACCGAAAACGACGCGTGCCAGGTGCTCCAGGTTGACCTGGTGCACGATACCGGTATTGGGCGGAACCACCCGGAAGTTGCTGAAAGCGGACTGGCCCCAGCGCAGGAAGCTGTAGCGTTCGTTATTGCGCTGGAATTCGATTTGGTTGTTGAGATCGAGCGAGTTCATCTTGCCGAAGCTGTCGACCTGCACGGAATGATCGATCACCATTTCTGCCGGAGACAGCGGGTTGATCTGGTTGGCTTCCCCACCCAGTGCGGTCATGGCATCGCGCATCGCGGCCAGGTCAACGACCGCCGGCACGCCGGTAAAATCCTGCAGTAGAACCCGCGACGGGGTAAAAGCAATCTCAGTGCTGGGCTCCGCCGAGGGATCCCAGTTACAAAGAGCTTCGATGTCACTGCGGGTGACATCCACACCGTCTTCATGACGCAACAAATTTTCGAGCAGGATCTTAAGACTGAAAGGCAGCCGTGAAATGTCGTATTGCTGAGCGAGTTTTTCCAGGCTGTAGTAGCGATAATCCTGACCGTTTACCGTAAGGCTGGAGGCGGTTGAGAAGGAATCTCCCATGCTGTTCTCCGTGATTCGAGTGGGTGGTGGAGTGGACCTCTGATTTTAACTCATCAGTAGTGATTCTGCCTCACGAATGATCTTCTTGCGCCCGAACATCAGCTCAAAACGGCCGCCGCCCAGTTGGTTCCACAAGGTAGCAGAACGCAGGCCCGCCATCAGCAGGGTTCTGACCCAGTCGACCGTCCGGTCGTTTTTCAGGTACTGGGGTTTGCCGTTGACGACGATTCGCGGCGATAGTTTGCTGATGGTGTCGGAATACAGCCCGGATATGTCGTGCGCCTGCAAGTCTTCACGTTCGTGTTGTTCGAGATCCAGGCCTGCGCCTGAAATATCATGTAGCTGCCGTCCCACTTCCTCCTGGAGTTTTCCAGAGCGCCGGAATTTCTTTTCAATCTGTAACAGGCCCACGGTATAACGAAGGGAGTCGGAGTGTTCGGCGTCGCCCTGCAAAACAGTCAGCATGGTCTCCACGCCAAGCCTCATCTTTGCTACACCGCCGTAAATTTCCGCGGTCGACTCCGCTTCCAGTTGAAACAGGCTGTGCAGGCAGGAACTGGCCGCATAGCCCGACCATGTGCCGTGATGGGCGGCCTGGCGAACCAGTTCGGTTGCCTGAAATACTCCGGCCAGTGCCAGGGTCCGTTCTTTCATTCGATCACCTTTTCGTGTTTTCGCCATTCGCGGGTTGCCGGGGGCGTATCCGCCCAGGAAATAATGCCGCCACCAAGGCAGTTTTCGCCATCGTACAGGACCACTGACTGGCCGGCAGTAACGGCTCTTTGTTCCTGCCCGAACTCGAGCAGCAGTTCATTCTCGTCGATCTCAATCACGGTGCAATCCTGGTCGACCTGGCGGTAGCGTACTTTCGCGGTAAACTTTGAACCAGCCACTGGCGCCGCGCCGGAAACCCAGCTTAGCTGGTCCGCACGCAGGGTTCGAGAAAACAGCCAGGGATGGTCATGGCCCTGTCCGGCATAGAGGATATTGCTTTCCTGGTCCTTGTGCAGCACGTACCAGGCCGCGTCGCTGAAGCCGCGCAATCCTCCAATACCCAAGCCCTGGCGCTGGCCCAGCGTGTAGTACATCAGCCCGGAGTGTTCGGCGATCACAGTTTCATCGACCGTCCGAATCTCGCCGGGGCAGGGTGGAATGTATTCACTCAGGAACTCCCGGAAGTTGCGTTCACCGATGAAACAGATTCCGGTGCTGTCTTTCTTGTCGTGAACGGGCAGGGCGGCTTGTTCGGCAAGGGATCGCACATCCGGTTTCAGAATTTCACCAACCGGGAACAGCGTGCGGGCCAGTTGTTCCTGTCCTATGGTGTAAAGGAAGTAGCTCTGGTCCTTGTTGGGGTCGCGGCCCCGTAGCAGGCGGTGAATACTGCCCTTGCAGTCGGTGCGCACGTAATGGCCGGTGGCGATATATTCAGCCCCCAGATCCACCGCATGCTCCAGGAATGTCTTGAATTTGATTTCCCGGTTACAGAGGATGTCCGGGTTGGGGGTTCGCCCGGCCCGGTATTCGGCGAGGAACTCCTCGAACACGTAATCCCAGTATTCGGAGGCAAAATTCCGCCGGTGCAGGGGGATTCCGATGACATCGGCGACCGCCTGGGCATCCGCGACGTCCTCAGCCGCGGCGCAGGCCCCCAGGCGGTCGTCCTCCTCCCAGTTCTTCATGAACATACCGGCGGTGGGCTTTCCCTGGGCCTGCAACAACAGGGCGGAGACAGACGAATCCACGCCGCCGGACATGGCGACCATGATCAATCCCTGCTGGTTCGGCTTTTCACTCATGTTTCCATAAATGGGGACAATGTGGCGGCCAAAAAAGCCCGGGCACTATCCGAACAAATATGATCTGCGATAGAATCGGTCCATGGGACAGGATTTGGAATCACACAAGGACCAGGGACTAGCGCTGGAGGAAGCACGGCCGGAAGTTGAGCTTCCGCCGATGTACCGGGTTATTCTGGTCAATGACGATTACACACCGATGGATTTCGTGATTGAAATTCTGATCACGTTTTTCCGCATGAGCCATGATCGCGCAACCCAGGTGATGTTGCATGTGCACACCAAGGGCAAGGGCGTGTGCGGCATCTTCACGTTTGAAATTGCCGAGACCAAGGTTGCGCAGGTCAATGAGTACTCGCACCAAAGCGAGCATCCGCTCAAATGCACGATGGAGAAAGCTTGAAATCGGCCAACAGCTTGAACGGCCATATAGTTTAATGAATCAGGGAGCGTAAAGCGTGTTCAGCAAGGAACTCGAGCTATCGATCAGCCAGGCTTACCAGGAGGCGCGTGAAAAGCGTCACGAATTTCTCACCGTGGAGCACATGCTGCTGGCGCTGCTCGATAACGCCTCCGCACTGAGCATCCTGAGCAGTTGTGGCGCTGACATCGCAGCGCTGGAAAGGGATCTGCGCAAAGTACTCGAAGACACGGTCCCCTTGCTTGACGATGAAGACACCCGTGATACGCAGCCAACCATTGGGTTTCAGCGCCTGTTGCAGCGTGCGCTTTATCACGTCCAGTCGGCCGGCAAGGATGAAGTCCTGGGCGCTAACGTGCTGGTTGCCATATTCAGTGAGAAAGACTCTTACGCCAACTACCTGCTCAACCGCTATGACGTCACCAGGCTGGATGTCGTGAACTACATTTCCCATGGCGTCAGCAAACTCGAGGATGGCGCAGCGGGCGAGGCCGGTGCATCGGTGCTGGAGGCGGATGAAGCGGAAGCCGAGAAGAAATCCAGTGCGTTGGAACAATTCACCACGGATCTCAACCAGCGCGCCCGCGACGACTTGATCGATCCACTGATCGGCCGCGACAAGGAAATCCAGAGAACCGTGCAGGTATTGTGCCGGCGGCGCAAGAATAACCCGCTGTTCGTCGGTGAGGCGGGTGTCGGGAAAACAGCGATGGCGGAAGGCCTTGCCCGGCGCATTGTGCACAAGGACGTTCCTGAAATTCTGGAGGATTCGACCATTTACGCCCTCGATCTTGGTTCGCTGCTGGCCGGTACCAAGTACCGTGGTGATTTCGAGAAGCGCCTGAAAGCGGTGATCAGGGAATTGCAGGCTATTCCGGACGCAATCCTCTTTATCGATGAAATTCACACGATTATCGGGGCCGGCGCAGCCTCGGGCGGGGTAATGGATGCCTCCAACCTGATCAAGCCGGTGCTGGCGTCCGGCGAACTGCGCTGCATGGGCTCGACCACCTTCCAGGAGTTTCGTGGGGTTTTTGAGAAAGACCGGGCGCTGGCGCGCCGCTTCCAGAAAATTGATATTGTCGAACCCAGCAACAGCGAGACGGTGGAGATTCTGCGCGGCCTCAAGAGCCGCTTCGAGGATCATCATCACGTGCAATACACCGATGAGGCGCTGGTGGCGGCGGTAGAACTTTCCGCCCGGCACATCAACGACCGCTACCTGCCGGACAAGGCCATCGATGTGATAGACGAAGCGGGCGCACGCCAGCGACTGCTGCCGGATGACGAGCGCAAAACCCTACTGGACGAGGGTGATATTGAACAGATCATCGCGAGCATGGCGCGGATTCCGGCCAAGCAGGTATCGCGCTCGGACCGCGATGCCCTGAAGAACATGGAGCGTGACCTGAAACTGGTCGTGTTCGGGCAGGATGAGGCCATTGGCGCCTTGTCTGCCGCGATCAAGATGGCCCGGGCTGGCCTGGGTGAGGAAGCAACACCGATCGGTTCCTTCCTGTTTGCAGGCCCGACCGGGGTCGGCAAGACTGAAGTCACCCGCCAGTTGGCGATGACAATGGGCATTGAGCTGATCCGTTTTGATATGTCCGAGTACATGGAAGCGCATTCTGTTTCACGCCTGGTGGGGGCCCCCCCGGGTTATGTCGGCTTCGACCAGGGCGGCCTGATGACCGAGGCTGTCACCAGGAATCCACACGCTGTACTGCTGCTGGATGAGATCGAAAAAGCCCATCCGGATGTGTTCAATATCCTGTTGCAGGTGATGGACCACGGCACCCTGACCGACACCAACGGGCGGCAAGCGGATTTCCGCAACGTGATCATGGTGATGACCACCAATGCCGGCGCCGCGCAGAGCGCAAGGCGTTCGATCGGTTTTACCGAGCAGGACCACTCAACGGACACGATCGAGGTGATCCGCAAGACTTTTGCACCCGAATTCCGCAACCGCCTGGACGCGATCATCAACTTCAAATCACTGGATATGCCGGTGATCCTGCTGGTGGTCGACAAGTTTATCCTGGAACTCGAGGAGCAACTGGCGCTCAAGGACGTCAGCATAACGGTCAGCAAGGCAGCCCGCGAATGGCTGGCCGAGCAGGGTTTTGATCCCAAGATGGGCGCCCGGCCAATGAAACGTGTGATCCAGGAGCAAATCAAGCGCCCATTGGCGGATGACCTGTTGTTTGGCGCACTGGCCGAGGGTGGAGAGGCACAGGTTTACGCGCCTGGCGAGCAGGATACGGAAGCCGGGGAAAAGAATCTTGTTCTTAAGGGGACCGCGAAGAGCAGGGAGCCGAAGGCTTTGCCGGCATCTGCTGAATGAGATGCCGGACGTTCGTCCACACGATTACTTGGTACGGTAGGTAATTCTTCCCTTGGAAAGGTCGTAGGGGGTCAGTTCGACCTTGACCTTGTCACCCGTGAGTATTCGAATGTAGTGTTTGCGCATGCGGCCGGAGATATGTGCAGTCACCACGTGACCATTTTCCAGCTCAACCCTGAACATGGTGTTAGGCAGTGTCTCCATGACAATGCCGTCCATTTCGATAACGTCTTCTTTGACCATAGGCCCTCACCCGTAAATTAAGAAGCGGTATTGTACCAAAAAAATATGCTTATAGTGTTGACACTTATGTGATTTCCACTACAATACCCACCCTCTGCGGGAATAGCTCAGTTGGTAGAGCACGACCTTGCCAAGGTCGGGGTCGCGAGTTCGAGTCTCGTTTCCCGCTCCAGAATCAAAAACCCGGTCAATCGACCGGGTTTTTTTATTTGTGGGAACCGGCCATGCCCGCTATCTACTACGCTTTGTATGTAAGTAACCTGCTCTGTTTTAGCCGTGACATGGGTCACACGCTAAATACGGTAGAGACAATAGAATTGAGCGCGAGGGTTACAAACTGATGCTGGAAGAAAAAGCCGACAGACTGGAAGCCAAATACAAATGACGGGTGAACAATTATTTGTACTTGTGACTGTGGTAATCGCGATAATCGTGGTAATCGTGGGTGCATTCATACATGTAAGAAAAAACCCAGATCTGATCAAGCATGTAATTTTGGACCGCCTCATCATCAGTCTCAAATCCTATCGAAGCAAACGACATAAGTCAGAACAGCCCGTTACCGAGAGCGAACCCAAGGTTCTGACCGCAGAAGAAAAGAGCATGGCCGAATTGGAGAGGCTTCAAAAGCTCATCGAAGTTCGAAAGCAACTTGCAAGGAACACTGACATTTCTCATCACCTGTGGAGTTTGTACAAAAATCACTTCCGATTCACCAGTCCACAATCATTAGATCCTTACAATCAGGATGGCGAGTGGTACGGCGTGAAAATTCTGCAAGCCAGCACCAAAAACGATCTGAATAAATTTGAATTCGAACTGAAAGGAGCCAGGTACAAATTCGTTGACGACGAAGAAAATCGGAATTGGTCTGATAACGTGAAACTCTTCAGCCTGTTTCTTTACGATGAATCAGACCACTGCCTTATCGAAATACCTATGAAAGTGAAGATGGATAAATGGGGGCGCAAGTATTCCATTTTATCAGGTGGGCCAAAAGCGTTTCTACCTGGTGGCTGGAACAACGATTTCATCAACGCCACACTAATACACCAAAGCATCCGCAACAAAGAGATCCGGGAGCAAAAGCATCAAGAAAGACTGTGGGAAATCGAGGATCTGAAAGACAGATTTGGCATTTCGGATTGACCTGCAATACTTTCGGCAAGGCCAGCTCCTGCGCTTACTCTGGAACGGTCACAGACTTGCCACCCAGTGCATCCAGCCGTGCGCACCGCGTCGACGCGGCCAAGGTATTCCCAGCGTTGCAGGGCAATCGGCACATTTCCGTTACGCATCAGGAAATCGTGAAAATGCCGCAGGGAAAACTCATCTCCCTGGTCGAGTTTCGCGTCGGCCAGGAACTCCAGGATTTGCAGCTTTCCGATCTGGTAGGAAATTGCCTGGCCCGGGTTGAAGGCAAAGAAGACTGCTTCGTCCAATGCCGTTTCCTGGTCCATGGGGACTGCGCGCGCCAGGTAGTCCGCAGCCTGCTCAATTGAAAAGTCACCGAGCGCCAGACGGATGTCGATTTCGACGCGCAGGGCTCTCAAGCGGGCATAGCTGTAAATGATTTCCCGTGATCGCGGGCTGAAGTTGAACAAACCGGCCTGCAGCAGCAATTCTTCCACGTAGAAGCCGATGCCCTCGTTGATGCTGGAATCGATATAACGGCGCCGGATCGGGTCAGGGTTGGCCCAGGACAGGGCCAGCTGATAGTAATGTCCGGGAATCCCTTCATGAATGATCAGGGGACGGGGGTCGCGCGCGGCCGACAAGGAAAAGTAGGGCAGATCCGGCGATGGTTCCCGGATGTACCGGTAAGCGTCCTCGTCCAGCCGGGTCTCGGAAGTGAGGTCGTCGTTAACGCCCATGAATGACAACGGCTCGAGGTAGTCAGGCAGCGGGCGGTTCCGGTAATGCATCAGCCAGTCCGGGACAGTCATCAGATCCTGAGATTCGAGAAAGGCCCGGATTTCGTTTTCCTTGAGAAATGAAGCCTGCACTTGTCGTTCGACGCTCTTGAACAGCGGCAATTCCCCAAGCGCGGCATTCCGGTTTTGTTCCAGCACATCCCAGGCAACAGCGCGGCTCCACGCCTGCCGGCCCTGGGCCAGCAACTCATCCGGTGTAAAAGGAATCAAAGCCACATTGATCAGGAACCACTGGTAAGCATTGGGTCCCAGGGCAAAAGCGGTTTGCATCTTACTCAGCCTGGATTCCAGCCAACCGGAATAGTTTTCCAGGCTGGAAATTGCCCTGGAAACAACTCTGTGCAAACGGCCTTGCAAAGCCTCCGGGAACACCGGGATAAGCCCCGCCTCCATGCGTCTGAGCCTGTCGTCAATGCCGGTCAGTGTTTCAATGGTCGCTTGCGCAAAGGGTCTGACCGGCTGATCGAGGTTTTTCCTGGCGGAGCGGACTGTCTTTGGAAAGTGCTCCAGGCGCAACAGGATATTTTCAGCGCGGGACTCGGTCATCGGGCTGGAAAGAAGCAATAGTTCAAAAATACTGCCAAGCGTCTGGTTGACATAAAAGATGGGGTTGCGCTGCGGCGCCTTGAGAACATCGAGCTCCCAGTGGACGCGCTGGATGGCTGCCCGCAGCAGGCGGGCGTCTACCTGTTGTTCCACGCTCCAGCCAGCCGTATCGAGTCTATCGACTGATTCGAAGAAGAGCTTGTAATCCTGGCGATAGCCTTCGATAGCGTCCGGCGAAAAGTCCGGCAGCCAGCCGTCGGGCCGTTCAACGCGGGGGATGTCGTCGCCTTGCACCGGTTGTTGGACGCGCCTCCATTCGAAAAAACTGCGGGCCAGGGCCTGCAGCGTAGCGCCCCCGATGCCTTCTGCCTGGTTCGCCTGAGTTTCATCCGCCAAAAGGCAGCAAGGGCAGCTGAGCAACAACGCTGTCGCCAGGAGGGCTGTCAAGGATCGCAAAGTTACACCTCGTCAATCAATACCGGTTACGGAGCATTGTGATCCGAATCACGGCCAAAAAAAAGCCCGGCGATGGCCGGACTCTTTCTCTGTGTGAATCAAATCATTTGATAGTGATCTTCCGCGTGATGTATTCGCCGGTAATTTTTCGCATGCCCGGATAGTTCTTGGTTATCTCACGTGATTTGGCCTGGTTTGCTTCTCCCCACGCATTCATGAACTTGTCATATCCTTCCTTATTGGGGTCGAGGCTGTCGCTGTTCGCATACTTGACCACCAGGAACAGGTTGGCATGACCGCTTTCGGGCACCTGGCTGCGGAAAATCATGAAATCCTCGATCTGACCAAGCTCCATGGCGATTTTGTTTGCGGCAACCCAGGAGTCGCGCAAACCTTCCAGGTAATCATCGCCCATGTTCGGGTCGACTTTGACGGTCGTGATGTTCCACAGTTCGTCACTGATGTCATAGTCGGTGAAGGGCTCAAGCTGCGCCAGTGCAGTGGTTGAGAAAAGGCAAAGCAATAGTGCGGTGAGTAACAGTTTAAGTTGCATGAAGTTCTCCTCATTGTTTTGGATTTAATGCCTTGTGGCCCTTACACTATAGCAACGAAAAAATATTCTGCTTATTCTTAACGCTAATATGACTGTAGATCCTCTTCAGGCTTTTCTGACCCGGCAAGGTTTTGTGATGCTGGACGGTGGCCTGGCGACCGAACTGGAAAACCGGGGCGCGGACCTCGACGATGATTTGTGGTCGGCAAAAATGCTGATCGATGCGCCTGAGATGATTCGCCAGGTCCATGTCGATTTCCTGAAGGCAGGCGCGGATGTGATAGCCACTGCAAGCTACCAGGCGAGTTTTGAAGGATTTGCGCAAGCGGGGTATGGACATGGGCAGGCTGAGGGATTAATGCGCCTCAGCGCCGATCTCGCCCTGCTGGCGCGTGAAGCATTCTGGGCCCATGACGAATATCGCCGTAAGCGGATGCGACCGTTGGTGGCTGCCTCGATCGGTCCGTATGGCGCCTGCCTGCACGATGGTTCCGAGTACCACGGTAACTACGACCTCAATAAAGCTGCATTAATTGATTTTCACCGGCCCCGCATGCAGGTACTGGCCGCTACTGGCATTGACTTGTTTGCTTTTGAAACCATTCCCTCTTTGCTTGAAGCGGAAGCTTTGTTGGAATTAATGCAGGAGTTTCCCGATAAGTGTGCCTGGCTCAGCTTCAGTTGCCGGGATGGCAAGCAGGACAGCCACGGTGAACGGTATTCTGACTGTGTCGCGCTGGCGGATGATTTGCAACAAATCGTGGGCGTTGGGCTCAACTGCACGGCACCGGAGTACGCGACTGATTTACTCGAGTCCGCGACTGGAACAAAAACTCCCCTGGTGGTTTATCCGAACAGCGGCGAGCAGTGGAACCCGGACGGCAACCGGTGGACGGGCGAGGAATGTACGACAATGCCCGTGGTGGATTGGTATGATGCCGGGGCGCGACTGATCGGCGGTTGTTGCAGGACGTCGATCGATGAGATTACGGGTATGCGTGCCCGTTTAACCGCACATGTAAGCGAGCTTCAAAGTTCATGAATAAATTTGTATGGACCGCCATGTTCACCATGCTGCTTTCGGCCTGCGCCGCGGTTGGGCCGGAATATGTACAACCCGAAGCGCCCCTCCCGGATGCGTGGCAAATGAGCACCGCCGGCCTCAAGGCTACAGAATACGAACTGGTCGAGTGGTGGGATGCGTTCAATGACCCGGTCCTTGACGACCTGGTAAACCGCGCTCATCAGCAGAACCTGACCCTGGAGTTGGCGGGTTTGCGCGTCCTGGAGTCGCGTGCCCAACTGGGCATTGCAACCGGTGCCCAGTATCCCCAGCAGCAGGCTGCGAGCGGGGGTGTGAACCGCATTTCCCCCAGTGAAAATGCCGGGCAGGGCGATACCAACTTCAGCCAGTACGATCTCGGCGTTGGCCTGGTCTGGGAACTGGATTTCTGGGGCCGTTACCGGCGCGGGATTGAATCAGCCGATGCCGCCATGCTGGCTTCAATCGCCAACTTTGACTCCGTAATGGTGTTGGTCACTGCCCAGGTGGTCGATACGTATGTCGTCATCCGTACACTGGAAGAACAGTTACGTATTGCGCAGGAGAATCTCAAACTGCAACAGCGCAGTTATGACATTGCGGATGTGTTGTACAGGAATGGTGAGTCCAACGAACTGGATGTACAGCAGGCCCTGACCCTGTTGCTGAGCACCCAGGCTACGGTCCCGCAAATCATGGTCCAGGAGCGACTGGCAAAAAATGCCCTGAGCACGCTGCTTGGCCGGCCCAGCAGCTATGTAGACGACATCCTGGGTAGCGGGGATATTCCCGCCGTGCCGGCTGAGATCGCGCTTGGAATTCCCGCCGATCTCCTGCGCCGCCGGCCCGACGTTCGACAGGCAGAGTTGCAAGCCGTCGCACAGAACGCCCAGGTAGGCGTTGCCACCGCGGACCTTTACCCCAGTATCGCGATTAACGGCACTTTTGGAGTCGTGAGCATTTCCAAAGATGTCGGTGGGGGAGGGGCATCCAATCTCTTCAGCTCTGACAGTATCTCCTACACTGCTGGCGCGTCGTTCAACTGGCCAATTCTTAATTATGGACGCATCCGGAACAACATCCGCGCACAGGACGCCCGGCTGCAACAGGCACTGGTGAACTACCAGGATGTGGTTTTAAAGGCCGCGCGCGAAACCGATGACGCAATCGTGTCACTGGCCGGTACGCAAGAGCAGGAGCCGATACTGGCCGATTCCGTGGCGGCTGCGAAACGTTCCAACGACCTGTCCATGCTGCGTTACAAGGAAGGGTTTTCCGGTTACCAGCGGGTGCTGGATGCCCAGCAGTCACTGATCCGCCAGCAAAACAGCTATGTCCAGAATCGTGGCCTGTCCGCGCGCAATGTCGTGGCCATTTACAAGGCCCTCGGCGGTGGCTGGGAGGTAAGGCAGGGCAGGCCTTTCGTGGATGAAAACACGTTAACCGTAATGCGTGAGCGTACCAACTGGGGTAGTCTACTGGACCAATGAACATGCCTGAACAAACCAATCAAGAAGACCAGGAACAGCAGGACAGCAAGCCTGTTGAGCCCGCAAAGGACCCGGTGCGCAAGTGGACGTTCATGATCCTGGGCCTATGCATTGTACTGATCGCCCTGTACCTGGTGGCTGATCGCGAAACTCCATTCACGGCCAGGCCAGGGTCCATGCGTTTGTCGTGCCATTGCACCCCAGGTGGCCGGGAATGTGATCAGTGTCGAGGTGCTGAACAATGATCAGGTGACGGCCGGCCAGGCGTTTGTTCCGGATCGATCCAACCAACTATCAACAGGCTCTTGAAGCGGCGGAGGCTAGTCTGCAGACGGTCCTGCAATCGGTTGAATCGGGAGTCTCAAATGTCATCGCCGCTGAGGCAAACGTGGTATCGGCCGAGGCCAGCGTGTGGCGCGCGGAACAAGACGCCCAGCGCATGCGCAAGATCAGGAAAGAGGATCCGGGAGCACTTTCACAACGGAGAATAGACCAGGCAGAAGCCAGCCTGACTGCAGCCAGGGGGCAACTCTCGGCAGCGCAGGCTAGCGCTGAAGCCACCCGCAGTGCCCTGGGCGCAACCGATGAAAGCAATGCCCAGGTGCAACAGGCCAATGCGGCTTTGGACAAGGCCCGCGTTGACCTGGAGCGCACCACGGTGGTTGCCCCGCGTGATGGAGTGGTCACAGACATGCGCATCGATCTGGGCAATTTTGCGGCTGCGGGCGCGCCCCTGATGACGTTTATAGCCACCGGGCAAGTGTGGGTCAGAGCCGACCTGACCGAAAACAACCTGGGCAATGTCAATGCAGGTGATCGCGTGGAACTGACTTTTGATGTTCAGCCCGGAAAGATTTACAAAGGGAAAATACGCGAGACAGGATTCGGTGTGCAGGTAGACTCCAATGCCCTCGGAACCCTTCCCACTATCGACAACCAGAGAAACTGGTTGCGTGAAGCCCAGCGTTTCCCGGTACTTATTGATGTCGAAATGGACAAAGGCGCAAAAGGAATGGGGTTGCGCGTCGGTTCGCAGGTCTCCGTCATTGTCTATACCGGTAACAACTGGCTGTTGAACTCCCTGGGGCGAATCTACATCCGTGTTATTGCTATATTGAGCTATGCCTACTGAGAGCACTGCAATGCATCCGGTGGCGGCCAACCGGATTCTGCGCCTGGCTTTTGGAACCGCGGCAGCGCTCTGGTTCTCACAAGTGGTCAACTGGGATGTGTCCTACATCATGCCAGTACTGGTTTCTGTCCTGCTTGCTGTTCCCATCCCCGCTCCCCGCCTCAAAGGCGGGATCATCTTCATCCTGGCTCTTGCTTTGCCGGCATATGGTGTCTTACTGCTGTTGCCGGTGATGGATAACTACCACTTGGCCGCCATCCTGATCCTGATCACCGCCTGTTTCTGGAGTTTCTACTACAGCGCGAAGGGCGGTTCCCCGGTGATGGGGACATTCCTGACCATGGGCCTGGCCTTGCTTACTGCGGTAGGGTCAGACTCGATCGACGCGTTGCTGATGGTGAACAAGGCCCTGGTCATCAACGCCGTGATCGCAATGCTGTTTGTCTGGCTGGCACACGCATTTTTTCCGGATCCGCCCCGGCCCGCCAATATGGGGCCCCGGCCCAGTCCGCCAAAGCCCGAGCAGGCAGTGGCCATCTGGAGCGCCTGGCGGTCAACGGTTATCGTATTTCCCGTGATGTTGTTTTTTCTTCTCTACCCGGGGAGCGCCAGTTACCTTGTGGTCATGATCAAAGTATCCTCCATGGGACAACAGGTTGAGAACGACAATACCCGGGCAGCAGGCAAATCCTTGTTGATGTCGACCGTGATTGGAGGAATTGGCGCCATTATCATGTGGCAGCTACTGAGCATATGGCCTTCCCTTATTTTCTATACCCTGCTCGTTGCCCTCGGGGGGCTGATCATGGGCAGGCGAATTTTCAGCGGCCTGGCCATGCACCCGCAGGCCAGTACCTGGTCATACGCATTCCTGACCATGATCGTACTCATTGCACCAGCCGTTTTGGATGGCCCGGGAGGCAGTGATGCCTCCGCCAGTTTTTATAGCCGGCTGGGCATGATGCTCGCTGCCACGATTTACAGTGTTGTGGCCTTAAGGGTTTATGATGCCTTTCGTCCTTTACGACAACAGGAATCAGGCAACAATAACAACAGGGCGCGCGCTTGAAGAATTGCGGTAAATCTTTACAGACCACACTGTATGAAACCGCTAAGGTAATCGAATTGATCCGCAAAGTGGAACATGGTCTGGATGTCTACGTGTTGTAAGACGAACTCGGCAGCAGTGATCTGCTTGACCCTTGGATAGGCAGGCTTCAGGAGCGCAGAAATCCGCATGATCCCGTTCAATACCCGGCAGGGCCCGCAGAATCGATTTCAACTCAATTTTCGCAACCACCGTAATTCCGCTGACCACACATCTGATTGAAGACGCAGCGCCTTTACGTTACCGGGTTGCTGCGCGTGACGGACTGCAATCTGATTCAGAGATCATGCTGGATCAAATCAGAACCATCGATAATCGGCGCATCGCCAGCGAGATGCTAACGGTCCTCACCGAGCAGGAAATCAATAAAGTCGAAACGTATTGGCGGCTTTTATTGGGCCTTTGCTGAGTCATGAGTGTCCCGCCTTTTCTCGCAGACATCGACGCGACTGTAAAGGGGTGATTTCCTACAGACAGCCCTTACAGGGTCAGGCAAGGTAAATCATTCAATTATATAAATTTATTAAAAACCTCTATATATCCGTTAGATGGCACTTTTAAATCGTACATATATGTGCGATAGTGGAACATGAAAGGTAAAGACTTCATTAAAAGAGCAAAGAAGTATGCCAAGGCCAACGGAGTGGATTTCCACTTTGATCCCGGTCGCGGAAAAGGTAGCCACGGCATGCTTTACATCGGCGGTCGCAGGACGCCAGTCAAACGCAGCGAGATCGGCCACGGCCTGTTGAATGCCATGCTCAAGCAGTTGAACATCAAAAAAGAGGATTTTTGATTGAGATACGTTTACCCATATGAAACCGAGCGAGATGGTGGCGTCACTATTGTTCGATTCCCAGATGTTCCGGAGGCTATCACCCAAG
>PVMK01128689.1_pt1 | contig 22907 bp, 24 predicted proteins | sample 1853481 | NCBI WGS metagenome assembly PVMK01 (sample SAMN08533507, study PRJNA380276) | Marine sediment metagenome, whole genome shotgun sequencing project. | reverse complement strand
GATAGATCCCGATTGGTGGCGACAACCGCAATTCGGACCTGTTGCATCGAGACGGCACCCCGGAGCCGGCAAAGATCTTCGATCTGGCGATTGGCGTGGCAACCGTGGCGTGTCCCGCCGCGCCACCCGTGGTTATCTCGCCTCTGCCCATAACGATCATTGACGACGACCCCCCTCCGGGTGGCGGCGGCGATATCAATCTCGCCGGCCAGGTCGGCGAAGTGGTATCCAGCCTCTTTTTTGCCACCGGCACGGCGCCGCTCAGTTTGAGCGCTCAGTCCGGCAGCGTAACCCCAGCATCTCTGGCGGTGCCGGGTAACGCCACCTCCCGCTTCACCATTCCTGCCGCCGCCACACCGGGCACAACCCTCAGCGCCGTCATCACCATTACCGACAACGCCGGCACCGTCTCGATGCAACAGGTCCGAATTGCGGTCGTCGCCACCAACCGGGATCTATCCGGGATCTCCACGCTGACGCCCAACCAGCAGTCTCTAGCCACTTGGTTCGACAGCACCTGCCCACGCCTGGACCCGACCGGCGGAGACCCCGGGGTCGTCGACCTGACAAATGTCTGTGCCGGGCTGCGCGACGACCGCACAACCGATGCCCAGGTCGTCACCGCGCTCGACGCGATCAACCCCGAGGAACTGATCGTATTCGCGTCCACAGCGGTTCGCCTGATGGCCGTCCAGCACGGCAACATGTCACAGCGCATCAATGCCTTACGAGCAGGCGCGAGCGGCCTCGACCTCGCCGGACTGAATGTCGAGGGTCCGAACGGCCGATCCCCTCGGAAGCCTTCGCCGAGCTCATAGAGCAAGGACTTGGACGACTGTTCGGAGCCGCAGCCAGCGCAGACGAGTTTTCCCGTTGGGGCCTGTTCGTCAACGGCAATGTAAAGTTTGGCGAGAAGGACCAGACGGCTGACGAACAAGCTTTCGATTTCGACATGCTGGCGCTGACGGTGGGCGTGGACTACCGCTTCAAACCCAACCTGATTGTCGGTGCCAGCATTGGCTACGCCAGCGTTGAAGCGGACTTCGACTCAGGAAGTGAAACCGACATCGACAACTGGAACGGCACGCTGTTCGGCACCTACTACGTTGACGATAAGTTCTACATCGATGGACTGCTCAGCTATGGCAGCAGCGACTACGACTCGAAGCGCCGAATCGTCTATACCGACATCAACGGAACCATCGACCGTACCGCCAAGGGCGACACCGACGGTACGCAACTGTCCGCTGGGTTGTCTGCGGGCTTCGATTTCAACCGCGGCCCCTGGACGCTGGGGCCTCATCTGGGCAGCTACTACATCGATGCGGAGGTGGACGAGTTCGTGGAAACCGGCGCGATGGGGCTGAACATGAACATCAGCGACCAGGACGCGAAATCCTTCACCGTCAACGCAGGCTTCCACGCATCCTATGTAGTCAACACCAGCTGGGGCGTCCTGATTCCACATCTGCGACTCGATGCGGTCCACGAGTTCGAGGACAATCGAGAATTCGTGGCCGTGGGATTCGTCAACGACCCGTTTGCCGACGACCCGTTGCAGCCATCGCCGCCGATCGTCCTGCAGACAGACGAAATAGACTCCGATTGGTTCGTCATGTCGGCAGGCGTTTCCGCCCAGTTCATTCACGGTGTGTCCGGATTCATCAACTATCAGCGAACCAGCAGTTTCGACGAGTGGACCATCAACGACGTAAACTACGGGCTACGCTTTGAACGAACGTTCTGATGGAATCGAGAGGGAAGACGATGACTTTCATGAAGCTGATCGCGATGATTACCGGGGCCGTCCTACTGCTTTCGGGCTGTGAGACCACTTCAGGTCCACCCGCCGAGATCACCATGGCCGCCGAAGAGACCTTCGACGGCTTGCGCCTGGTGAACAATACCCGCGCCCAGAAGGTTTGGATTCGACCCGGAACCGACCTGTCGCGGTACACCAAGATCTGGCCGCAGAGCGCCGGCATTCAGTTTCGTCCAGTTGAAGGCCGCGCCCGGCAACGCAGCCAAGGCGAGTTTCAAGTATCCGACCGCGCCCGAGATCGTCTGCGAGCCGTCATGACCGAAGCGTTCGAGGCGGAATTCGCCAGACTCGAGCGCTACGAGATCGCCGACGGGCCGGGGCCCGACGTCATGATGGTGCGCGGTGCACTGCTCGACGTGGTCTCATTCGTGCCACCCGAGAGGACCGGGCGTTCGGATGTCTTCATCAGCACGGTCGGCGCGATGACCTTTGTGGTGGAACTGCGCGACAGCGAAAGCAACGCGGTCATCGTCCGCACGGCCGATCGTCGCGCCGCGCAACGAGCGGGTGGCACCATGCAACATTCCAACCCGGTGACCAACCAGGCCGAAGTTCGCCGGCTGGCGCAACGCTGGGCGCGGTGGTTGCGCGAAGGCCTGGATGGGTTGCCAGCCTACACTCCGGCAGACGACTGACGCTCGGACGGTCCCCGCCAAGCGCACCGTATACGTCAAGGTGAGCGGGCCAGCCATGTATAATTAGGGGTTCACTCGTGCTTTCGAGAGAACATGAGAACCTGGATCATCGCGATCCTCATTCTGGTATTTGGCGCCTCGGGTCTATTCTGGTGGTCCCGAGCGGCTGAGGAGTCCGCGGCCAGCGGGCGTGCCGGCTGGAGCCCGCCGCCGGCGATGGTTGAGACCGCCCAGGTTGCTATCGGCAGCGTGGTCCGCAACGTCCGGGCGGTGGGTACCCTGCGCGCATTCGAATCGGTGACCATGCGCCCCGAAATCGCCGGTCGGATTACCGGCATACATTTCACGGAAGGCGAGCGCGTCAAGAGCGGCACCGTGCTGATCGAGTTGGACGATTCCGTCCATACAGCCCAGGTCGCCGAAAAGACGGCCGACCGGCGGCTGGCCGAACTAGCCTTCGACCGCGCCAACAAGCTGGTTCAACGAGGTGCAGCCTCGGTCGAAGACCGCGACATCGCCCGGGCGAAGCTCCAGGCTGGCGACGCAGCATTGCAGCTTGCCCAGGCACGGCTCGCCAAGACCCAGCTCCGTGCACCCTTCGACGGCATCATCGGCCTGCGCAACGTCAGCGTCGGCGACTTTGTGGACGCTGGTGACGATCTGGTCGGCCTGGTGGAGCTGGACCCGATCAAAGTGGATTTTCGGATCGGCGAGGTCCATCTGGCCGTCATCGCACCCGACCAGGCAATATCGATTCAGGTGAACGCATTTCCGGATGAAACGTTCAGCGGACGTGTGTACGCGATCGAACCCCAGGTCGATATCAACGGGCGCGCTATCGTCATTCGCGCGGAACTAACCAACACGGATCATCGTTTGCGTCCGGGCCTGTTTGCCCGCATCGATCTCATCGTCAATGAAGCCGCAGAAGCACTACTGGTATCAGAAGATGCGATCGTCCCTCGCGGCGATCAGCACTTCGTCTACCGCCTGGTCGGCAGCCAGGCCATCCTGACGGAGGTCATGCTGGGCAAACGTAAAGACGCCCAGGTCGAAATCACCAGCGGGCTCGCTGCAGACGACATCGTCATCATCGCGGGGCAGTTGAAACTGCGCGACGGCGCGACCGTGCGAACGCCCGGCGATGCGACTGCCGGGACGGCCAAGCCCGCCGGCCCCGCTACATGATTCTTTCCGACATCAGCATTCGGCGACCGGTGCTGGCCACGGTGGTGAACCTGATCATCCTGCTGATCGGCCTCATGGCCTGGGATCGACTGACCATTCGCCAATACCCCAACATCGATGACCCGGTGATCACCATTTCGACCTTCTACCCGGGTGCGAACGCAGAAATCATGGAATCCCAGGTGACCACGCCGCTGGAGGACTCGATCTCCGGTATCGAAGGGATCGATTACGTGAGTTCGATCAGCCGCGCCGAGTCATCGCAGATCTCCGTGCGATTCACGGTCGCGCGGGATCCAGAGGCCGCCGCCAACGATGTTCGCGACCGGATCGCGCGAGCGCGTGCGGTTCTGCCTCGAGAAGTCGAGGACCCAATTGTCGCCCGGGTCGAATCGGACGCCCGGCCAATCATGTACATGAGCATGAGTTCGACGCGGCACAATCAGTTGGAAATCACCGACTACGCGGATCGCTACGTAAAGGATCGGTTGCAGATCCTGCCTGGCGTCGCTCAGATGCTGATTATGGGCGAGCGCCGCTATGCCATGCGCATCTGGCTCGACCGAGACCTGCTGGCGGCCTATCGGCTGACGCCCGCGGACATCGAGCGCGCGCTGCGCGAACAGAACGTCGAAGTACCATCGGGACGAATCGAAAGCAGTGGTCGCGAGTTTACCGTGCTCTCTGAGACCGACCTGACCACTCCGGAGGAATTCCGCGAGATCATCCTGAAGGACGCCGACGGCTATCTGGTCCGGCTGGGTGACGTCGCAAAAGTCGAAATAGGGCCCGAAGAAGAGCGGATGGCCGGTCGCGCCGACGGCGCCATTGCGATGAGTCTCGGTGTGGTCAAGCAATCCACCGCCAACCCGCTGGAGGTTTCCCGCGCCGTCAGGGCCGAGATTATCGAACTCAACGAGGCGTTGCCCGACGGAATGCAAATCAAGATCGGCTACGACTCGTCGGTGTTTATAGAAGCGTCAATCTCACAGGTATTCATCGCGATAGGCGAAGCGATTGTTCTGGTCGCAGTGGTGATCTTCCTGTTTCTGCGCAGTTGGCGCGCGACGCTTGTTCCGTTGGTTACCATCCCGCTTGCATTGGTGGGGGCATTGTCACTGATGTGGGCGCTCGACTTCTCGATCAACACCCTGACCCTGCTCGCCTTTGTCCTGGCCATTGGGCTGGTGGTGGACGATGCCATCGTCATGCTCGAAAACATCTATCGTCACATCGAAATGGGCATGGAGCCTATCCAGGCGGCATTCGTCGGGTCCAAGCAGATCGGCTTCGCGATCCTGGCGATGACCTTTACCCTGGCCGCCGTCTTTGCGCCAATCGCGTTCACCGAAGGCAAAACCGGCAAGCTGTTCACCGAGTTTGCGCTGACCCTTGCAGGAGCGGTTATTGTCTCCGGTTTCGTCGCCCTGACCCTGTCCGCCACGATGGCCTCACGATTGTTGAGGCGGGGAGAGCAACACGGTGCTCTGTTCAATTTCGGAGAACGCTTGCTCACCTACACGTGCAGCACCTACAAGGGAATGCTGACCGCGAGCCTGCGCGTGCGGCCAATCGTGCTGGCCATGATGGTACTGATCGGATTCACCTGCTGGGTTCTGTTCACGACGCTGAACCAGGAACTGGCACCGAACGAAGACGGCGGCACGGTCATGGTGTTCGCAATGGCCCCCGAAGGGGCGACCCTCGAATACATGCAGCAGCAGACACTGGCGATCGATGAAATTTACGCCACGTTGCCCGAACTGCATCGCTACATGATCATCATGGGCCGTCCAACGGTAACGCGCATGATCTCCTATGCCCCGTTGAAACCCTGGGATGAACGCGAGCGGAGCAACCACGAAGTTGCCGCCGCGATCATGCCGCGCCTGATGGCGATCCCCGGCATCCGTGCATTCGCTGTCACCCCCCAATCCCTGGGTGGTTCGAGCGGTGGGGCGCAGACGATCCAGTTCATTATTCAATCGTCTGAATCCTACGTTGAGCTCGACGTGAAAATTCAGCAGATCATGGCGGCCCTGGCCAACGAGCCCTCGATGATGAATCTCGACTCCGACCTGAAAATGAACAAACCGGAACTGAAGGTCAACGTCGATCGGGACAAAGTCGCCGCCGTCGGGGCCAGCGTCGGCGAGATCGGTCGCACGCTGGAAACCATGCTTGGCGGACGCGAGGTGACACGCTTCAAACGCAATGCGGAACAGTACGACGTGAAAGTGCAGGTAGCCGATGTCGAACGGCGTGACCCCGAGGACCTGACCAATATCTACGTCCGTGGACGAAACGACGAGATGATCCAGCTGTCAAACCTGATCACCATTCGTGAGACCGTAGCTCCCCGGGAGTTGAACCATTTCAACAAGCTGCGCTCCGCACGAATCACCGGCAGCGTATCGCCCGGCTACACCCTCGGCCAGGCGTTGGAAGCCCTGGAGAAGATTACCGTTGGCGTGATGGGTGAAGATGCACGGATGGACTACGAAGGCGTGTCTCGAGAGTTCAACCAATCGTCGTCAAAGATCTACCTGACCTTCATTCTCGCGCTCGCCTTCATCTACCTGGTATTGGCCGCCCAGTTCGAGAGTTTCGTCTCGCCCTTCATCATCATGTTCAGCGTACCTCTGGCAATCGCCGGCGCGCTACTTGCGCTGAACCTGTCGGGCGGCACATTGAACATTTACAGCCAGATTGGCTTGATTACGCTAGTGGGGCTGATCACCAAGCACGGCATCCTCATCGTCGAGTTTTCCAATCAGTTGCGCGCCCAGGGAAAAGACATAATGGATGCCGTTATCGAAGCGAGCGTGCTGCGCCTGCGCCCGATTCTGATGACCACGGCTGCGATGGTCCTGGGCGCACTTCCGCTGGCCATCGCCACCGGCGCAGGAGCCGAAGCACGCCAGGCAATCGGTTGGGTGATTGTCGGCGGCATGTCCTTCGGCACCGCGTTCACGCTGTTCGTCGTGCCGACGGTGTACACCTATCTGGCGCGCAAGACCCCGGCGCTGGCCCATCTGCAGGGCACCGCGGAGCACAGCGAACTCCCCGAATCCGCACCCTCGAGCGCCGGTTGACGTTCTCCGATCGGTTACCGAGCGGCTACCGCTACCGTTAAGCGCCACAGCACCCGGGTTGTTCGCGCGGCTCTCCAAAGAAGCTCGGCGAGTCTTCCAGCAGCCGGTACCACTCCCACATGGTTCCATCGGGGTCGTGGGCAATCACCTTGTTCTGGGTGGCAAAGCAGCAGGTTTCTTCCTGCTGAACTTCATTCTTGATGCCTGCCTGGGTCAGTCGGGTTGCCGCGGCTTCCACTTGCTGGTCGTCGAATACTTCAAAGCCAAGGTGATTCAGCCGATCGGAGACATCGTTGGTCTCGAACAGCACCAGTTTCAACGCCGGTTGTTCCAGCACCAGGTTGGCATATCCTGGTTCCCGCTTGTTGAGTTCAGCGCCGAGTGCGCCCCGGTAGAATTCGATCGCTGCGTCGAGGTCGGTGACGTTGATGGCTAGCTGTAATCTCATGAGCATGATCCTTGGTAGTCGTTCAACTGTTTTTCGAATATATTTCGAATACTATCGAAACGTTGTGATCGACGGAAATAACATTTCGTTATTTCTAGATCATTCGAAATAACCAACGAGCAGATTGAAAAGCATGGCACTCGCACTCGACACCGCGGCCCATTCACTCGAGAGTCTGGGTAATCCACTGCGTCTGTCCATATACCGCCTGCTGGTACGCGCTGGTCCCGCGGGGCTGGCGGTCGGAAAAATCCAGGCACAGCTCAATGTTCCCGGCTCGACGTTGTCGCACCACATCGCCCAGTTGGTCCAACGTGGCATGATCGAACAACACCGGGAGGGTCGCAGCTTGCGCTGCGTGCCAAATTTCGAGCGTATGAACGCACTGATCGAGTTCCTGACCGAAGAATGCTGTCAGGGATGCCCATGACGGCGACCGATGAAAACTGACGATCTGCGCATCAGTCGGGTTCGCCCGTTGCTGGCGCCGGCGATCCTCAGCGAAGAATTTCCGTTGAGGGATTCGGCGGCTCGGTTCATCGATGGATCGCGCCGTGCAATCGAAGCCATACTCAACGGCAGCGATGCGCGCCTCATGGTGGTGGTTGGGCCATGTTCCATTCATGATCCCGAGGCCGCACTGGAATACGCGCAACGGCTGTTGCAGCTCTCGCAACGGGTCTCCGATCGGCTGCTTCTGGTCATGCGGGTGTACTTCGAAAAGCCACGCACCGTGGTGGGCTGGAAGGGGCTGATCAATGATCCCGACATCGACGGCTCCTACCACATCAACAAGGGCCTGCGTCTGGCTCGCGAGCTGCTGGTAAAGATTGCAGCGCTAGGCATACCGGCGGGCACCGAATTTCTGGACACCACCTTCGGGCAGTTCTACGCCGATCTGATCAGTTGGGGCGCCATCGGCGCCCGAACGGTGGAGAGCCAGGTCCACCGCGAGCTTGCGTCGGGCCTGTCCGTTCCCGTCGGCTTCAAGAACAGGACCGACGGCAATCTGCAGGTGGCTGTGGATGCGATCCTCGCCGCCCGCGCCCGGCACCTGTTCCCATCGCTGACCAAGGAAGGCGCTCCCGCAATTCTCGAGACCACCGGCAACCCCTTCGGCCATCTGGTGTTGCGCGGCGGCAGCGACGGCCCCAACTATCAAGCAGCGCACGTCGCTGACGCCCGGGCCCTGCTTGTGGCCGCCGAACTTCCCGAAACGCTGATGATCGATTGCTCCCATGCCAACAGTCACAAGGACCCGCTACGCCAGGCAGATGTGGTCACCGACATAACGACACAGATCGGTGCGGGCGAAACGGCCATCCGCGCGCTGATGCTGGAAAGTCATCTCATCGAAGGTCGCCAGGACCCTGGGACCGAGCTCACCTATGGTCAGAGCATCACCGACGGCTGCCTGGGCTGGGAGCGGACTGAGACGCTGATCGAACAACTGGCGGGCTCGCTTGGTAAGTCTTAACCTGACAGGCAAAGGGGAAGGCGCATGTTGAATCGAATCGACCGAATTCTGATCGCGGTGACCAACGCGGACGCCGTGGCGCAACGCTGGGTCGAGTTGCTGGACGCGCGCATCGATCGCACCGACACCGTGACCGCACTCGGCGCCACCCGCGTCGTGGTCAGCGTCGGCGATGCCGAACTGGAGATCCTGCAACCGACCGGACCGGGCCTGGTCTCGGAACATCTGAGCGCCGGGCGCGGCGGACCGTTCGCCGCCGGGGTGGCGACGGATGACCTGGACGCCCTTCGCACCCAGTTCGATGCTTGCGGCGTTGTGCCCATCGATCTGGGCGAGCAGCTCTACCTGAGCGGCGCCGCGCTCGGGGTTCCAGGCCTGGATCTGGTCGTGTCTCCACATCGGTCACGAGATCCGGTCGGACTGATGGCCAACCTGTATGAGGCAACGCACCTGACCGATGACCCGGACGGCACCTGCAGCCGGTTCGCCGAAGTTTTCGGACTGGCGCAGGAACAGTTCGTGCCGATCTCCTCGGACGCCTACGGCTACGCCGGTTTTCTGACTTTGTTCGACCCGAGCGCCCTGCATCGCATCGAAACGATCTACCCGGCGGACGCGGACAAAACCATGGGTCGCTACTTCGGTCGCTTCGGTCCTTCCATGTACATGTGCTATGGCGAAACCGACGACTTACCGATGCTCCGCGAACGTCTTACGGAGCTCGCACCCGAAGACTGGACGGGCAGCACCGATGACCCCAACGGGTTGTTCGTGCACCCTCGCGCACTGGGCGGCGTGATGCTCGGCGTCAGCCGACGAAGCTATGCATGGACCTGGTCGGGAAGTCCTGACCGGGTGCAGCCAGCCTGATCCCACACCCGTAACCCCTGCAGAGGAGTCCGCTATGGGCTGGTCACCCTTCCGTCAACTCGGGCTTACCCATCACGACCCGAGCCGTTCCTTCAAGGGTTACACCTTGCTGACCCCGTTGGGCGGCAAGGACGTGCTGCTGATCGACATGCGCGGCCGCATTGTCCATCGCTGGTTCACCGAGGGTGTCGAAGCCGCCTACGCGCGCCTCCTGGATGATGGCCATCTGGTCTTGACCTGCGACGGTCGAACAAAGGGCAAACCGCCCGCATCACCCAAGGAGTTCTGGGCATTGCCTGTCGAACAACGCCTGCAGTGGCTGGGCGGCAGCTACGATGTGGTCAGGAAGTACACCTGGGAAGGCGAAGTCGTCTGGGAGCACACCGACCACACGCTGCATCACGACGCGAAACCGCTATCCAACGGCAATATTCTGTTGTCGCGCTGGGTAGAAATGGATCAGCAGCTGGCCAACTCAGTACGCGGCGGCCGACACCCGCGACGCAAGCACGCAATGTTCTGCGACGTGATCTTCGAACTCACACCGGAGGGTGAGGAGGTCAATGCGATAGACGTAGCAACCCTGTTCGATCCCCGAAAGGACCCGGTCAGCGTGCTGGGCGATCGCAATGAATGGACCCACACCAACAGTCTCGATACCAATGCTACGGGTGACGTGTTGTTTTCATCGCCAGCAACCTCCCGGATATGCATCGTCGATGCGACCACCCGTGAGTTACGTTGGAAGTTCGACAAGACCCACGCCCAGCACGATGCGCGTTTTCTGGACGATGGAAACGTTCTGGTGTTCGACAACCATGCCGGCGGATCGGGCTCGCCCGAATCGCGCGTCGTTGAGATCAACGTCGAAACCAGCGAGGTCGCGTGGGAGTACAAGGGCAACCCAGGCATGTCGTTCTTCAGCCCGTTCATTTCCGGCGCGGAACGGCTGCCCAACGGCAATACGCTGATCTGCGAAGGCTCGTCAGGCCGCGTCTTCGAGGTAACCCGCAGCCGCGAGGTCGTCTGGGAGTGGATCAGTCCGTTCGTCAACACATTCGGGTCGGCTCACCAGGCCAGCTACATCTTCCGACCGCATCGCTTCGCGCCCGACCACCCCGCTCTTGCGGACAAGGATCTCGACCCCGACCGCCACAAGTCCTTCAATCAGCTGTACGGCCTGATGTAGCAGCCCGTCCCGGAGTATCTAGTCGGGCCACAGCGACAGCATGTAGCCGCGCGTGGCACTCGTCTTGCCCGCCAGCATCTGGGCATAAGTCTGGGCGACCGCGTCGCGGCCACGCGCGTCGATCACCTCTATGCCGTCGCCGATTGCTGTCATGAAGCCTCCCCAGGCTAACTCCAGGCTCTGCTGGAAGTCGTCGGCGCCACGTTCCTTGATGCGCCGCTGCGCATGGTCCGGGGCAAAGAACAACGTCGGCACCGCACCGGGAAGATCTTCACCCAGCCGGCGTTGATCCCAATGCGTAGCACCGACGGTACAGCTGTATTTCATGTTGTCCTGAAAATGATGATGCAGGGCTTTGAGTACCTGACCGTTGCCAGCCATGTCGACAACCACTGCGGGTTCATCGGTCAGGCTGGACAGTTCGTCGTAGCTGACGACCTGATCGTAGCAACCCAACCCTTCGACAAAGGCGCGGTTTGCGGTACCTGTGAGTCCGACCACGCGGCGCGAATCGGCGTGGTTTTCGTGGAGTAAATGGGCCAGCCCGAAGGAGGTTTTGCTCGACGCGCTGGTCAGCAGTACGGTACCTGCACCAAAGAAATCGTTGTCCGCAAGAAAATCTTCGAGCAGGAACGACGTGGTGAACAGCGGTCGGAACAGCGCCTGTTGCGCTTCGGCCGCGGGGTCGTACGTCGGATCCCGGGCCAACCTAGTGTATTGATTGTAGATGGGCGGCAAGGCTGCACGATGGGCCACGCCGTCGACGAATCCACGCTCGGTGACCCGCTCCGGGTGAACGATCAGGTGCGTGGACATGGGCAGGTATCCGTAAAGGCGCTCGCCAACCTCGATCCCGGCGGTGTTCGACTCGAGCACGTCTGCGAAGCCCCATACGGGCACCCGCCCCATGCCCTCACGCGCCGGGAAGAACTGCCAATAACGCATCGAGTCGCCGGCTACCGCGTAGGTAATGTTGTTGGCGGTCAACGCGAACTGATCGACTTTGAGCAGAACCCCGGCATCGTCGCCTTCGAAGTCTTGCAACACCTCTGACGCGTCGAAGGTCGTCTCGGACAGGTCGTCGCGACTCACCAGGAAATCCAGCGCATCGTCAGCCATGGTCTGCTCCTCGATATTTGCGATTTTCAGCGGGCGGTTATACTCGCAGTGATGGACGGCGAAGACCAGCCAAGACCGACGATCAACCCGTGGCCCTTGGGCCTGGCGCAGCGATTCAGCCGCCCCGGACTGACGTTAGGCATTGGGGCCGGCGCCCTTGTAACGGTCGCGATGTGGCTCTGCGGGGCATACGACCCCAGTACTCCCACACCATTCTGGGCGTCTCGAGAGCAGGTGGTGAGCATGGCGATCTTCTACCCGGCACTGTTCGGCTATCTGATCGGCATGATCACGTTCGCCGCTCAACGCTCGCAGCAGTATCTGAACGCGCTGCGCCCCATCCTCACACCCGAGGCGGACGCGGTTGCCGGGCGCCTGAACCGGTCGCGCGGCTGAACCTCTGGTCCGCAACCTTCGTGGGCATTGTGATCGGACTGCTGAACATCGATTTCGAAACCGTGTTTGGTTTGCGTGATAGCCCCGGCCACGCCATCGACTATGCGCTTTCCGGGGCCAGCTTGCTGATCTGGATAGTGATCCTGAGATTCACCTATCTGATAGTCCGCAACGCACGCGTGTTCTCCCAACTCGGTGAGCTCCACACCCGCGTGGACCTCTACCGGCCGTCAACCTTGAGGCCTTTCGCCCAGGCTGGAACTCTGTACCTGCTGATCATCATGGGCGCCATGGCGCTCACACCGCTGCAATCCCTGGATGCCGCGTTTCGGGTCGAGAATTACTCCTGGGGCTTCGCCATAGGTGTCCCCGCCGCGATCGTATTGCCACTGCTCGCCATGCAAGGTATCCGCAAGGCGACGCTGGTGGCGAAGCGGGCCGAGCTGGCGCAACTCGACGCTGCCATCGCGGTTGCGCCCCGGGATCTCGATGCATCTGCCACTCAAACGCTGAACGCCCTGCTCGATCGCCGCGCTTACGTCAATGAGCAACACGGCTGGCCGATGGATGTGAGGATGGTGTCACGAGCCGCTTTTTACGTGGTAATTCCGCCGCTGGCCTGGGTGGGTGCAGCTCTGGTCGAACGCGCCATCGAGGCCTTTATCGGGTCTTGAGCCAGCTCATGACCCTTCTCATGACTCTTCTCACGACCCTTCTCATGACCAGGGTTCGACGAGGATCTTGGCGTGCCGTTCCGGGTCGGCCAATTCATCGAAAGCGGATGCCACGCCGTCGAGCGGCACCCGTCCGGTAATCAGCGGCGCAACCTCGTACTTACCGTCAGCGATCAGGCGTAGGGTTTCGGCAAACTCCTCGAGGCTGTAGCCAAGCACATACTGCACCGACAGTTCCTTGTTGATCGCAATCAACGGCCGGGAGTGGTCCATCTGCAGGCAGACGCCCACGACCACGATGCGCGCATTTCGCGGCGCCGCCAGGAATACCTGATCGAGCATGCCGGGTACGCCGACGCACTCGAATATCACGACATCCTTCGGTCGTTTCAGATCGGCGTGGTCGTAGGCTGACTGCTCGTTCGGGTCTACACAGACATCGGCGCCCAGTTGTTCGGCCAGCCGACGTCGCGTCGGCGAGAAGTCAGCGGCGACAATCGGGCCAATTCCACGCTGCTTGAGCGAAATCAGCACCGCCAGACCCACCGGCCCACAACCGAGAATCAGGGCGGCTTCGCCGCCGGTGAGCGCCGCCTTGTTCACGGCGTGCAAACCCACAGCCATGGGCTCCGTCAGCGCCGCATGTTCGATGGGTGTACCCCCAGGAACGGCGAGGGTGAGCGCAGCCGACAACACCATGTACTCGCCGAATCCGCCGGGCGCCTCTTCCGAATAACCTATGCCCAGAATCTGATCCCGTGGCAGCCCCGGAATCGAACAGACCAGATCACCCGGCTTAAAGGTTGCCGGGGTGTCCGGACCTCGATCCAGAACCTCCGCGCAGAACTCGTGGCCCAACACCACGGGCGCATAGGTCGTGAGCTTGAACGCACCGCCCGCTTCACGGCTGGTTTCGACAAACTCTTCGGTGTACCGCGCGGCATGCAAATCCGATCCACAGATACCGCAGGCACGGGATTTCACCAACAGTTCGCCGGCGAGCGGGACTGGATCCGGCACCTCGTCTACCCAGATGCGGCCCTTCTCCATCAGCGCCGCTCTCATTCGCCACCGCCTTCGATCTGGGCGCGCCGGTTTTCGGTATTGGCAATAAACTCATCACGCGTATTGGTACGCGGGTAATCCTCGTCCGGAACCTCCTTACCAAGGAATTCGCACAGCGGCGGCCAGCCCTCGCTTGCCTCGAACACCAGCAATCTGTCAGCTGGAAGTGCCGCCTTGACGCTCGCCTCGTGCGCCTTGAACACCGAAATGGCGTAGTCCTTATCCTCGACCCGACCATCGAACACGCCGGTCCAGACGATCTCATCCACCCACCGGCCAAAGCGCTGCGTGTTCTCATCGTCAGAATCGCGGGCCATGGCGGAACCCAGATAGATCGTGCTCATGACGCTTTCGTGCCAACGCTCGGGGTCGCGGGTGCTGAGGATGACCTTGGCATCTGGATAGTGAGCCGCATGCTCGCGCCAGCGGTCGCAGGAGGGCCAATCGACGGTGGCGCGATAGCCCTCGTAAAGGGCGTCCCAATCAACGGATTCGCCGCGGTGGGCGGCGGCCCAAAGCGGGATGTGGTCCTGATGACCGAACACTTCGATCATGTGATAGCACTTCTCATAGCCCAGGCGTTCCAGCGCCGCTTTCAACGACATCGTTCCGGTACGGCCGAAACCGGCACCGATCACTTCAATAGTCATTTGGCCTCCCCGCGATTCCGGTCACGCGCCCACTCCAGTGCCTCCTCGCCGCCCGCCCAGTCGATCGCGTTGTGCAGCAACGTCTGAAAGTTCTCGTTAGCGTAGGCAACCGGGTCATCGCCACACTGCAGGTACACAATCGGGCTGTTCAGATAGTTCTTCACCCAGCCGATCACATTGCTGCCCGGAGGGTGTTCCCAACCTTCATTTTCGAACATTCGGCCATCGCGCACCGCCAAGGTGGCCGAGTAGAAGTTGTCACGCACGAATTCATGGTCGCTGACCAGCAGCGGCCCGATGCTGTCTTCGAACACCTCCGACAGATAGAGCTCATCGGTGATCTCGAAGGATGCGGGTATGCCGCGCGTAATCGGATGGTCAGACACCGTACTCAACCGATGCGTCACTGAATGGCGATAGCCGGAATCGGGCCTGGGTTCACCGCGCAGGCTTGCCGGTAGATAGAGGAATCGTCCGCCAATGATCTCCGCATACTCTGGCCAGGCCGGCCAACCTGCGATCGCGTGGTGCATGAACACGAAGCCGAATCCGGATTCCAGCAGCTTGCGGAAGTTGCGCACGAACGCGCTGCTCGGGTCCGCAAATGCCGGACCGCCGGCCGCGCTGAATTCGATGCCCGGCATGTCGTACAGAACAAACGCATCGTAGGCGCTGGCCAGGTCCGGATCGAAAAACACCTGTGCCGCAGGCTGCTCGACGTGGGTCCAGTTGACCCCATCCATCGCGTCGAACAGGCCGAAGAACGCATCGCGTTCGAATGGGTGCCCCTTGGTGATCACTAAGATTTCTTTGTCCGCCACAAACTAACCCCTTACAATCGTTCGGTCGTACATTCCGGAGGCCCCATGGCGCAGGCTCCTGACAACTCAGGCAATCTAGCCAAGACCTGGCAACAAACGAAGAGCGAGAACACGCGCCACTCCATCCTGGATGCGGCGATCAGATGTTTCTACGAATTCGGCTACAACAATACCACCACCGAGAAGATTGCCAAGGAAGCCGGCGTGTCGCGGGGCGCGATGCTGCACCATTTCCCGTCGCGTTCGGATCTGATCAAAGCGAGCGTCCGACACCTCAACGAGCAACGCATCGCACTGTATCTCAGCGAAGAGAGCGACATCCAGGAGGGTGCCGAACACAGTCGTGTGGAAGAAGGGATAGACGCCTATTGGAAGCAGCTGAACACGCCGGCGTTCGTAGTATTCCACGAGCTTCAGGTCGCTGCGCGTACCGACCCCGAGCTGCTCGAGGTCATGATACCGGCCATCGAAGAGTTCGATCGCCTGGGCATGAAAGCCACCCGCGAGCTGTTTCCGGATCTGGCCATGTCCGAGGAATTCAGGCGCGCCAACAGCTTGTCGCTGTACCTGCTGGAGGGAATGGCCGCCAATCGCTTTACGCGTGATCCCGGTCCCGTCGTCGAGGAGCTCCTGGAGTGGTTGAAAGGGGAGCTGCGACGATCTTTCCAGGACGTTCTAACCTCGGTGGACCGGGAGTCGGCGAAACGTCGCAACGGCACCTGAGCGCCTGATTGTGAACCTCCCGTTGATTTCGCTGGCCTCCGGCATTCTGCCCGGCAGCGACGGACCCACCACCGCCAGAGCGGCCGTCGACGGCGGTTATCGTGCGGTCGGATTCACTGTGGACCCCAGAATCTGGACCGATGCCACCACCCGCGAGGTCAAAGCCATCGTCGCCGACGGCGGTATCGAGGTGTTGGACGTAGAGGTCGTGATCGTCCAGCCTGGCCAAGCCCGAAGTCCCGAGTCCGAACGAATCATCGATGTTGGCGCCGAGCTGGGCGCCAGCAACGTACTCATCGTCAGCGATGACCCGAGCGTCGACAACACCAAACGCGCCTTCGAGCATTTGTGTCGCTACGCAGAGCAGGCGGGCATGCGCGCCGTGCTCGAATTTCTGATGATTTTCGAGGTGAACAGCCTGGCGACCGCGCTGGAGATCGTTACCGACGTGGCCCATCCAGCGGGTGGGCTACTGATCGATGCACTGCACCTGGCGCGCTGCGGGCACACGCCGGCCGACCTCGAAGGTCTCGATGCGCACCTGTTCCCCTATATGCAACTTTGCGACGCGCCATCGAAGGTTGCCCAGGCCGATCCGGCCGGCTATCTGGAGGACGCGCTGGATGCCCGCATGGCCCCTGGCGAAGCAGAGTTGCCACTCGCCGATCTGCTGGACGTGCTACCCGCCGGTATTCCGCTGAGCCTCGAAGTCCGATCCAAACACTATCGCGACACCTACCCGGACTTCGCCGCGCGCGGCCGGGCGATTCGTGAGCAAACGGAACGCTTTCTCACCGGCTACCTGAGCAACCCGCCCAACCCTCGCAACTCTCGCAATCGGAAGGACTGACATGGAGATCCGAATGGATGGCCGAACCGCGTTGATCACCGGCGGTAGCCTGGGGCTCGGCGCCGCAATGGCCGAATCGTTCTGCGCGGTGGGCGCCCGGGTGGCGATTCTCGCGCGGCGCCCGGAACCGCTCGAGGAAACCCGCGCGGCTATCGCCGAGAAAACCGGCGGGGAGATTCGCGGCTATGTCTGCGACGTCAGCCTCGCCGAGCAGGTCGCCGACAGCTACGCCCAGGTGGTCGCCGATCTGGGTCCGGTCGACATCCTCGTCAACAACGCGGGTCACGCCCAGGTAGGGCCGTTCGAAGAGATCACCGACGAACAGTGGCAAGCGGATCTGGACCTGAAGCTGTTCGCGGCCATCCGGCTGGCACGCCTTGCGTTTCCGGGTATGAAGCAGCGCAACTGGGGTCGGATCATCAACCTGCTGAACACCATGGCCAAAGCGCCCTTGCCAGGCTCTGCGCCCACGTCCGTGACGCGGGCGGCAGGCATGGCGCTGACCAAGGTAATGGCTGGTGAAGGCGCGCCGCACAACGTGCTGGTCAACGCGCTGATGATAGGACGCATCGAGTCGGATCAGATCCGTCGCGCGTACGATCAGAAACCCCGCGATATCGACTACCGTGAGTTTCTCGCCAATGCGGGCAAGGATCTGCCGATGGGTCGATTCGGAACGGCCGAAGAGTGCGCCAACCTGGCCCGATTTCTATGTTCTGACGCGGCCTCCTACGTGACCGGCTGCGCGATCAACATGGATGGCGGGCTTTCGCAGGTGGTTTGATATGCATGATCTGATCATCCGCAATGCATCGGTTTACGACGGCACCGGTAGCGCCCCTGAGATTACCGATGTCGCGATCGAGGGCGAGCGCATTGCCGAGATCGGCACGCCCGGGGCGGCCAAAGAGGAACTCGACGCCACCGGTCTTGCCCTGGCGCCAGGATTCATCGACGTCCACACCCATGACGACTTCGCCGCCGTGCTCTATCCCGACATGGCGTTCAAGGTGTGCGGCGGCGTCACCACATGCATTGTCGGCAACTGTGGCATGGGCGCCGCCCCGTTTCGCCAGGCGGCGCTGCTGGCGCGAGCGTTCCATCCTGGTAAGGAACTGCCGGACTGGGGCGACTATCGCGGCTACTTCGACATGCTGGATGCGCAACCCCCCCGAGCGTAAACATCGGCGTGCTGGTTGGCCACGGCTCGATGCGAATGGCCGCAATGCAACGCGACGCCGGCGTACCGTCGGCGGATCAGATGTCGCAGATGAAGGCGATACTCGCCGAAGGGCTGGACGCCGGCGCGTTGGGAATGTCCACCGGACTGATCTATGACCCGGGCAAGTACGCCGCGACCGAGGAGCTGATCGAACTGGCCTCGACCCTGCCCGATGGTGCGCTCTACGCCACCCACATGCGCGACGAAGGCACCGGACTGTTGACGTCGATCAAGGAAGCGCTGCGGATCGGCGAAAGCGCCGGCGTACCCATCCAGATCAGCCACCACAAAGCTTCCGGCCACGACGCGTGGGGTCTGGTGAACGAATCACTTGCATTGCTCGACGCGGCGCGAGCCCGTGGCGTCGATGTCGACGCGGACCAATACCCCTACACAGCGGGCAGCACCATCCTGTCGGCAGTGTTGGCGAAGGACGTCGCTGACATGCGCAGCGTGCGATACGAGGACATCGTGATCGCGTCCACCGCCGGTCATTCTGAATGGGAAGGCCAATCGCTGATCCAACTGGCTGCGCTGCTGGAACTGTCTCCCGAGGAGACCGGCCAGCACGTGATGGCCACCGAACCAGGCGCGACCGTTATTCTGCACAGCATGGACGAAAACGACGTGCAGACCGTTATGCGGCATCCCAGCACGATGATCGGCTCGGACGGAATCCCGACCCTGGAAGGCCGTCCACATCCGCGCTTGTATGGCACTTTTGCCCGGGTGTTGGGGCACTACGCGAGAGACCTCGGACTGTTCACGCTGGAAGAAGCAGTGCATCGCATGACGGGTTTACCTGCCGCTAAGTTCGGATTGACCGACCGCGGCGAGATCCGCGTCAACGGCTACGCCGACCTGGTGCTGTTTGATCCTGCCCGAGTGATCGATGTCGGCACCTTTGAGGACCCGAATCACTACCCCGACGGCATCGTCCACGTGTTCGTGAATGGTCATCACACCGTCGCTGACGGAACCCACCGCGGTGTACGCAGCGGCCAGACGCTGCGCCGCGCCTCGGCGTGAGCCGCAACACCTACAACGCACAACCTCAGGGAATCCTCAACAGATGAGAGTCGCCAAGCACCTGTCAGCGCTACTACTCGCAACGATCGCGTTCCAGGCCTGGGGCGCCGGACCGCGTTTGTACATCTTCGATTGCGGGCTGATCCGTCACGACGACATCACCAATTACGGTCTCAGCAACGCCGATACCGATGTTCGCGAGTTGTTCGTCCCCTGCTATGTGATCGAACGCGAAGGGCAGCGCCTGCTGTGGGACGGCGGCCTGCCGCTGGCGTGGGTCGGCCGCACGGACTTCGAAGCACTTGAGGGCGCCTACGTGACCTACAAGGTGTCACTCATCGATCAGCTTGCGGCGATGGGATTGCACCCGGACGACATCGACTACATTGCATTCAGTCACTTCCATCTCGATCACGTCGGCGCCGGCAACGCCTTCGTCAATTCACACCTGCTGATTCAGAAAACTGAGCACGAAGCGGCGTTCGAGCATGCCGAAGACAACGAGATCTTCGACCCGTCGTTGTACGACAAGCTGGTGGACGCCGAGACGACGCTCCTCGACGGTGACCACGATGTGTTTGGCGATGGCAGCGTGCGGATTATCTCGGCACCCGGTCACACCCCGGGGCATCAGGTGCTGTACCTGGAGTTGGCCAACACCGGCCGAATCGTGCTGTCAGGGGATCTGTATCACTTCGAGAAGAGCCGCGAGCTGGGCGCCATTCCGAATTTCAACACCGACCCCGAGCAATCCCGGCAGTCATTCGCCCGGGTTGATCGCCTGTTGGACGAAACCGGTGCAACGCTTTGGATCGAACACTCAAAAGCGCTGGCCGACAGTCTGAACAAGGCGCCCGCGTTCTACGATTGAACTGCTCGACGCAAACCCGCGCTATTCGACGGTCACGGTGATCCGGTCCGACAGTACCGGCAGATCGTGCGGTATATGCAGATAATTACCCAGCACCAGTTGCAGGCTGTGGACTCCGGGCGGTAGCGTCACCTCGGTTTCGGTCTGGCCTTTGCCGAAATGAACGATCTGCGCCGAGGCAGGCAAGGGCATCGTCATGTCCGGCAGCATCGCTACGTCGATCAACAGATGATGGTGTCCGGTGCCTTCCATATCGATGCCTGCCGGCGCAACGCCCATGCCGGTCAGGCCGAACTTGACCGCGAACGTTTCGGTAACCGTCGCTTCGTCCATCGGTTCGATGAAGTAGACCTCGGCGTCTTCCGGCGCGGGCGAACGAAGATCCGCCGCGTTAACGGCTGCAACCCCCAGCATCAGCACGCCAGCAAGCAATGTGCGCGCGACCTGCAGCCGTGTAGTCGCAAGTGTATTCATGACCGGCACTCCTATTGGTTTTCCAGGATTCTAGGCCACTCCCACAACCAGAAACAGGAGCCATTTCATGCGTCATCCGTTCAACCGATACGCGTTGACGGCGGCATCATGAAACAACTGCGCCTTGTCGCCATCAGAGAAATCGGCAGCGATGCGCTTGAAGCTGTTCCACAACACTTTGTAGGAACAGCTCACCCGGTCGACCGGGAAGTTGCTCTCGAACATGCATCGCTCGGGCCCGAAGCAGTCGATGGTATGCAGGTAGTAATCGCGCGTCGCGGCGGCCAGTTCCTCGGAGGTGGGCGGACAACCCTTGAGATGAAAGCCGAAGCCATTTCTGACCATCACCAAGCCACCCATCTTGACGACCACATTGTCGCAAGTTGCCAGTTCCGAGATCGCGCCGCTCCAGGCCTCGAACACTTCGGCGCGCTTGTCGGCATAGGGCCCGATGCCCAGCGGGCCGCCGAAGTGATTCAGAATGATGGTGACGTCGGGAAACGCACGTGCGAGATCGGTCAGTTCCGGGATCTGCGGATGATACAGCCAGGCATCGAAGCTCATGCCCCGCTTCCCCAACTCGGCAATGCCTTCGCGAAAGGTTGCGTCGGACAGCATGTGTTCGAAGGGCTTGGTGTGGGAACCGGGGACCTCGTCACTCGCATCCCAGGCTGCCGCATGGCGGATGCCGCGAAAACGCGAACTTGCCGCTGCATGGGCATCGAGCACTTCTCCTACCGCCGAGCCAAGGCAGAGATCCGCCAGCCCCACGATACCCGAACACGCGCGAATATCACCGTAGCCACCGCTGGCCGTCATCGCCGCAACACCGTTGACGAATTCCGTCTCGCCGACCGGGCGCAGCGTTTCCGGTCCGTCTGCCCGATACATCGACGTGCATTCGACGAACACCGTGGACACCACGTTGTGGCCTGAATCGGTATCTGCCAGCAGGTCGTCAAGCAGGTATCTGTTGCCGGGCTGGCCGCCAGGAAATTCCCACAGATGGTGGTGGGGATCACAGATCCTCAATTCCGGCTCCAACACCGGTTCGTCCACCTGGGCTAACCAGTCCAGCAGTTCCTGTCCTCGTCGCGCCATCAGATTCTCCTCGAGCGTTCGTTCAGTAGCGTTCGATCACGTGCTTCGCGAAGTCCGCGAAGCATTCGCGCGCACAGGCCATCGGTGGCAATAAGGTGACTTCCTTCAAGCCCATGCGTTCCTGTTCGCGCAGCATGTCGATAATGTCGTCAGGTTCACCCACCAATCCGCCCGACGCACGAATGAGATCCGGCGTCACGAAGCGCCGCTCTTCCTCCATCATGAAGGTGCAGTGACCATTGTGGATCTGCTGGAAGCGCGTTTCCAAAGGAACCTGCAGGGTATCGACATGGGCCAGGTACTGATCCCATACATCCCTGATTTCCGGCCGGATAAAATCGTCTGAACCGCTCAGCTGGGCCAGTTCCCACCAGAAATGCAGGCTGGCGGTGACCATCGATCCAACCTGCTCCACCACCCGATCCGAGGTCAGTTGCTCACCCGGTTCGAGCACACAGGAGAAGGTCAGCGCGGCGGTGTGGAAATCATCGGTAAGCTCACGGCCCACGCCTTCCGCGCCCAGGCGCGCACGATCCAGGTTGGCTTTGAACACCGCGTCGGGTTCGCCACCCGCCGAGACACGGCCGTCGCCATAGGCACCCGCCGCGGTCAACGCCAGCGGACCGTTCGCCGCAACGTATATGGGCACCGGCTGTTCGGTGTTCACGAAGCCCAGGTCTTCGTGCAGAAAGCGGATCAGCCGGGTGTCTTCGCCGAGGGTATATTCCACTTCCTCGCCGTGCAGCAACCCTCGTACCACGCGCAGGTACTCGCTGAACGCCTTCGGTTTGACCGGGTTCATGCCCATGACCCGCATCGCCGTGTGGCCCGTGCCGATGCCCAGAAACACCCGTCCCGGCGCCAGCTGATTGATGCTGGCGATCGAGTGGGCGGTGACCGGCGCGATGCGGGTTCCAGCAATGGCCACCCCGGTGCCCAACCGAATCCGCGAGGTGTTCTGGGCCGCCAGCGCCAGCACCGTGTAGCAGTCGGACCAGATCATCTGTGAGTCTGGCACCCAGCCGTGGTCGTAGCCGAGTTCCTCGGCTTCTTTTAGGAGTTGCCAGTCGTCGATTTTGGTTGCCACCATTGCGCCAAACTTCATCTTTTTACCCTTGCTCGTCTCTGGATTCCCCGACGTGTCGCTCTTTGGGCACGCTCGGGGTTTTTGGCTTCGTTTTGCATTCG
>PVMK01114720.1_pt1 | contig 22916 bp, 31 predicted proteins | sample 1853481 | NCBI WGS metagenome assembly PVMK01 (sample SAMN08533507, study PRJNA380276) | Marine sediment metagenome, whole genome shotgun sequencing project. | reverse complement strand
TAATATACTCATACAACGTCCCAATACTCATTCCAAACTTTTGAGCAATTTCCCTGATCGTAGTCCTATGGAAACCCTTGCGAACAAAAAGGTCTACAGCGGCGTTTACTATCTCCTTTCTTCTAATTTCTATTAGTTCCTTGTCTTTAACTGAGGACTCAATTTCCTTTTTAGATATACTCACCTGGGTCTCCTTCTAGCTTTTCTTCAGCATTCTCTGTATATGAATGTTAGGTGATAGCATAACATATGCTGAACGCTCGTTCACCAAAAGCATAGTTGATAATCCTCACATTTGTCAAGTGATATTAGTTAGTAATAGAGTTGGGGGATCTAGTATAAAAAGAGCTACGAAGTTACCTCTACACCCTTCCAGAATGCCACGTGGTCTTTAATCTCTTTAGCAGCTTCTTTGGGCTCGGGGTAGTGCCAGGCTGCATCATTATTTTCGTTGCCGTCTACTGCTATATGGTAATAGCTGGCAACTCCCTTCCAGGGGCAGGTTGTTTTATTACTACTTTCCTTAAAAAATTCCTTCTTCATACTTCCGGGCGGGAAATAATGATTCCCCTCAATAACAATTGTATCATCACTTTCTGCTATTATCTGACCATTCCAAATTGCTTTCACGTTTTACTCCCTTTTGCTTTTCTATTAATTATAATGGGTTTCGGCTTTTTTAATAACTGCTTTTTGTATGAGCTTAGAGTTTTTATGATATCTTCTAACCTAATTTTAACATTTAGGAGAAAGTATTGAGTGGCAGATATAGTTGGAAGTAGTATTTCTGAAACGGAGGTTTCAATAAAGTAAGAACTTTGATTACTAAACCAGACTCCTATCCGGAGAGCGGTATTGAATAGCCTCTGATATATGTTGGGATAGCACCGTTTCTGACTCATTCAGGTTGGCGATTGTGCGTGATACTTTGAGTATCCTGTCATATGCCCTTGCGCTAAGTCCGAGTTTATCTATAGCAGTCTCAAGAAGCTTAAGCCCTGCCTCCTCCGGCATTGAATACTTCCTTACATATTTAGGCGGCGCTTCGTTAGATGTAAAGCAAAATTATTGGGGAACAACTGATATAGCAACAATAACGGCATTAATGCAAGTTCCAGCCGTCACGGATTTCACACTCATTAGCCAAAACGACAATCAATGCCCAACTGTTGGTAGAGCCAGCCCAATTAATAGCAGTGACAGCAGCAATGGAAACGGTAAGGGGCAAAAGAATAAGAAGTAAATATTTATAGTATTTGATTGACATCTTCAGCGGGTCTTGCCAGTACTACCTCACTGACCTTTGACTCACAATGGGTCTTTGAAGTCAGGTCCGGGTGCTTAACCATTAGCTCTAAGATTTGAGAATCGCTTAATTCTTTTTTGGATAATCCGAGCTCTTTATAGATCTTTTCGTTTTTCCTTAGTAGATCTCTCGGGCGTTATACCTAAACTCTTTACTATTTGAGTGAGTGTTTTTTTTGATAACGGCTCTTCAAAATAATTAACGCTATCAAAATCCGCCTCGCTCTCCCTTAGAATTTTTAGTACTTTTCTGCAAGTGGTACAAGTCGGTTTTACGTATATAGTTATTTTTTCCTTGCTCATAGAGGAGAATTATACCTTAGCTTTCATTTCATATCGAAATGCTAATCAATGTTATGCATATATATTTTTATTGACTTATAACACCAAGTATCCTACACTTTAATTGTGGTTTAGAGGCCTAAGTGTTTTAAATTTTTAACACATTTGTACTACAAACTATATGAAAGAACCAGACCCTCATTTGTGTGATTTAAAACTTGAATTCATACATACCTTGAAATTTTCTAATCTTATAAATTTTACAACTATTAATCCTATAAGGGGTAGATACGGGATTTAATCACGATGATAGATGAACTTAGTGCTCTTAGGCTTATTGAAGAGCGGTTTCATAAAGCATCCAAAGGTGTCGAATTAGGTATTGGTGACGATGCAGCCGCAGTGGTATTTGATGCTGACAAGCTTGTACTCGCCACTACTGACTCACAGGTTGAGGATATTCATTTTGTAAAATCTCTGATCTCGCCAGCGGAATTGGCCAGAAAAGTAGTTGCTATATCAGTAAGTGATGTAGGGGCTATGGGAGGAGTGCCCAGGTTCATTCTGGCATCCATAGGTTTTTCAGAAAGAGAAGATGAAGAATTTCTTGAAGAGTTGATTTCAGGTTTCGTATCTTCCCTCGAAGAGTTTAAAGTTGAACTTATCGGCGGAAATTTATCTTCGTCTAATAAGCTATTTCTGGATATTACCGTTCTGGGTGAAGTTGAGCCAGATTTAATGGTTAAAAGAAGCGGAGCAACCTCCGGAGATTTGATCTTTGTAAGTGGTAGTTTAGGGGATTCAGCGCTTGGTCTCAAGATACTTCAAGATGAAGAGATAGGTGATGGAAACGAATTTTTAATGAATAGACATCTACGTCCATCACCTAGACTAGCTCTTGGAAGAGAGCTTGCTCAAAAACAATTAGCGACCTCTATGATTGATATTAGCGATGGGCTTATTATTGATCTTGAGAGGATTACTGTTCACAAAGAATTGGGCGCCAGGATAGAACTTTTGCAAATACCAATATCTAAAGAGTACAGCGAGTGTATTCGCCAATTTTCTGATGACAAATATGAGCTGGCAATAAGTGGCGGGGAGGATTATGAGCTTCTTTTTACTTCCCCTGAGGAAAGGCAGAGAGATATTCAAGAAATCTCAAAGAATTTGAACATAAAAATTACTGAGATTGGTTATGTTACCGAAGATGCTACCATACAAGTCATAAATAAAAATGGAGAAGAGACCTACCTTAAGCAAAGGGGATTTGTTCACTTTAATAATTAAATGGAAGATCTTTCATTAAGTAATAATCTCATATTAATTTTGCTTCTTCTTTTTCTGTCAGGCTTTTTCTGTCTGTCAGAGGGGTCCCTTTTTTCATTGGGAAGACATCAGCTAGACAGGTTAAAAAAAGAAGGCAAGAATAGTTCAAAGCTTATTGAGAAGCTCCTAAAGGACCCTTACAAACTTATCATCACTATTCTTTTTGCTGATGAAGTTGTAAATGTTGCCTACACGAGTGTTATTGGTCTTACTGTTAAGGGAATTCTAGATAATTCTTCAAATCAGTCTGTTATGTTAATTTCGATTGCGATTGCGTCTCCAAGTCTTCTCTTGTTAGGAGAGATAGGCCCCAAAACTTTAGGCGTGAAGTACCCAAGAGTAATTGCTACAACGATTTCTTATCCTCTTCACATATTCCATGTTCTGATAACACCTATCAGATGGGTATTAATGGTTCTATCCATAGGATTTACAAGGGTTTTGGGCGGAAAGATAGAGTATGAGCATAACGAAAAGTTTACGCCTGAAGAAGTAAAAACACTTGTTAGTATAGGCAGTGAAGAAGGAGTAATTACCGAAATTGAGAAAAAGCTGGTAGGGAGTTTATTTAAACTTGAGGATGTACCCGCTCATAAAATTATGACCCCCTCAATTGACTGCTTTTTGTTACCGATCAATCTCTCCAGGTCCCAGACTCTTTATGAAATTAAGAAACGAGGGTTTTCAAGAACACCTGTTTATAAGGGTAACAAGGATAATATAGTGGGCGTACTTTATGCCAAAGACCTTCTTTCTTTCGACATATCTGAGGAAAAAACTATTAAAAAGTTTTTAAAACCGCCATATTTTATACCTAGAACAAAAATGGCTTTTGACCTTTTAAGAGAATTCCAACAGCAGCGCATACATATAGCAATTGTTGTTGATGAATATGGGCGTTTAGACGGTATCGTTACGATGGAGGATATTTTAGAAGAGCTTTTCGGTGAGATCGAAGACGAGAGAAGGATTGTGAAAAAAGCCGAGGTCAGATGGCAGGGAGAGTCGCTTATTATACCGGGAAGTATGAAGATGGATGAATTTAATGGCACCTTTTTATTTACAGTGCTCAGATACGGCGGGATTGAAAATTTAGGAGATGAACTTGAAGAATCAGTTCTTCCATCAGAAGAAGATCATGAGACTGTTGCAGGTTTTGTGTTTGATTTATTCGGCAGGTTCCCGGCGCAAGGGGAGAGAGTTTCATACGGCAGTTTAGCTTTTACGGTAAACAAGGTTTCCGGTAAGAGGATAACCGAGATTAAAATTCAAAGAGCGAAAAAAGAGGTTGCAGATGTCGCTTGAAGTAGTTATCGCAATAATAATAATTTCACTTATATTACAGGCCTTTTTTGCAGGTTCTGAGATAGCTTTAATATCCTGTGACAGAGTAAAAATAAGGTCCCTTGCTGAAGAGGGGTCTAAAAGCGCAAGGCTTGTGTTGAGTGCTTTTAACCAAGTTGAGCGTTTTCTGAGTACCACACTTGTCGGAATTAACCTTTCTCTTATTATTAGCACGATAGTCCTCACATTTTACATACAAGAGAAATACGGACAGGGAGGGGAACTCTATACGGTTTTAATACTTTCACCGTTTATAATAATATTTGGACAAATTGTTCCCAAGGCTGTTTTTCAAAAGAGGAGGAATACTATTATACTATGGGCAATATATCCTCTTTGGGTAGCCTCAAAGATTTTTTATCCACTCCTGATTTTTATAAATATATTCACGAAGAAGCTGCTAAATCTTGTAGGAAGTACCGGAAGTACTTTTATTACCAGAGAAGAGCTTATTGATGTAATAGAGGGCGACACCACGAAACCAACAGTCGACTATAAAGAGAGAATTATTAAGAGGATATTCAGGTTCTCTGAGACAGCAGTGGATGAGATTATGATCCCCCTTATTCACGTATGCGCTCTGAGCGAAGATTCAAAAGTTGGAGATGCAATAAGACTTATAAAAGAGACCGGGCACTCAAGAATCCCCATCTTCTCTGAGCGTGTGGATAACATAACGGGCATGCTTCATTCATTTTATCTCCTTGGTGCCGATCCTAATGATGCTATTAAAAATTATTCGCAACCACCTTTTTATGTGCCGGAGTCAAAATTTGTAGATGAACTTCTTGACGAGATGAAAGAGGGCCGGGCCGGTATGGCAGTGGTTGTTGATGAATACGGGGGAGCAGTCGGCGCTATAACGCTTGAAGATATTTTAGAGGAAATAGTAGGAGAGATTGAGGATGAATACGATAAAGGAATCAAGTTTTGGAGAAAAGCAGGGGATGGAGAGTATCTAATAAATCCGAAAATAGAAATCGAAGCTCTAAATGATGATCTCGGGCTTGGGATTCCTGAAAGCGATGATTATGAAACCCTGGGAGGATTTCTTCTATCAGAATTAGGCTCTATTCCAAAGTCAGGGGACAAGGTTAAACATACAAACTTCACTTTTACAGTAACTAAATCCACTTCCCGTTCAATTGAGGAAGTAAAACTCAAGATTAAAAAAGGGAAATAAGGTTTATTCCCTTATAACTTTTTCACAATTAAAGATAGTTCTTTTTCTTTATCTCTCATTATTTGAGTTTCTTTTTTCTTCTTATGGCCGTGACCGAGCAAATGAAGCACTCCGTGGATAATAAGTTTTTTTAATTCTTCATGGAGCGTAACACCATAGGATTTACTATGCCTCCTGGCAGTGTCTAGAGAGATAACTATATCTCCTAGCAGTGTGAAATCGGGCCCTTCCACCTGTGGGAAGGATAGTACATCTGTTGTTCTATCTATCTGTCTGTAAGTGCGATTTAGCTCTCTCATCTTAACGTCATCTATAAATGAGATACTGAGCTCAGAGTCGCCGGGAACACCCAGCTCTTTTAAGACAAGCCGAGCTATTTTATTAATCCCGGCCTTATATTTACGATCAAACTCACCGGTTTCATCTAGAATTGCTATGTTCACAAAAACTATTTTACTCAGTCTTTCCTACATTAGAAACGCCGTAACAGAATTGTAAAAAAGTAACGCATGCTTGGACAGTTCTTTAATTTCTGATATGATTCTTAATCAATCATGGCAAAAAGACAGGCAAATCTCGAAAGAAAGACCTCTGAGGTAAAAGTAAAAGTCCAAATTTCTCTTGATGGATCAGGGAAGTTTGATGTTGATACCGGTATACCATTTTTTAACCACATGCTTTCTCAGTTCGCCAAGCATGGTTACTTCGATCTCAATATCAGGGCTATCGGCGACATCGATATAGATTTTCACCACACCGTAGAAGATGTAGGGCTCGCATTGGGAGAAGCAATGTCAGAAGCCCTGGGCGATAAAAGAGGTATAACCAGGTTTGGGGAAGCGTTTGTTCCCTTTGACGAAACTCTTGCGTTTGCTTGTGTAGATCTAAGCGGAAGGCCCCACTTTGAACTTAGAGTGAAAATCCCCAAGTCCAAGGTCGGCGAATTCGATGTTGAGCTTGCGGAAGAGTTCTTTAAGTCTCTTACGAATACGCTCAAATGTAACCTTCATATAGAACTTAAATATGGGGATAACCTCCACCATATTATAGAAGCTATGTTTAAGGCAGTAGGACGTGCTCTTGATAAGGCAACAGGGCTTGACCCAAGGTCCAAGGATATACCCTCAACAAAAGGTAAACTCTAGAAATGATCGCCATTGTAGATTACGGAATGGGCAATCTGAGAAGCGTAAGTAAAGCTTTTCAGAGCCAGGGATTCCCTGTAACGGTAACGAGTAATCCGGATGAAATCTCAAACGCAAGCGGGCTTGTGCTTCCGGGAGTAGGATCATTTGGGGACTGCGTAAAAAATCTTGGTGAATTTGGGCTCATAGATCCAATAAAAGAGTTCATAAATTCCGGAAGGCCGTTTCTAGGGATTTGTTTAGGGCTTCAGGTGCTGTTTGAGGAAAGCGAAGAAGCGCCTGGCGTAAAAGGGCTTGGTCTCATAAAGGGCAAGGTAGTGAAGTTCCCTGATTTTAAGAAAGTAGGCTTAAAAGTCCCACATATGGGGTGGAATCAGGTTACAATTAAAAAAGAAGTTCCAATATTAAAGGGCGTGCCTCAAAACAGCTGGTTTTATTTTGTGCACTCTTATTATCCCAGCCCTGAAGATGAAAGTGTGAGTGTGGTCAAGACACACTACGGTCTGGAATTCACCGCAGCAGTTCAAAAGGAAAATATTTTTGCTTCCCAGTTCCATCCTGAAAAAAGTAGCGATCTCGGTCTTAAAATGCTGAGAAATTTTAGTGTCTTGTGCGGTGAAAAGTTAAGGGCTTGAGCGCTTAATTCACAGGATATTTTATTTCAGCACCCTCCGGCATAGACGTTCCAGGCTGATCAGATGTGGAAGTATCACCATATATAGCCTTGTACGCTCCGTAGCTTCTAAGAATTCTCCTAATGTAATTCCTTGTTTCACGGAAAGGGACTTCTTCAATAAACTCGTCTTTTTCAAGACCGTAAAACCTCACTTTCCAATCAGCCGCTCTATGAGGTCCGGCGTTATAACTGGCAAGCGCAAGCTCGACGTCGCCGTTGAACTTGTCCAGCACCTGTTTGAAATAAAAGATACCCATCTCGATATTAATCCTGGGTATTGTGAGCATCGCTGTAGAGAATCCGTTAATACCAATTTGCCTGGCCACACTTCTTGCTGTGGGCGGGATTAACTGCATAAGTCCAACGGCATCCGCAGGGGATACGACATCTTTTTGGAACCTGCTTTCCTCTCTGATGATTGAATATACAAGGAGCTCATCAACTCCGTATTTTTTGGCATAAGGACCTACAATTTCCTTATAACCTTTTGGGAATGAGAGTCTGTTGGCTTGAGGAAGTCCAATTCCCTGAGCAACATTTATAGATTTATTATAATCATCTACTTGAGAATAAAGTAAGCTTACTATGACAAATTCTTCCTTTGTCCCGGCCTCATCTTCCATTGCGATTATTTCAAACTTTGCCTCTTTGGGCATTCCAAGGTTGATCAGTAACTGGGCCTTCTCTTTCCTTCTACTTGCTTTTGGACCAAGCACAGTGCTCTCCGGGTTTATATTTGTAAATTTTGGGGTATGGCCGCTTTTCTTTTGAGCAAGATAGGTGTGATATGTAGGTATAGTGGAGCCTGCCAGTTCCCTGTATTGTACATGGGCTTCATCGTGTTTGCCCTGTTTCTCAAGTGTTCTTGCTTTCCAGTATTTAGCGTTTGAGGAATTAAAGGTCGAATCTGAATCAGTAAATGCCGAAAAAGTTGCGTGAGCCTCTCTATACTGTCCTTTTCTGTAATATATCCATCCCAGATACCATGCGCCGTCCTCGGCATATTTATTTCTGGGATATGACCTTATGAGTACATCATATGTTTTGATCGCTTTTTGTGTGCTGTTATTTATCTGATAAAGCCTCGCCGCGTTATAAAGTCCTTCGGGCGCAAGAGGGCTATTAGGATATAGCTGATGAATTTGAGTGTAGAGCTCTGAGGCCTCTCTATCAAGTCCTTGTTTAGTCTTAAGCTTTCCCCTCCAAAAAAGTGCTCTTGGCGAATTAATATTATTAAGAATGTTTTTAGCTTCGTTTAGCCTTTTAGTATTGACCATTGCTATTGCGATATTTGTTCTAACTTCTGTGCTCTTTGATGAGAGTTTATTGTAATTTTGAAGAGCTGATCTCCATCTGGATTTGTCAAAAAGGATATTTCCACGCTGTAGGTAATCGTTCTCAGTAGGCTGAAACGCAATGGCGTATGCACTACTTATCCTAGTGGCCGCTTTGTAAGCCGGCTGGGCCGAATTGGTCTCCGGAAACTGAACCCAGGCACGCTTGTAAGTACTTACTGCTTCTGAATATCTTCCCTGTTTTTCCAACGCTTCACCAAGCCCTAATAGGTAAGAAGCCTTTAAACTTCTGTTTTTTTCTTCACTGTATAAAGAGCGGAATATTCTCTCTGCATTTCCATAGTCCCCTAACACTGTGTATATGTGACCCAAACGCGCAAGAACCTTTTTCTTAAGTCCGCTCTGGGGATATTGGGTTAGGATTTTGTTAAAAAGAACCGAAGAATTATTGTAGTCCCCCAGGTTTTGGTAGCCTGCTGCCTGATAGTATATAACGTAGTCTGCAACTATAGGTAGTTCATTCTCGACCCCATTTAGCCGTGTAACCCCTTCCTGGAATTGCCCCAGTTGTATAAAGCAGTAACCCTTCTTAAATTTATCCTTCGGGTTGTTTGTTGCAGGGAGATAGATCTCAGACTGGCAATTTAATTGAGTTTGAGAGATACTTGGAATAATAAAAAATGAGACTAAAATGAATATAGTGAATGTTGCTATTTTAAGATCAGGCTTCATATATGAGTTTCCTTCACTATATATTTTTTCAAGATCCTACCTCCTTTTTCTTTGCGGGTCGAGTATATCCCTTAGTCCCCTCACCAAAGAGATTAAATGAAAACGCGGTGATAAATATAGCAATACTCGGAAAAACAATTAAATGAGGAAAAGTTCTTATACCCTGCCATCCAGTGCTGGCCAATGTGCCCCAGCTCGATTCAGGGGGTGCGATTCCAAGACCCAAAAAACTCAGAGTAGATTCTGCAAGTATTGCATACGGAACAGCGAATGTAATTGTAATAATTAATGGGCTCAAAATATTTGGAATAATATGAAGCCCCAAGATTCTAATAGGCGAGGCCCCTAAGCTCCTTGCGGATTGGACGTAATCTACACCCTTTATTTGAAGCACGTTTCCCCTTACAATTCTTGCCACTCTCATCCATGCTGTAAACCCGAGAGCAAGCACAATCCCTATTACTCCTCTGCCAATTACTAAAGTAACCAGTACTATTAACAGCAGATCGGGAAGAGAGTAGAAGACATCTACCACTCTCATCATTAATTCATCAGCTTTACCGCCCAAATAACCCGAAATAGCCCCGTAAATAGTTCCCACTATTAACGCAATTAGAGCAGTGCCCAGTGCAACTGAGATTGAAACCCTGGATCCGTATATTACTCTGCTAAAGAGGTCCCTGCCTTCCTGGTCGGTCCCCATAAGATTTATTTTGTTCGGCGAGCTCAAAGTGTTTGAGAAGTCTGTATCGTCATATTCAAATGGAGCAATATATGGCGCTAGCAAAGCAGTTGCTATGATGAGTAAGATAATAAATCCTGCAATAAATATTTGAGCTTTTAATAGCAATTCATCTCTACCTTTAAGGTGGCTATGAAAAATACTAACTTCAATTTGTTGAGAAAGAAATAACTTTTACCAATTCTACTTTATAAAAAGTAATGACAGTTATTTATTTAAAGTCCGCCTTTGAGTTTTCATCCCTGAAATAATTAGCTCTGACTATAGTTTTTATTCCGCCTCTTACGTTAAAGTCCCCGGTTACCTGAGCCCTTATGGGACTACAGGCTTCCACTATATGATCCAGAATTTTATTTGTAACATGCTCATGAAAAGCGCCTTCATCGCGGTATGAAAACATATACAGCTTGAGCGATTTAAGCTCTATACAAAGTTTATCCGGAACATATTTCAAATTAATCGTAGCAAAATCGGGCTGACCTGTTTTGGGGCAAATACAGGTGAACTCGGGGCACGAAATATCGATCTCGTACTCTCTTCCCGGATACTGGTTTTCAAAAGTCTCTAAAATTTCTGAGTGTTTATCTCCCATAGCTCATTTCCTTTGGATGTAGATATTTATTTAAAGTGTATCTAATACTTTACGCCGCGCAAACAACTTGACTGAATAGGTATTATTATAAATACTAGAAGCTCTACTGGGGCATAGTATAATGGCAGTACGTCGGTCTCTGGATCCGAAGATCAAGGTTCGAATCCTTGTGCCCCAGCCAAAAATTCTAACACGCTGTCATAACTAGTTATTTTTAATTCAGGACATTTTCTCGTATTGATTGCATTACCAATTTCTAAACCTTTTTGTTATTTACTTCTAAACTTCTACCTTTCCATAATGAGTAAACAACTGGAATAATCACAAGAGTTAATACTGTCGAAGTTATTAGTCCTCCAACCATAGGCGCGGCTATCCTCTTCATTACATGCGCTCCGGTACCGAGACTCCACATTAAGCGTAGAAGTCCCTAAAGTCGTCGACATTACTGTCATCATTTTGGGTCTTACTCGTGCACGGCCCCCTCGAGTACATTGAGCCATGAAGATCCTCCATTTATTCTTCATTTTTCCCTCAGCTTTCCATCTCATATACGGCTCATCGAGATATATGATCATTACAACACCTGTTTGTGCTGCAAGTCCCGCAAGCGCTATCATTCCTACCCATACAGCTACGCTTAGATTGTAGCCCAGGAGGTATAGCAGCCAGATGCTCCGACTAAGGCGCAAACGGAACTGAAAGAAGGAAACAATCAGGGTCTCGGTTACCGATTTAAAATTCATATATAGTAAGCAGCACCAATACGTCATAGTAATCGGGACTACAGATTTTAAGTCTTGTTCCTTTACCCTTTGTAAATACTCATATTGTCCCGGCCCACTCTATAAAAGTAACCAGGAGGTAGTCTGACTTTCTCCCGTATCATTTCTTTTGCATCGTCTCGACATAACCCTCAAAATCTTTACCCTCAACATCAACGAAGACGTATCCGACTTTTTGCCCGTTTTCGCTTCTTATTGTGCGGCGGACCTGTTGTGAAACTTATATCAGACACAAGCGAAATAGGAATCTGTGCTCCGGTAGGAGTAGCCAGCAACTACGTCTTTCAAGTTGTTCTATATCAGTTCTGAAAGTTCTCTTTTATACCTTACGTTTATCGGATACGCTTTCCTGGCCCTCTACCGTTTGTGAGATATTTTTTCCACCTATTGCTGTTTCTATGACATCCTCGACATCGCCCACAGTGAGTCCGTATCTTGCAGCCTGCTCACGGTTAATATCGAAATCAAGAAAGTAGCCTCCCGTTACCCTTTCAGCAAAGACGCTCCTTGTACCCTGGGAGTTCAGATAATACAGGGGGGGGGGCTCGATTTCAACCCCTATGTCTTCTATAGTGTAAGATCTGGGCCGAAAACTTAATACCAAGATTACTTCTGAAGCCCGTAGACAGCATCTCTGTTCTCGTCTGTATCGGCATCCAGAAAATATTCGCCATACCGGGGAACTTCATTGCTTGATTCATCTCAGCCAAAAGCTTGTCCCAAGTCATTCCCTTCTCTCCACTCGTCTTTCGGTTTAAGCGTTATAACAGTTTCTACCATGCTGAGTGGGGCAGGGTCAGTAGCTGTACTAGCGCGACCTATTTTACCAAACACCCTTTCGACCTCTGGGGAACTTCATTAACATCTCTGTCCTGTATGTTCAGGATCTTTGCTGCTTCAGTAATCGACATACCCGGGACAGCCGTCGGCATATATAGGATCGTGCCCTTCATTTAAAGGAGGGCATGAACTCCGAGCCCAAGTCTGGAAAAAGGGATTAAAGTTAGAAGAAATATTGCCAATGCAGTTATTAGTACTACTTTTTTAAACTTGAGTGCGAATTTAACTACAGGGGTTATAGAGCCAAATAAGCGCCCGGCTTACAGGGGATTCTTTTCTTCCGGTTTTACTTTCCCTTTTATTAACAAAACAATAAGTGCCGGGGTAAGTGTGATTGCAAGAAGTGCTGCAAATAATATTGAAAATGTTGTCGTAAAAGCTAGAGGCTTGAAGAGTCTGCCCTCCTGGGCCTCTAGTGTAAATACTGGAAGGAAAGAAACCATTACAATTAAAAGTGCGAAGAAAATCGGTTTGCCGACCTCTTTCATCCCGTCAGACATTACTTCCAATCTGCTTCCTATTTCTCCTGCGGCTTGCCATTTTTCCAGTTTTTTATGTACGTTCTCTACAAGTACTATTGAGGCATCGACCATGACTCCTATAGCTATAGCAATCCCCGCCTAAAGACATGATATTTGATGTAAATTTCAAATAATACATTGGTATAAAGGCCATCAAAACCGCAAGCGGAATTATAAGTATCGGGGGTTACCGCGCTTCTAAAATGGAAGAGAAAGATAATTATTACAAGGCTTACTATGATGCCTTCTTCGAGAAGTTTTCCTTTGAGTGTATCAATTGCGCTTTGAATTAATCCTGAACGGTCGTAAGTAGTAACTATTTCAACCCCTTCGGGTAAGGGAGGGCTTAATATCCTCTAATTTCTGCTTTACTCTATTTATTACTTCCAGAGCGTTTTCTCCCGTACCGCATAATCACAATACCGCCAACTGTTTCTCCTTTCCCGTCTAAGTCAGCAAGTCCCTCTTCTGATGTCTGGGCCTATTTGAACATTTGCTATATCTCTTATATATACAGGTGTTCCCGTGTCCATCGGCTTTAACAGGTATTAGCTCGATATCTTCTACGGATTTTATGTATCCCTCTTCCCCTTACGAAATACTCTGTGGTTGCAAACTCAACAACCCTGCCGCCTACATCGTTATTACTCCTCCTTATAGCAGTTATTACGTCTTCTAAGGGAATTTTATAAGCGATTAGCTTATTGGGGTCTATCTCCACTTGATACTGCTTTTCAAAGCCTCCCTATGCTTGCCACCTCAGCGACTCCCGGGAACCGATTCAAGCCAGTAGCGAAGATACCAGTCCTGGAATGTCCTGAGCTCGGCTAAATCATTGTTCCCCCGATTCATCAACCAGTGCATATTGGTATACCCATCCAACCCCTGTTGCGTCAGGTCCCAAAGTTGGCGTGACTCCCTCAGGGAGCTTCCCAGACACTTCGTTCATATATTCAAGAATCCTGCTCCTTGCCCAGTAAATATCAGTCCCGTCCTCGAAGATTACGTAAACGAAGGAGAGGCCGAAGAAAGATTGACCCGCGTACGAATTTCACATTAGGGAGCCGCGATCATAGTTGTAGTTATGGGGTATGTAATCTGGTCTTCCACTAGGTCTGGGCTTCTACCGGGCCATTCTGTGAACACTATTACTTGAACGTCTGACAGATCGGGTATTGCATCGAGAGGTGTATTCCTCATGGCCCAAAATCCCCATGCAGCCATGAAAAGTACAAGAATAATTGTTAGAAATTGTTTTTTGAAGAGTATTCAATAATTTTTTCTATCATTTGTTATCTCCCTGTAATGAGCATAAGAATCAGTCTCGTACGAAAGCTTTAGTGATTGTGTAGCTAGGGTTGCTGAGTCTCAGAATCGTTTTCTATTTCCTCTTCCAATTGGAGCTCTAGATCTTCATGGTATCTGATCACGTTTGTGGTCATCTTCACCCCAAGTTGCAGACAGCCGCTTGGATTTTACTTTCAGAATCGATCAGGAAATTAGCTCTCGAAACTACCTGCTCACCGCTTTTTAAACCTCTCAGAACCTCATAATAACCCCCTGCTTTTTGGCCTAGCTCCACTCTCCTTATCTGAATATTCCCGTTCCCCTTATCTACAAAAACAATATCCCGCTTCCCGGTTCTTAAAACAGCACTGTCAGGGTATGTTAGTTTTTCGCCAATCGGTATATCAAGTGTCACATCTGCATACATTTCTGGAAGAAGCTTTAGATCAGGATTAGGGAACTCGAGGCGCGCTTTCACAGTTCTTGTTTCAGGGTTTATATGGGGGCCAAATGAAAGTACGTCTCCTTCAAATACCTCACCCTGGAAAAGAAGCCAGGGTCATAGTAGCCTTCTCACCCAATTTAACGAGTGGGATTTCATTCTCGTAGATATCAACCTGAACCCATGCAGTCGTATGGTCGGCAATTTTATATAAGACTGTATTAGGCTCTACATGCATATTTTCAAATGCATTTTTCTGAGCTACATGGCCTTTAACGGGCGAGTAGACAGTCAAGTTTGTTTTAACTTCTCCGGTTCTCCTAAGCTCCTTGATTTGGCTCTGAGAAACGCCTAGAAGCTCAAGTCTACGTCTGCTTGCTTTAAGAAGAGAGTCCGCACCGCTTGAAATATCTGCGAACTGGCTATCAGACAGAATTTTATTTGACTTAAGTGCAAGCAAATATTCTTCTTGCGCTGTAACGAGTTCCGGGCTATAGATTGAAAAGAGCGGTTGGCCGATATTCACATGCTGCCATCTAAAATCGACGAATACTTTATCGATCCATCCTGTATATTTAGTCTGAACGTTATATATCTTGCGTTCATCCAGCGTTACCATACCTACTGTACGAATTTCTTTATCTAAAGTTCTAATCATCACAGGTTCAGTCTTTATGCCGATTAATTGTTGCCTATAGGGACTTACTGTAAATGTGGATTTTGACTCTCCGCCATTGTCTCTTTGTACGAAACCCCCATTGTGCTATGATCATGGCCCTGCATACCAGACATTTCATCTCCGTTTTTTGTACTATCTATATCCTCCGTTTTTGCTTGTGCAGTGGGTTGTTGCTGGGAATTGTCCCTTTTTCCATACCTCTACCGTATCCATAGAACAGATCGGGCACTTGCCAGGTTCTTTCATGCGGACCGAAGGGTGCATTGCGCAAGTCCAATAGTCTATTTCACCCTCCTCATCGAATACAGGTCTGTACTCGTGTTTCTGATCGTCTGCGAAGATTGGTATTTTGTTAATCAAGGGGAATAGTTGAACCGTACCTATAGAGAACAAAAGATGCGATTATTAAGACTATAACTATCCCAAAAATTTTGTGTTTATTTGTTTTTGTTATCGTCATTCTTCTTCCCCCTTAACTTCATTATTCTTTATGTCATTTCCCGAATCGGCTAAATCAGTGCCAATCAACTCTATAGCGGCAATTTCCTCAATTCGTGCCAGAGCTTTCTGGTATTCTGTAAGCTGTTGATAGTATTCAAGCTCAAAGTTGAAAAGGGTGATCAGATTATTTAGTAGAGTTAAGAAATCTATATTCCCTACCTGATATCCCGAGATTGCAGATTCGAGGGACAGTGTGGATTGAGGAATAATTCCGGTCTGATAGAGTTCAACAAGTTTTTCAGCAGTGGTAGCTGTTATATAATTATCTTTCACTTGAAACAGAAGGTTGTTTTTTGTCGATTCATAATTTTCCCTAGCTTGTGAAACATCCAGAGACAGCTTCCCTGACGCCGAATTTTTCTTTTCTCCAGTAATAGAGTGGAACCCTTAACCCAAGACTAACTTGCCAGATATCATCCAGATCGCCGTTTCCCCCGTCCCGGTTAAAGTAAGTAGCTCCTAGTATGAAGTCAGGTAGGTATTGTTTCTTAGCTAGTTTTAAAGATTCTTCTCTGCTATCAACTATTTCGGAGCTTGATTTAAGTAGCGGAGCATGCTCAGATGTTGCATCGGTAATTTCGGCAAGTGTCGTAGTAAGTTCTGATTTCGTAATTTCCTCAGGTTCCCCGAGTGGGGAGTCAAGCGGGCGATTCAATATTCTTTTTATTTTCGTCTCAACAATTTCTTTTCTTTTTGCTAAAAGCTCCAGTCTTTCGATAAATCCGGATACTTCGACTTGTGCCTTCAAAACGTCCTGCTGAATCCCCATCCCTACCTCATATTTTACCTCTGCGATCTTAGTGAATTTCTGAAGCAACTCCTTGTTTCTATTAGTGATCTCTATAGATTTGTTTATGAAGAACCAGTCAAAGTAAGCTTCTTTTAAATCTGCGATGATTTTTCTACTTATTGCATCGGAAAGCCATCTTTGAGATTCGGATTCTTGTTGCGCTATCTCTTCTTTGGAAGAAAGTTTCCCGGAAATGGTATTTCTTGGCTAACAAAGGCCTGAATATCAGACCTTGGGTCTTCACCTAAAGTTATATCGGAGAAACTGACATTTTTGATTCTTCCGCCTATTATGGGGTTAGGTAAAGAACCCTCCTGAGAAGGACGCATGGTAGACGCTTCCCACTTGGCTTTTGAAGCTTTTATCAAGGGATTATTATTTGTAGCTTCCTCAACTAATGAATCCAGTTTAATAATCTCGGCTTTTACATCAATTGCTATGATTAATGCAACAAATAATATAATTTGGAATAACTTCATATTATTTTCTCCGTTTCTTAATTGCTAAGTTCGACCTCACAAAATGGAGGTTAGATAAATTTCTTAAATCAAACTTTGTGAAAGAATAGATATAGAGAGACCACGATAGCTATACGTCACTATCATTGATCGATAGATGTATTAGGGGTGGTAATTTATAGTAAAAAACTAGAAACGGATAAGTATATATCCGGTGGATCGTGAGAACTTCTAGTGATTATTAAATCTATGTTTTTTGGGTTGATTGCATCTAAATAACTAGGAAAATCTAATAAATATAGAACTGCTAGTAGGTTTTTGTCTAAACTACCTTCTACTGACGAATTGGTTAAGCTTTCATAACAACATTTAGAATTTTCTGTATCAGTGGTGTTAGGATTTTGGATTAATACTTGAAATTCATCTGAACTATTGGCAACATCAGGATTTGCCATGTCACAATGAGAACCCATTTGGTCAGTGCCTTCAGCTACAAAAACTGTTGCAGAACAGATGCCGCTATAGCACAGTGCAATGTTAAAAATTAGAAATAGACTTATAAACCTCATATAAATACAATAATAGTGTTATAAAATTCAATGTCAACAGCCAAATTGGTCTCTTCAATTTATATTAGTTAATTGCAGTAGAGAGTAGACTCTGTAAAAAACTATCTTCATTCTCTAGATAATTGTAATAATTTGGAGTTCGAAGTGTATGAACCAGCCCGAGCCAAGATTTCCTGATATTTCTTGTCGTTGTTATCAATATTAATTCTTCCATAAAAGAAAAAAAGGAATTTAATGAGTAGTGAATAGAAGTAGAAAAACCAAATTATTTATAGTTTGTATGTTAACTAACCAGACTATATTCTTGAAAAATGGTATTATCAATGCTTAAATAATTGTAATATTCAGGGGTTCGAAGTGTATTCAATAGCCCCAGCCAGCCAAAATCCTTACTAACCAAATGGAGGTACTTCAAATGAGCATAATGATTATTGTAGATGCGAAGATAAAAGATGAGAAGCTTTCTACATTTGAGGCGTTTTTTGGAGAGTTGCTTCCTGATACCCGCAACTTTGAAGGTTGCGAAGGTGTAACACTTTGCACTAACTCAGAGGATTCGGGTCATTTGTTCTTAGTTGAAAAATGGGCTTCAAAAGAACACTACGAAAAGTATCATCACTGGCGCGCGGAAAGAGGCGATCTACAAAAAATCCGAGACCACCTGGACGGTCCTGTAAACAGAGTCTTCTTAGATGTCGTCAACGGCTAGTTTTCTTGGACTATTTTGAAAGTATTTTATTAGATCAATTCAGAATCTGTGAGTATTCCCTAAAAACCTTTATGGGAACGTGCTCTCCCACGCCAGATCTGTTCATTATAATAACAACCACGGACCCGTTTTCAGGTTCAAACATAACCAGAAGCGTATATCCTATAGCTTCACCAGTGTGTCCAATCCAGCCGTTTAGCTCTCCGATTCCAATTCCGTATTTATCGTATTCAGGACAACTTCTTTTTGGTCTTTCAGGGTCATCGTCATCGCATGGATCAAATACGATTGGAGCCAAGCTATCTATACGTTCTTGCTGAACCTCTTCGTTAAGTAGCGTCCCCTTTCCTAATGCTCCTCCCCATTTGCGTAAATCCGGTAGTCTCGAAATCATTGCACCGGAAGCGGCGGAAGAGGAAGGGTCAGTAAATGTAACATCCATCAAGCCGATTTCCGGGTCAAATTCCAAATATCCTCTGGAGAAAGGTAAAGGCATGTCGGGGGATGTGGGATAAATCGTACCGCCAAGTCCAAGCGGCTCAATTATCCTTTTATGAATCTCGTCCCCAACAAAATTTCCGGTCACCTGCTCTATGATCATCCCTAATAGCACCGTGTTGGTATTAGAGTAATGCCAACCTCCATCGGGAGCGAAATAGGGCAAATTACTGTCGGCTACATCAACCAGCTCCTGAGGCGCCCATTTTCTTAAAAGGTCTTCAAGAAGCAAAACAACAAAATCCTGATCCTCTGTATAATTAAAGATTCCACTCCTCATATTGGCTAAATCACGAACTGTTGCATCACTGTTTTCTATTTCTGGAAAAAACTTCGCTAAAGGGTCATTCAAATTTAACATGCCCTCACCGACAAGCTGGAGTATTACAGTCACTGTAAATGATTTTGTGACACTGCCTATACGCACATAATCCTTTTTCTCAATCGGCTCATCGTTATCAATGTCGGATATTCCCTCTTCAATAATCAGATTGCCCTCTCCGGGAATCCACACGCCCACCAATGCGCCCGCAATACCAAACTCCTCCATTTTTTCGGTGAGAACTTGCTCCAATCTCTCAACAAGCTCTGGATCAAGGGAAGAATTGCCATCAGAATTACAGGACGAACTTATAAGGTACGAAGATAAGACTACAAGAACAAGAATCAAAGTAACTGTTTCTATGAGCGCATCGGCAAATCTTTTTCCATTGCTGGTAAACATAAGCGCTGTACCTTACATTAATTTAGCCGGGATATTTATAATTGATAGATATTTTACATCTATTTTCTAAATCTCAATGTTGTATTACTTGAAAGCTAATTCACTGCCGAAGGATTAAACTTTTCGAGATTCTCCTCACTCTCAAAATAGTAAATACTTCCATCAGCCGTAGCTCCTATTATGGCTTCCGCTTTATCAACCTTCTTTCCGCTAACCGGGTCGGTTGCCTCACGGCTTTGAGGATTGTTCTTAATTTTTGCCTTGCACATCTCACAGCAGCCGTAGTATGTTTTACCTTCCATTTCAACGGGTATCTGCTCTTTAACAAAAAGCTGGTTAGTGACCATACAGACGTACTTGGAGTCCACCTCAGTTAATGAGGAGGAGATTTGCTGATTAGTATTATCGGCTTGAGTAAATGTGCTAAAAGAGATAATGAAAGTTAATATTAGAAAAGTGGTGAAAAACATCCTAAGTGATAATGATTTTTTAATCATGAATGTTGCCCTCCTTGAGTTACAATTATATAGAATAAGGGAATTTCATTAATCTGCAAACGGCTGTCTAGCAGAAAAGAATTATTGACTGACTTGTAAACCTTCTCTGTTTTGAACTTGCATTCAAAAAGTAGTAACATTTAGCCTGGATTAACCTCTTGCATACAGATTTGTAAAAGGTAAATGATAAGAAAAGTTTCAATTCTTATATCCATCTTTAAATTAGATTAGACGATGCCAAGCCTAAATAAAATTGTCGGTTTTCTGGACAAGTATTTAAAAATAGACGATGTCCAAGATTCGTCCTGGAATGGTCTCCAGTTTGAGGGGGGTTCTAAAGTCGAGAAAATCGCGTTTGCAGTTGATGCTTCAGCTGAATCGTTTGAAAAAGCCGCCCAAGAAAATGCAGAGCTGTTAATAGTCCATCATGGTCATTTCTGGAACTCTCATAATCCCTCAATTGTAGGCTGGTCTAAGGATAGAATGGATCTTCTTTATAGAAACGATCTGTCGTTATACGCATGTCATCTTCCTCTTGATAGACATAAAGAGGTCGGTAATAACGCTGAGCTCTTAAAACTTCTCGGAGCGCCAATAAAAAAGGAGTTTCTATTTCATAAGGGTAAGAACATCGGCTGGATCGGCGAGAGAAAGCGTGCTATTTCATTATCAGATATCGAGCAAAAACTAAACGAGAATTTAAAAACAAGCTGTATTGTTCTAGCGTTTGGTAAAAACAAGATAAAAACCATAGCAGTATGCAGTGGCGGAGGCAGTTATGGGGGGTTTTACGAGGCTCTCGCTTTAAATGCAGATTTATACATAACAGGAGACACTGCCGAAGTTTATTACACTGCCCAAGATGCTGGAATGAATGTAATTTTCGCAGGACACCATGCTACAGAGACAGTCGGACTTAAAGCGCTGTCAAAAGTTGTTAATAAAAAGTTCAAAATCGAGACCGTTTTTATTGATCTGCCCACTGGATTGTGACGCTCAACATCATCTGATTTGCTTATGCCAATCCCCAATTAACAATTGACAAGAACCTAGTCCAGACTTACAATATTTGTTTAAATTTAAGGAGGTTAAAGAAATGGGAAGTAGTAATACGGTTAAGATATTCGATACGACCTTAAGAGACGGTGAACAGGCCCCGGGTTGCGGGATGACTGTAGAAGAAAAGCTACGTGTAGCACACCAGCTCGAAAAGTTGGGTGTTGATATCATTGAAGCCGGTTTCCCGATTTCTTCAGAAGGTGATTTCCAGTCTGTAAAGCTCATTGCCGATACGATACGCGGATGTGAGATAGCAGGGCTCTGCAGAGCCAATTATAACGATATAGATAGAGGCTGGGAAGCGGTAAAGGGAGCTGAAGCCCCTAGAATCCATACCTTCATTGCAACCTCGGACATTCATTTAAAGCATAAACTCAGAAAGTCGCAAGATGAAGTACTAGAAATCATTAGCGGTGCCGTAAAACATGCTAGAAATTACACTGAGAATGTAGAATTCTCCTGCGAAGATGCTACCAGAACCGATCTTGATTATCTATGTAAAGCCGTTGAACTGGCTGTTAGAGCAGGCGCTTCAACTATAAACATTCCTGACACCGTGGGATATACAGTTCCAGAGGAATTTGCTCATATTATAAAAACTCTATTAGAAAGAGTCCCAGGACTTGATGACTTAACTCTCAGTGTACATTGTCACAATGATCTAGGTCTTGCTGTGGCTAACTCAACCGCAGCCGTGCATGCGGGAGCAAGACAGGTTGAATGTACAATAAACGGTCTTGGCGAAAGAGCAGGGAACGCTTCACTTGAAGAGATTGTTATGGGCCTAAGGGTAAGAAATGACAAGAATCCTTTTATAACCGGAGTAAACACGGAGCAAATATATCCGACAAGCAGATTAGTCTCTCAAATTACTGGTGTTAATGTGCAGCCCAATAAGGCCATTGTCGGCGCTAATGCTTTTGCCCATGAAGCCGGAATACACCAAGACGGTGTGCTCAAGGATAGAATCACATATGAGATTATGACCCCTGAGGAAGTTGGAATCCCGTCTAATAAAATTGTGCTCGGTAAACATTCAGGACGCCACGCTTTCAGAGACCGTCTAGAGGAATACGGTTATTTTCTCGACGACGATACATTTATGGAAGCCTTTGTGAAGTTTAAAGACCTGGCTGATAAGAAGAAATATGTTTTCGATGAGGATATCGAGGCGCTTATCAGCGAAGAATTTGTTCGCTCTTCAGATTTCTACAAAGTTATTTCCGCAAACTATTCGGGCGGCTCCGATATGCGTCCTGTAGCTACTGTAAAGCTTCTCATTGATGGTGAAGAAGTTACGGTGTCAGAGGTTGGGGACGGCCCGGTTGATGCCGCTTATCAGGCGATATCTAAGGCGACAGGGCTTAACCCTACTCTTGAAACCTACAATGTAGCTTCGATCACCGAAGGCATAGATGCTCAGGGTGAGGTTACCGTCAGGGATAGAAGATGAAGGAGCGATTACTCATGGGCAGGGCGCTAATACCGATATAGTGGTTGCAAGCGTAAAAGCCTATGTTAACGCCCTGAACAAACTCCGCTGGCGGAAAGAGCATCCGAAAAGAGCGACAATGAAAGGCCTTTAGAAGATTCCGGCTTAATCTATTTAAAATCTTGTTCTATTACTAGGTCGATGAACTTTAGGCAAGTTTTATCAATCCCGATTTGCGTTTGCTTAATTGTTTGGTCTATTTAGTGGGGATGTAGCTCAGCCTGGGAGAGCGCCGCGTTCGCAACGCGGAGGTCGGGGGTTCGATTCCCCTCATCTCCACCAATGATTTCAGTGGGTTACGTCACCTTTCCTTGATTGTATGTTGCCTGTGTCACCGGATTGGTCACCTGCTGAGTCCGAAAAACCCGCAGAGAGTCCTTCTAAGGCTGTTCTCAATGACTCGTTCGGGTGAGCATATCTCATGGTCATGTCTAAAGTTG
>PVMK01189266.1_pt1 | contig 22919 bp, 26 predicted proteins | sample 1853481 | NCBI WGS metagenome assembly PVMK01 (sample SAMN08533507, study PRJNA380276) | Marine sediment metagenome, whole genome shotgun sequencing project. | reverse complement strand
GAAAAACTCAACTTTCGTAATTCCGTAGTGAAATTCAGTGGTTCGGGCACCGATAGATCTTGTGCAATGCCCCGAGGAGAGGGATTTGGCAAAAACCGGCCATGTCGTTTAAACATCTCCCACAGGGCGGCCCGTCGAACTGGAGATGGTGACATTGGGGCCTCGAAGACGGGCTTCCGTAAGGAGAGCAGGGGATGGGTAGAAGGAACACGATGAGCTTGGGCGCTTTGCTGGCCTTGCTCGTCGTGACGGGAGTCTCGCCGCTTCCCGTTGAAGCTCAGGTCAACGACCCTGCCGCGCACAACACGTTGACGATCGAGGTCAAAGGGATCCGCCAGGCTGAGGGGCGATTGGCATGTGGGCTCTTTTGGAAGAACAAGGGCTTTCCGCGAAAGCACCGGCGTGCGCTCCGTCGTACATGGGTCGAGGTCGAATCGGACACCGCAAAATGCGTGTTCAAGCGCACCGGGCTTGGCGAATATGCAGCATCGGTGTTTCTCGACCTGAACGGGAACGGGAAGCTCGACACAAACGCCATCGGTAGTGCGAGCGAGCCGTGGGGCGTCTCAAAGGATGCAAAGGCGAAGAGATTTGGGCCGCCTATCTTCAAAGACGCGAAATTCAAATACGAAGGTGGCCCCGTGACGATCGAGATCAACCTCGTCTACGATGATTGAGCCTCCCTGAGCTCGTAGCGTTTTGCGTCGTGAGCAGGGATCGAGCTTTTCGCTCGTTCGCGCATGGCCGTCAAGAAGCGAAGGACGCCGTCGAGCATGTGGGCCGTCCGCGGGGAGGCAAAGATGTCGAACGCGTGCTGTGCTCCTGGCAACTCGGCGTATATCACCGGCGCGTGTGAAGTTTCCCGAAGCCTCTCTTCGAAGAGACGGGCATCGCGCACGGGCGCCAATGTATCCCTGTCGCCGTGGATGATCAGAAACGGTGGTGCGTCGGGGTGGATTCGGTCGATGGGCGATGCCCGGTGGTACTTCTCCGGCTCCTGATCGAAGAACGCCTTCATGATCCATGGCTCCAGCAAGGTCTCTCGCATCGTCGGCTGCTGCGTTCCGAGCCGGTTGGTGAAATCGAATACGCCGTAGATGGGGATCGCGGCCTGTACCGTCGTGTCGGCATCCTCGAAGCCTCGCTGGTACTCGGGGTCGTTGGGCGTCAACCCCACCATGGCGGTGAGGTGCCCTCCTGCAGAGCCCCCAGTACAGGCGATGAAGCTCGGATCGACGCCATACTCTTCGGCGTGATCGCGGATCCATTTGAGTGCGTACTTCAAGTCCTCGATGTGATCCGGCCAAGTCGCGGCCGGGCTCAGGCGATAGTTGACGTTGAAGCAGACCCAGCCGTTGGCGGCCAGATGTCCGATGAGAGGCCAGCCCTGCTCGCGTTTGTCACCAATGATCCACGCACCGCCGTGGATTTGCATGATTGCGGGTCGGTTCTTGCCGAGCTCCTCGGGCATCGCGACGTCGAGCTTCAGCTCTTTTCCGGCCTTCGTGCGGTAGACGATGTTGCGGATCACTTTGACGCCCTGTCGGCGAAACAAAAACGGCAACGCCACCTGCAGTGCGGGAATCTTGTTTGGGTCCACCGGATCGGCAAGATCGGTGAGCGCGTCGTCGAACACCGAGTGCGTCTTGCGTCCGTCGTGAAAGAGCACGAGCAGACCGAGCCATGAGACCGCCGTGATGCCCGAGACCGGCGAGACCCGGCCAAAAGGACAGGGCTCCGAACCCCACAAACAAGATCGCCGCCAGCGCCTGCCAGACGACGTGCTGCAGGGCGAGCTCGGCGGTGAGCCACGACCCGAAGAAGCTAGGCACGAAAAGAGCGGGGATTCGGCGCACCGGCATGAAGGCGTTCAACGTGAACACCGCCCCGATGAGGCTCACGGCAAGAAACAGCCAGGAGACAGTCGATTCACTCATCCACATGGGCTCTGGTTTTCTAGCACGTTCCGCGATAAGTCGGTTCCCGATGGCCGATCCGAACCTTTCGTATTCCAGAATGACCCGTCTTCCCGACCGGCCGATTCAGCGGCTGCAGCGACCGTTTGCGGCTTTCATGCACGTCGAGTCGGCGAGCGGCGTGTTTCTTCTCATTTGCACCGCCATCGCGTTGATCGCGGCCAACTCACCCTATGCGGACGCCTATCAGCACTTCTGGCATCAAACCGTTCGTATCGCCGTCGGCAACTTCGAGCTGTCGTACCCGCTTTCGCATTGGATCAACGACGGCTTGATGGTGATTTTCTTCTTCGTGATCGGGCTCGAGATCAAGCGCGAGCTCGTCGTGGGGGAGCTCAGCGATCCTAAGAAGGTCGTGCTTCCGGTGGCGGCGGCACTGGGAGGTGTGATCGCGCCCGTCGCCATCTATCTGTCGCTCCAATATGGGAAGTCTGGGCAACACGGCTGGGCGGTGCCGATGGCGACCGACATCGCGTTCGTGGTGGGCTGTATGGCACTGCTCGGCAATCGGATCCCGCACGGGCTCAAGATCCTGATGCTTTCGCTCGCCATCGTCGATGACCTGATGGCGGTTGTCGTCATTGCGATCTTCTACACGTCTTCGATCAGCGGCGCTTGGTTGGCGGGCGCGGTTGTGGGCTTGGTGGTGATCGTTGCGATGAATCGATTGGGGGTGCGGTCGGTGGGTGTGTACGTGATCGCCGGGATCTACGTGTGGCTCTGCACGCTCAAATCGGGCATTCACCCGACCATCGCTGGGGTCATCCTCGGGCTTCTCACGCCTGCCAACCCGTGGCTCGGGGGCTCGAAGTTCATCGGCTTTCTAAAGCACACCGACGAGACGCTAGGCAGAGAAGAGACCACGATGGACAAGGCGAGGGCCCTGGTCGCGGATCTCTCCTTCGCGTCGAGAGAAGCCGTGTCACCGCTATTCCGTCTGGAGACAGGGCTTCACCCCTGGGTGGGTTTCGTCATCATGCCAATGTTCGCGCTCGCCAACGCGGGTGTGCCCATCGAGCTCGAAGTCATCGGCGAGCCCGTCGCGATTGCCGTTGCGGCGGCCCTTTTGTTCGGAAAGGCCATCGGCATATTCGGCGCGTCTTGGCTGACTGTGAAGCTCGGTTGGGCCGCTCGACCCGAGGGCGTCACCTGGCCCATACTCGCCGGCGCTGCCTTCCTCGGTGGTATCGGATTCACGATGGCGCTTTTCATCGCCTCGCTCGGTCTCTCTGGAGATGTCTTGGTCGCTGCGAAGATCGGTATCATCATAGGGTCGTTCGCCAGCGCCTGTGTTGGCTTATTCATGCTTTCTAGGGTGACCAAGTAGACTCTGCCTTCTGAACATGCGCATCCTTCTCCTCGTTGCAGTCGTGACTTTTGCGAGCACCGCGAGCGCGCAACACGCCCCAGTCTTCTATTCTTACGTCGGAGACTCGGGGCGCACCGTCTACGTCAACCGGTTCTCGATGATCCCTCCCGAGAAGCGATCGAAGGCGCGAGCCGTGGACCTTTCGGAGGTCAGTCTCAACTCCGATCTGGCCGAGGAGCTTGCGGACGCGGTCGTGAAAGAGATCCAGTTTCTCAAAGAATCAGACCCGTGCACGAAGGCGCGCAACGAGAGCAAGATAGGGGCCTGGCGTCACGCGTGGCACCGCCACGGACCTTGGATCCTGGCGAGCCTGGCAGCGGTGATTCTGGTGCTCCTTTCTCCCTGGATGATCCGGCGGATCCCCCAAGGTGTGTGGCCGCGGTTTCTCATGGTGGCTCTTCCGGCCCTGGCGATGACGGCGCTACTCGCGATCTCCGCAACTCGCGCGAACCAGTCGCTCGAGGCGGTGGGGGAGCTCGCCAAGCTCTGCGACGCCAACGAACAGGAAGCGGGCCCGCAGAAACGATTGGTTCGGCTCAACGAGATGCACACCTACATCGACGAGCTCTACCGAGAGCAGTATGAAGAGATCGAACGCATCGGAGAGATCAAGTGACTACCTCGTCTGACTTCACCGACACGACGAAGTGCCCGCTCTGCGGTGGCGCCAACCAGTGTGCGGTTGCCGCGGGAAACGATGCCGAGTCCTGTTGGTGCATGTCGGTGACGATCAGCCCCAATGTGCTGAAGGCGATTCCACCGGCAGCACAAGGCCGAATCTGCATCTGCGCGGGATGCACCGGTGCTGAGGATCCGGCATCCGCACTAGAAGGAGAGCCATGAGCGGCAAAAAGGTCACCTATGAGGGAGCTGACATCGACGTCCAGTGGGACGGTAGACTGTGCATTCACGTTGGCGAGTGCGGTCGTGCGACCAATGATCTCTTCGTCGGGGGTCGCGAGCCATGGTGCCAACCGGACTGCGTCAGTTCAGCGGAGGTCGTGGAAGTCGTCGGTCGCTGTCCGACTGGGGCGTTGACCTACACGAGAAAAGATGGCGAGGCAGGAGAGGTTTCCGTCTCTGAGAACGTAGTCCGGGTGATGTACAACGGGCCTTTGTACGTGCGGGGCGACCTCGAGATCGACGGAGCCGGCAAGGACATGGATGGAGTCCGGTTCAGAGCGGCGCTCTGCCGGTGCGGGCAGTCCAAGAGCAAGCCGTTCTGCGATAACAGCCACGAAGAGGCTGGCTTCAAAGACTACGGGGCGGTCGGCGACAAAGGAGACGGCCTCGAGTCCGAAGGCGGAACCCTCAAAGTCGGCCATGCGCCGAATGGGCCGCTCCTCCTCAACGGGAACTTCACCATCGTCGCGGCCAGCGGCCGCAAGGCTTGGTCGGGCACGAAAGCTGCGCTCTGCCGCTGCGGGGATTCGAAGAACAAGCCGTTTTGCGACGGCTCCCATAAAGATGCTGGGTTTCAGGCTGACTGAGTACGGCGGGACTGCCGCAAGGAGGCACGGGTGAGTTTTTCGACGATGATGGATCGCCCGCTCTTGATCTCGGATCTCTTCGAGCATGGGCGGCGACTCTACGAGAACAGTCGGGTCGTTACGGTAGAGGAGGGTGGCGACCGGGTGGGGACGTACGCCGAGATCGGTGATCGCACCGAGCAACTTGCGAAGGCCCTCGGCAAGCTAGGGGTTCGCCAAGAGGATCGCGTAGGCACCTTTTGTTGGAACAGCCAAGAGCACCTCGAGGCATATTTCGCGATCTCTTCGATGGGCGCCGTGATGCACACCCTCAACATCCGGCTCTTTCCGGAGCAGCTCTCGTTCGTGATCAATCATGCGAAGGACAAGGTCATCATCGTCGACGACAGCTTGGTTCCGGTGCTTGGGAAGGTCGCCAAAGAAATGGCCACCGTCGAGCACATCATCGTCGTCGGCGGCGGAGACGATACCCCGCTTCGCGAGGCTCCAAGAGCGACTCTTCACCGATACGAAGAGCTTTTGTCCTCCGAGTCCCTAGGGATCGACTGGCCGGTTCTCGACGAGCGAGCGCCCGCTTCGATGGCGTACACCAGCGGAACGACCGGCGACCCAAAGGGCGTCGTCTACAGTCACCGATCGACGGTGCTGCATTCGTACGGAATCACGTCGGGTGCGGTCGCGGGCCTCAACGAGAACGACATGGTCCTCACGATCGTGCCGATGTTCCACGCAAACTGCTGGGGGCTTCCGTACGCGGGCTGGTGGGTCGGCACCGACTTTCTGCAGCCGACCCGTTTCCTTCAGCCCGAGCCGTTGGTCGGCATGATCGAGCGCAATCGACCCACGTTTGCGGGGGCGGTGCCGAGCATTTGGACCGCCCTCCTCAATTACGGCGAAGGCAAAGACATCGATCTGTCTTCGTTTCGACTGGTGATCTGCGGTGGCTCGGCCGTTCCGGAGTCGCTGATGCGTGCCTTCGAAGAGAAGTACGACCTGACGATTCTGCAGCTCTGGGGCATGACCGAGACGAGCCCGCTCGGGACGATTGCGGCGCCGCCGAAGGGGGTGACCGGTGAAGATCGGTGGAAATACCGGAGCCGTACGGGGCGCGCCGTGGCTGGGATCGAGCTTCGGATCGTCGACGACAAGGGTGTCCCACAGCCGTGGGATGGGCGGTCGGTCGGCGAGATCGAGGCGCGGGGACCCTGGGTGACGGGAAGCTATTATGGCGTCGAAGACGACGAAAAGTTCCACGACGGGTGGCTGCGGACCGGGGACGTCGGCTTCATCGACGAGCGCGGGTACGCCCAGATCACCGATCGGTCGAAGGACGTGATCAAGTCGGGAGGTGAATGGATTTCGTCGGTCGAGCTCGAGAACACGATCATCGCGCATCCCGAAGTAGTCGAGGCTGCGGTCGTCGGCATTCCCGACGATAAGTGGGACGAGCGTCCGCTTGCGTGCGTCGTCCGCAAAGAAGGCAGTACCGTCAGCCCGGAAGACCTTCGTGCCTACCTAGAAGACAAAGTGGCGAAGTGGTGGCTTCCCGAGCGCTGGACCTTCATTGCCGAAATCCCCAAAACCAGCGTCGGTAAATACGACAAAAAAGTTCTCCGCCGCCAACACGCTGAAGGCGAGCTCGAAATCCAAATCACGAACTAAGGGGCTGTCCCCAATTTCGTGGTCGTGGTCGTGATCGTAGTCGCGCACGACTACGAAGACGCCCCGCACACTCAGCAGCAGTCGAGTTGGGAGCGGGTCCGTTCTGCAGCTTCGCGGAGGAGATGGAGGCTTCGGATGACTTGGTCGCGGTCGTCCTCGGGGACGCTGGCGAGGATGGTTTCGATGCTCTTTTCGGTCAGCTTGGCGAGTCGGGTGGATTCTTTCTTTCCATCCGCCGTGAGCGAAACGACGAACCGGCGACCGTCTTGGTCGCTTTGCTGTCGACTGACCCAGCCGCGCGTTTCGAGCCCATCCACGAGCCGAGTCATTGCGCCCTTGGTCACGCGTGTATGAGACGCCAAGCTCGAGACGTCCCACTCGCCCGAGCGGAGGGTTTGAAGTAGCACGCACTGTGCGGGAGTGACCGTGCCACAACAGATTTCCTCACGCTCGAAGACCGAGAACATCCGGCAAAACGCGATGACGTCGTCGATCACGGCATTCATGGCTTCGTGGCGGTGATCGAGTAGCTGAACACCGTGTCGGACAGTGCTTCGATGCGATCCTGACCGACGAGCTCGACCGCGGCCTTCCAGAGCGGGTCTTGCAGGTCCGCGGTCATGACCAAGCCCGCCGGTTTGCGGGTGTACTCGAGGTTTTCAAAACCGGCGGAGCGAATGTGACCGAAGTACTCGTCTTCGGTTGACGCGCCACCCACGCACGCGATCCAGCTCGCGGCGAGCTCGGCCACATCTGGCGGCAATGGCTGGCTCAATATGATGTCGCTGACGGCGAGCCGCCCCGCCTGGCTTGAGAACTCTATAGGCCTCGCGAAACACCTGCGGTTTGTCCGGGCTGAGGTTGACCACGCAGTTCGACATCACGACGTCCACGGTGTCCGACGCAACGGGAAGGTTTTCGATCAACCCTTCGCGAAACTCCACCGTGCGCGCATATCCAGCATTGACCGCGTTGGTGCGGGCGCGTTCGAGCATTTCGGGGGTCATATCGACACCGATGAAACGGCCTTCTGGCCCGAGCTTTTCCGCGGAGAGGAGGGCGTCGAAACCCGCGCCAGAGCCGAGGTCGACGACGACCTCTCCGGCTTTGAGGCTGGCAAGCGCGGTCGGGTTGCCGCATCCGAGCCCTAGATTGGCCTCAGCGGCAGCACCGGTCGCGTCTTCCTCGGTGTAGCCAATGCGCGATGCGGCTTCGGCGTGCGTCTTAGCCGCGGCGCTGCCGCAACACCCACCGCCTTGACGGGCGATCTCTGCGTAGCCGGTCTGCACAACGTCGTGTACTTGGTCGTTTTCCATGAGAATCTCCATTGGTTGTATGATGCAACCAAATAGTTGAGGCTGTCAACCAATTTTGTCAAGACCCCTGAATTCACTGTTTTAGGGCAGTTTTTCGAGGAACCCGAGCAGCCGGTCGATGAAAAGGACCTCTCCCTCGCGGTGCGGCCAATGACCCGCGTTGGGAACGACCAGAAGCTCCGCCGCGCCCTCGAGCAGCCGTTGGGACTTCTTGTACGGACCGATATGGCCGCCAAAGTCCTTGCCCCCGGCGACCACCAGCCCGCGGCTTTGAACCTTTCCGATCAAGCGAGGATCGATCTGTGTAGAGATGGCGCGGTAGTAGTCGATCGCGGCTCTGAGCACTTCGGGATTGCGAAACGCTGTCTTGATGCGCTCGAGGGAAGCGTTGCGCTCCGGCCCTTTCCATGCCGGAGCCCAACGTCCGTAGAGCGTGTCGATATACGCGAAGTCGTCTCTTCGTGTCATGGCGTCGGCCCAAGGCGTCTTGAAGAAGACGAAGTGTCGCGCGAGAGCCAGCGCGCCAATGGCCTCGAGCGCGTTTTTGGGCTTGAGTGTCTTCGGGTGCGGGATGGCGATCGGGACGATGGCGTCGACGCGCTCTGGCGCAAGGGCCGCAGCGCCCCAGACGACCGATGCGCCCCAGTCGTGACCCACCAGCACCGCCGAGCTCAATCCTAGGGCGTCGAGCAGACCAATGGCGTCTTCTGCGATGCTTACTGCATCATATGGGCGCGCGGGCACGATCGTGTCGGGGTGATAGCCGCGAAGGTAGGGGAAGGATCGTTCGGTAGCCCGCGTCGTTGAGCGCATTCGCGATGGTCGCGTACGAATGAGGCAGGTCGGGAAACCCGTGCATCAGCACTACCGCGCGTCCATGGCCGGAGTCGTGGTAGCGCCACGTCTGTTGGCCCAGGGTGGCATTCTCGAAACTCCGATTCGACGAGCATCTCGATCCTCCCGAGCCGACACGCGGCCACCCGTGGTGATACCCCTTGGCTGACGTAGGGCGCAAGAGTTGACCGAGATCCTGCCAGGGCGTAGGTAGAACACCGCCCGAGCAGCCCCGAGGAGGTCACAGACCGTAGCTCACGATGTCGGAGTCCGAGGAACACGAAGTCGTGCTCGCCGCCCACGACGTGACGAAAACCTACCGCATGGGCGACGTAGACGTGCATGCGTTGCGCGGGCGTCAACGTCGGTTTGCGCGAGGGTGAGCTCATGGTGCTACTCGGCCCGTCTGGTAGTGGTAAATCGACCTTGCTCAACATTTTGGGAGGGTTGGATGTTCCGACGGAGGGGCGCGTGGTGTACATGGGGCGCGACATCTCTGCTGCGGGCGACCGAGAGCTCACGCAGTTTCGCCGCGACCACGTGGGCTTCGTATTTCAGTTCTACAACCTGATCCCGAGCCTGACCGCGCGTGAGAACGTCGCGTTGGTCACCGAGATCGCTGAAAAGCCGCTCGATCCCCGTGAGGCGCTCGAGCTCGTCAGCCTTACAGACCGCATGGATCACTTTCCGTCGCAGCTCTCCGGCGGTGAGCAGCAACGCGTCGCGATCGCGCGCGCGGTTGCCAAGCAACCAGACATCTTGCTCTGCGATGAGCCCACCGGAGCCCTCGATTTCAAGACCGGCATCCAGGTGCTCGAGGTGATCGACGAGGTGAATCGCACGCTAGGGACCACCACCGCCCTCATCACCCACCACGCCCCCATCGCATTGATGGCCGACCGGGTCGTCTCCCTCTCGGATGGCAAAGTCCATGAAGATCGCAAAAACGAAACCAAGATCACCCCGAAGGACCTCACCTGGTGAATCTGCTCGACCGCAAGCTCTTTCGCGACCTTCTTCGGTTGAAGGGGCAAGCGCTTACGATCGCGTTGGTGGTGGGGGTCGGTGTCGCCAGCTACATCACGCTGCAGACGGCCTGGCGTGCACTCGGTCAGTCTCGCGCGGTCTACTACGACAACTACCGGTTCGCGGACGTTTTCGCGTCGCTCAAGCGTGCTCCGGACTCGGTGGCTGATCGGGTGGCGGAGGTGCCCGGCGTTTCGAAGGTCTATCCGCGTACCGTCGAGCAAGTTTTGCTCCCGATGGAGGGGTTGATCACGCCTGCACGCGGTGAGATCATCTCGCTTCCTACGCACGGGCGACCGCCGCTCAATGATGTGTTGTTGAAGGCTGGCCGCATGCCCGAGCCGGGACGGAGCGGGGAGGTGCTGGTCTATGAGCCGTTCGCCAAAGCACATGGTCTCACTCCGGGTTCAACGCTTTCGGCGATCTTGAATGGAAAGCTCCAGGACTTGGTAGTCGTTGGCTTGGCGCTCTCGCCAGAGTTCGTCTTCGCCGTGGATCCGGGCACGATCGTCGTCGACGACACGCGATTTGGTCCCTTGTGGATGGTGAGGGATGGGGTCGCTGCCGCCTTCCAAATGGAGGGCGCGTTCAACAACCTGGTGATGAGGCTCGAGCCCGGGGCGAACGAAGACGCGGTGTTGAATGCGGTCGACGGCATCTTGAAACCCTACGGAGGCCTCGGCGCGGTCACCCGTGAGCACCAGATGTCGCACCTGATCCTCACCGGCGAGCTTCAACAGATCGAAACTCTGGTGGTCTTTCTTCCAGGGGTGTTCTTGGCGGTCGCTGCGTTTCTATTGAACGTGGTCTTCTCGAGGTTGGTGACGCTGCAGCGGTCACAGATCGCGATCATCAAGGCGCTCGGGTACGGGAACCGCACGATCGCGCTGCACTACCTGAAGATGGTCTGCATCATCGTGCTGTTCGGATCGGTGTTCGGCGTGGCCCTCGGGGCATGGCTGGGCAACGGGATGCTCGACATGTATGCGGACTTCTTCCGTCTTCCGATGATCCGTAGCCGCGTCGACCTCCCGGTCAGCGTCAACGCGATCTTGGCGAGCTTCGGGGCTGCGGTCGTCGGAATCGCCTTCGCCGTTCGCCGAGCCGTGCAGCTTCCGCCGGCCGAAGCGATGCGACCTCCGTCCCCGGCGCGATACCATGCTTCGGTCATCGAGCGCATTCCCATCATTAGACGGGTCGCGCAAACGACGATGATGGTGTTCCGCGAGATTTGGAGACGCCCCGGTCGGACTTTTCTCTCCGCGCTAGGAATCGCGTTTGCGCTGAGCATCGTGATCTTGGGCCGCTTCGGGGAGGATGCGATGCAGCCGATCCTCGACATGGAGTTCGGCAAGAAGCTCCGCGAAGACATCACCGTCAATTTCGCAGACCAGGTCGACGACGGGAGCCTGAGTTACATCCGTAGCCTTCCTGGCGTGGAGTGGATGGAAGGCTTGCGCCAGACCCCTGTCCGAATGCGAGTCGGCCCGAGGTGGCGCGATACCGTTCTCATCGGGATTCCGAGCGACTCGCAGCTGAGACGCCTGTACGACGTAGAGGCGCGACCGGCCCACTTGCCACATACGGGGGTTTTGGTCACCGGCGTGCTAGCTGACGTCCTCGGTGCTGAGCCTGGAGACCTCATCGACATCGAGCTCAAGGAAGGCGATCGAAGCACGCGTCAGGTGCGGGTCGCGGGTACCGTCGAGGAGTCGTTTGGGATTCAGGGATATATGCAAAAACACGAGCTTCACCGCATTCTTCAGGAAGGCGCTTCGTCGAATACTGTGTTGCTGCGCGTCGACCCCATGCACGAAGTCGAGCTGCAGTCACGCTTGACCGACATCCCACGTGTGCAGAGCATTTCTCGCAAGCGCACCGTGCTCGAAAAATTCGAGGAGCAGACGGTCCAGATGATGAAAGTGGTCACCTTGATCATGACGCTTTTTGCAACGGCGATCGCCATCGCGGTCGTGTACAACAACGCCCGTGTGAGCCTCTCGGTTCGAAGTCGCGATTTGGCCACACTTCGTGTGCTGGGGCTCACACGCGGAGAGATCTCGACGATTCTACTGGGAGAGCAAGCCATCCAAGTGTTGCTGGGCATACCGGTTGGCATGGTCCTCGGGAACTTCGGCGCCCAAGCAATCGTGGCGGCGCAAGCCGATCCCGAGCAGTTTCGGCTCCCGATGATGATTTCACAACAGACCTATGCGTTTGCGATCTTGGTCATCTTGGTCTCTGCTGTGCTCAGCGCGCTTCTCGTTCGGAGGCGATTGGATAGCTTGGACCTCATCAGCGTCCTCAAGACGAGAGAATAAGGAGTGATAGCGCATGAATAGGACTTCGACGCGTAGGAAGTGGGTCCGCTGGCTGATGATCGGCCTCGCCGCAGTGTTCGTGGTGGCGGTCGTCGTGGTGGCTTGGATCCCGAACCCGGTCGACGTCGAAGTCGCCGACGTTTCTCGAGGGCCCCTCGTCGTCACCGTCGACGAAGATGGACAGACACGCGTCATCGACCGCTATCTGATCTCGGCTCCTCTTGCGGGCAATCTCGGACGCATCGAGCTCGATGCCGGCGATGCGATTGAAGCCGGGCAGGTTCTCGCGCGCCTGGTCCCGCTACCACCCCCACTGCTCGACGCGCGCTCCCGGGCCGAGGCGCAAGCGCGTGTCGATGCCTCGCTCGCCGCGAGGGCCCAGGCGCAAGCTGCAGTGAACCGGGCGCGCGTCGCCCTAGACTTCGCCGAGAAGGAGGCGGCGCGCGCGAGAGCGGTCGTGAAGCAAGGGGGGCTCGCGCTGAGCGACGCCGAACGTGCGTTCTCCGAAGAGCGCCGAAGCAAAGAGGATCTTCGCTCCGCGAATTTCGGAGGTCGTGTTGCCGAGCACCAGGTCGAGCTCGCCCGATTCGCATTCTTGAGGTTGAGCGGGAAGAGCGAGGATGGCGAGCATATGGAGATCGTCTCTCCCGTCGACGGGCAGGTGCTGAATATCCTCCAGCAAAGCGAGGGCGTCATTCTGGCTGGGACGCCGGTCATCGAACTGGGTGACCCGGCCGCGCTAGAAATCGTAATCGACGTCCTCAGTCAGGACGCCACGCGCATCCGGCCTGGCGCGACCGCCGAAATCGTGCGCTGGGGAGGCAAGCGGCCGCTTCGCGCACACGTCAGGGTGGTCGAGCCGTCGGCGTTCACAAAGCTCTCGGCGTTGGGCGTCGAGGAGCAGAGAGTGAACGTCATCATCGATCTCGATGAGCCTCGAGAGGTTTGGTCGACCCTGGGCGACGGCTATCGCGTCGAAGCGCGCATCTCGATCTGGGAGGACGATGACGTACTCCGCGTTCCTGCGAGTGCAGTCTTTCGCCACGAAGAAGAGTGGGCGACCTTCGTCGTCGAGAATGGAGAAGCGGTGATACGCAAGGTTCAGCTCGGAGAGACCAATGGACTGGAAACCGAAGTGGTTTCTGGGGTAGAAGAGGGCGAAACTGTCATCGCGTACCCAAGCGACAGTGTGCGTGACGGCGTGTCTGTTCGAGCCCGTTAGGTGAGGTAGTGCCTTCAACTTTCTCCGATTTTCTTCAAGACCGAGTGCTCCTGAGGGACGTCATTGCCACCGTGGTGCTGTTGGCCACCGTGTTCGGCCTTCGCCAACTCGCTGTGCGGTTCATTCGCCGCAGGCTTCCCAAGAACGATCAGCTGCAATTGCGCTTGCCGACCCAAATCCGGGCGTTCTCGTATGTCATCGTAGCTTTCGGCATTTTCGCAATTTGGGCTGCAGAGCTTCAGGCCTTGGCCGTCTCGTTCGCGGTGTTGGCCATGGCGATCGTATGGGCGACCAGAGAGACTCTCGCCTGCCTTCAAGGTGCGTTTTACCGGGTCAGCACCAATGCCTTTGCAGTCGGCGATCGGATCAACATCGAGGGCATCCGCGGCGACGTGATCGATCACGGCCTGCTGGGCACGTTGGTGCTCGAAGTGGGACAGGGCCATCAGCGTACCGGTCGAACCATCAGTATTCCCAACAGTCTCTTTATGAGCTCACCCGTGCTCAACGAGAGCTTGGCCGGCGAATACATGCTTCACGTCATAAAGATCCCGGTGGACCGCGATAGCGACCTCGCCGAGATCGAGCAACGAGCTCTCACGGTCGCGCAGAACGCGTGCGCAGACTTCCTTGAGGACGTGCGCCACTCCATCGCGCGTCGGTATCGTCGTCACGGCCTGAGTCCACCGCTGGTCGATCCGCGGATCACCTACGAGGTCGTCGACAAAAACACGGTGAACCTCCTTCTTCGGCTCCCCACGCCGGTCCGTCTCGAACGCGAGGTCGAGCAAAAGGTGATTCGGGCGGTGCTGGGGGTGCCGGAGGGGCGGGATACGTTGCTGCCGCCGCCGCGGAAGTAGGTGTCAGCGCCAGCGTCCATAATGGTTTCCGCGGGTTGAGTCTCCTTGACAAATGACCCCTGGTCAGTTAAATATATGAGTGAGGGTCATTTATGGTAGTAGCGACGGCAAAACGATCTACGAAGCGGGCTCGTAGCGTGGAGGCGCGGGCCGAGCGGCGGGATGAGATTCTTGATGCAGCGGAGGAGCTTTTTGCGGAGCAGCGATTCGCGGAGCTTCACATGGCGCGGCTGGCTAAGGAGATCGGGCTCGCAAAAGGGACACTCTATCTTTACTTCCCGAGCAAGGAGAGTCTCTTCCTGGCGGTCGTGCAGCGTTTGCTGGACGCTTGGTTTGCGGCTGTTGGGGAGCGACTATCTCACCACGCATTCATCGACCCCGACGCGCTTGCCCTCGAGCTGACCGAGACTCTCGTCGCGCGTCCACGTCTCACGCGCTTGCTCGCGCTTCTACACACGGTGCTCGAGCGGAACATCCGCGAGGAAGACGCGTTCGAGTTCAAGGCGTTTCTCGCCAAAAGAATGGGTCGCACGGGGATCGAGCTCGAACGGCTGATCCCGACACTCGAGCCAGGGCAAGGGGCTCGGCTGCTTCTGCACGTGCACGCTCTGGTGGTCGGTCTCCGACAGGCGTCCGATCCTTCGCCCGCGGTGCAACGAGCTCTCGATCGACCCGAGCTACGGCACCTCCAGATCAACTTTCAAGTCGAGTTATGCGCTGCGCTTGCCGCACTCTTTCGTGGTTTTGGCGACGCATTGCAGGCCCAAGAGGCTTCCGATAGGGCTACCTGAGGTTGGTCGAGGGCTCCCCCTTTTGGGGCGAAGCCTACTTCGTGTACTGATGGAGAGCCGATTAACACCGGCGCATTCAGCATCAAGCTGGTTCGAAACATGGGCCCCGACGCGCGCGAGTACTACGACAGCCTTTGATAGGATGAGCAGGGAACCCCGCTCATAGCGACTGGAAATCTGGCCGTGACGACTGCGCGAATTTTTGGTAACACCAGCACTCTTGACCCGTTCAAGGCGGTACCTATGAATGGCGAGATGCACCCCGGGCGGCTTGCGAGCGATTTCGAACGAGTTCGAGCGCAGACCGAAGCGCTAGCGGCGCCTCTCTCCGCCGAGGACCAATGCGTGCAGAGCATGCCCGACGCGAGCCCGACCAAGTGGCACCGGGCCCACACGACTTGGTTCTTCGAAACATTCGTCTTGCGACCCGCGGGCGTCGAGCGTCTTTCGCCCGAGGCGTTCGAGGTGCTGTTCAACAGCTACTACAACGCAGTTGGCGAGCAGTATCACCGACCCTCACGCGGTCTGCTGACCCGTCCGAGCCACGACGAAGTCACCGAATACCGTAAACGGGTCGACGAGCATGTGCTGTCGTTGCTCGACAAAGGCGTCGACGATGCCACGGCCAAGCGCATCGAGCTCGGCCTCCATCACGAACAGCAACACCAGGAGCTGATCGTCACCGACGTCAAACATCTCCTGTCATGCAACCCAACCTCTCCAAGGTACTACGCAAACGAGCTACCCGATCCCGAAGCGGCCCCAGGCTCCAGACCGCAGTGGACGAGCCACCTAGGTGGCGTAGCATCGATGGGGGTTGCGGGCGCCTCCTTTCACTTCGACAACGAAGGCCCCGTCCACGACGTGCTCCTGCAGCCTTTTGCAATCGCCAAGCGGCTGGTCACGAATCAAGAATACTTCGAGTTCATCCAAGACCGCGGCTACGAGCGCCCTGAGCTTTGGCTGAGCGCCGGTTGGAGTCACGTTCAGGAGCACGGATGGCGTGCCCCTCTGTACTGGCAAGAGGGCCCCGATGGCTGGAGCGTCTTCACCCTGCACGGGCGTGGGCCCTTGCGCCCCGGTGACCCGGTCACACACGTCAGCTACTACGAGGCCGATGCCTACGCGCGGTGGGCCGGCGCGCGCTTACCGACCGAACCAGAGTGGGAAGCCTCGACGACTGACCCGGAGCGCGCACCGCTAGGTGGACGGGACCCTTGGACACACGCGTCACAGCCTCGCATCTACGGGGCTTGCTGGCAGTGGACGGCGTCGAGCTATGCGCCGTACCCGCGGTACCAGCCCGTCGAGGGCGCCATTGGCGAGTACAATGGCAAGTTCATGTGCGGGCAGTATGTCTTACGCGGCAGCAGCTTCGCGACTCCTGCGGGTCATGCTCGAAAGACTTACCGAAACTTTTTCCCCCCCGATGCGCGTTGGCAGCTCAGCGGCATCCGGCTAGCTCGTGACGAAGGTTGAAGGCCGATGATCGCATTTGAGCCGTTGGGCACTAAGGAACGTATTCGCGTCGTCGACCTCCATCCGAAGCTCGGGAACCTCAAAGCCGAAGCGGTCGCGGGGCTCCGCCGTTCCCCGAAATCTCTTCCGTGCAAGTACTTCTATGACTCTCTCGGCGCGCGCCTCTTCGAAGCGATCACCGAGCTTCCCGAGTACTACCCGACGCGAACCGAGCTCGGTATTCTCGACCGAAGTGTTCACGAGATGGCTGAGGCGATCGGCGCCCATGCCACATTGGTGGAGTTCGGGTCCGGCGCGGGCCTCAAGACTCAGAAGCTGCTCGACGCCCTCGTCGACCCGAGTGGTTGCGTGCTGATCGACATTAGCCACGCCGCACTCGAGGCATCCGCAGACCAACTCGCCGACCGGTACGGGGAGATGGAGATCCTAGCTGTCTGTGCGGACTACACACAGCCCCTTAGGCTTCCCCGGCCTCACCGTCCAAGCTCCCGGACGGTCGCATTCTTCCCGGGAAGCACGATCGGCAACTTCACCCACGACGAAGCCGAGCGGTTCCTCGGGCGGGTCGCCGAGCTCGTCGGACCAGGCGGCGGCTTGCTGATTGGGATCGACCGCCAGAAGGACCCCAAGGTCATCGAAGCTGCCTACAACGATTCCCTCGGCGTGACGGCTGCTTTCAATCTGAACATCCTCAGCCGTTTGAATCGAGTGGGAGCCAATTTCGATCTAGCTGCGTTTCGTCACCACGCGCCCTACGTCGAGAGCGAGGGCCGGATCGAGATGCGACTGGTCAGCGAGGTGGACCAGTCGGCTCGCATCGGGAACACCGTCGTGACCTTCTCCAAGGGCGAGTTCATCGTCACGGAGCACTCCCACAAGTACGATCTCGACGAGTTCGAGGCCCTCGCCCGGGTGGCGGGCTTTCGCCTCATCAGGCAGTGGAGCGATGACCGCGACTGGTTCAGCGTCTGTTTCCTCGAAGTCGAAGGAGAGGGATCTTGAGCGACGCCGTCAAAACGCTTACGGCTCTCTTTGCCCAGACGGGAAAGGCACACCACGAGGCGTTCATCGCTACGGATGGAGCGGATCCCGACTGGCCCATTTGGTACGCCAATCACGTTCACGAGCCCATCGCGAAGCTCCTGGATGGCGATCACACGCGCACAGAGTTGATCGTTGCCTTCGTGGATGCCGCAGCGGAACACCAGGCGCGCGCGCCCAACGAGCCATGGCCGGAGTTTTATGCGAAATACTTCTGCGAGCGATACGTCTGCGAGGCCGATGAAACGCTGGCTCTTTACTACACGCCTACCTGCCCGTTTTGCATCCGCGTTCTTCGGGTGATCGAGAAGTTCGGGATCGACGTCGAGCTCCGAGACATCTGGGCCGACGACGAATATCGCGCCGAGCTCGTCGACGCTCGCGGCCGCGCGACCGTGCCGGTGCTTCGGTGCACGAGCCCCGGGAGGGATCGCTGGATGCCGGAGAGCGCTGACATCATTCGCTACTTGCGAGATCGATTCGAAACGGCGTCGAGCTCCGCCGAATAGACTGTGTCGTGATGACGGAAGCTCTCGTTGCCGTCGGTGTAGGTTAGCTCGAATCGATACGTGCCCGGCTCGGCCAGTTTCCCCGGACGGGTCGGAGAGCTTGCTCAGGGTCTTGACGACGAAAGGTCGATTTTTACCCGCTCGAATCTCGACGGCGCCGGCCTTGCATCTGCCGTTGGGGATGAGTTGATACGCCGTCTCCCATTGATCTTGCTTTTTGCGCGCCCGATAGAAGGGGGTGCCGCACAGTGTCTTCAGCCAGATCGTCCGTCTCGACTCGTTGTGGACGCGCGCCTTGAGGGGCCGGTCCATGGGGGCCCTCGGCGGCCGAATCTCGACCAAGATATCTCTCGCCTCGGTCTGCACGACTTTGCGACACCCCTTTTTGGTCCACCGGTGGCTCGTAGGGCACTTGCAGGGGACACATGACTTGCATCGTGCATTCGGTGGACACTCGGGGCACCCGACATACTGCCCTCGCGTGTTCTCGCAGGATTCACGAAGGCTCCGGCCGTGCTTGAAAATCTCCACTGGCTCGGCCGTGAGCACGCAGACCCCCTTGAAACACTTCGCGAAGGCCGTCTCGCAGCGAAAGTCGCAGGTGGCGATCTCGGTCTGCCCTCGGCACTCGGCGAGCAGCTGTTGGTATTCGAGCAAGTACTTTTCGTTGACCGCGACGCCGCATTCGCATCCTTGAGAGACACAGCTCGTCTCGACGACTCCGCAGGCCTCGTCCTCGACGCAGGAGCGGTGACCCGCAGCGACTTCGATGTACTCTTGGCGCGGCTCGGCCTTCTCGCACCCGGCCGAGAGGCCTAGAATCGCCACCCAGCAGAAAAATCCCCGCCCACCCATGAAACGGTTCCTACCGAACGTCGTACGTCATGGCAAGAAGGAGGATCTATGGCGAAAGCAATCTGGCGGGGAACGGTCATCGCAGAGTCCGACGAATTCGAGATCGTCGAGGGGAATGTGTACTTCCCGCAGGGCGCCATGAAGGCCGAGTTTTTCGAATCGAGTAAGCGCCAGACCATGTGCCCTTGGAAGGGGACTGCGAGCTACTACGACGTCGTCGTCGATGGTAAGCGAAATGAGGGTGCCGCTTGGTTCTACCCCACCCCAAAGGAGGCGGCGGCCAACATCGAAGACCACGTCGCCTTCTGGAAGGGCGTGACCGTCGAGCGTTGAGGGGAGCTGGTTAGCGAGCCTGTGCCTGGAGGCGGGCGATTCGCTCCTCGAGGGGCGGGTGCGTGGACATGAGCTTGAGCATCCCTTCGCCACGGATCCCGAACGCGGTCATGTTGTCGGGGAGCTGAGAGGGGGCATCTCGCATGGTGCGCAGCCGGTTGAGGGCCGCCGCCATCGCTGCGGGGCTTTGGAGCGCTGCCCCACCGGCATCGGCGCGGAACTCGCGACGCCGTGAGAACCACGCGACAATCATGCTTGCGAGGACTCCGAATGCCATCTGCAATGCGATGTAGATCATGAAGCGGCCCCGATTGAACTGGCTGGCGATGATGTGTGCGATGAACAGCACGAACGTATTGAGCACGCCCTGAATCAGCGTGAGCGTGACCATATCGCCGTTGGCGACGTGCGAGATCTCATGGGCGAGCACGGCCTCGACTTCCTGCTTGTTCATCAGGCGCAGGAGCCCGGTGCTCACCGCGACCAGCGCCTTGTTGCGAAACATGCCGGTTGCAAACGCGTTGGGGTCAGGGGAGTCGTATACCGCAACTTCGGGCATGCCGATCCCCGCCTGCTTGGCATGGCGCTCGATGGTGCCCACCAGCCAACGCTCGGTCTCGTTAGACGGTGTCTCGATCACGTGAGCTTTGGTCGCCCGCTTCGCGACCCACTTCGAGATCGCAAGCGAAAAGAACGAGCCTCCGAAGCCGAACAGGGCAGCCCAGATCAGCATCTGGGTGTACGGGGCGTTTTGTGGGATCAGCCCAAGCGCGGTCAGGACATACATGGCGATGGCCGCCAGCACCAAAACCGCGAGGTTTGTGGCTAGAAACAGAGCAATTCTCAGCATTCAGGTTCTCCTAATGGGCAAACGTAAGGCCGGATCGGTGCGGCGACAAGCGTTCGTCGCCGCACCGCGTAACGCGCTTCGCAGTGGGACTAGGGCACTCGGATGACGGACTGCATGCCGAAGTGATCCGAGAGCGGGACTAGCATTTCGCCTGCGCCGCCTGCGCCGCCACCGCCTCCGCTGCCACCCGCACCGCCGCTGCCACCAGCACCCCCAGTTCCGGCCGGTACGGGCACGACGTCGTCGTCAAATGTCCGACGCGTCGCAAGCACGGATGTTGCGGGCAGATTGTGCAGTAGGATGTGATCGATCCAGACCGACACGTCATCGGGTCCAGCGTCGACAACCGGGTTGGTGGTGCAGAATGTGCACTGGGGCACGAAGTCCGCCGTGTAGGCTGGCGTGAACGCCTCCTCCAAGAGATCGAGGGATGGCTCTGCTTCCGGGGCGATCTCAGGGGGGAAAGCGTGTCCCGTATTGAGGTCCCCGAGAATCACTGCGGGGGTCTCTCCACTGGTCGCCTCGACGTGGTCGATGAGCTTTTGCGCCTGAAGCAGTTGTTCCGCTGCCCAGCCTGCCGCGCCCGGCACGACGGGGTTACCATCTCCATATTCGCCCGTGTAGGGAAGCTCGAGAGCGTCGAACGCCGGCGTGAGATGGTTGCAATAGATGTTGAGCTCTTGCCCGCCCGGTAGCTCGGCGGTCGCGCTCATGATCACGCGCTGATTCCACGTCCCTGGGATCACCCAATTCGCCTCGTCTTTCAAAGGATAGCGGGAGAGGATCATGACGCCGTTTTGCCCTTCGAAGGCCAAGACTTGATTGACTACCGTCGGGCAGCTGGCGCGAATCTCGCCAAACGTTGCCGTCGGGAGCTGCGTCACGAGGCATGCGTAGCAGCGCGGCACCGCAAAGAGGGGGATAACTGTCCCCGTGCAGGCGGCTGCCGCACAGGAAGTGCTCGTCGTTTTTCCGTTTTCGTCGAATGGTGCAATCGTGTTACAGAATTCGGCGACGCAGTCGACCGCCGCATCCATATCAACCTGGGCCTGGCCCTCTGGGCAAGGCACGTCCATTGGTGGTGGGGGGACATTTCCTTGTTGGTCGGTGTCGTCGTCGAGCTCCGTGTTTAGGTTGTTGGTGAAAATCACCGAGTTAGGGAAGTTTGCCGCCGCGGTGTCCCGGATCAACTCCTTGTCGGCCTGGGTCCACACCTCTTGGAGGCACAGGATGTCGGCATCGGAGTTTGCAATCGCATCGGGAAGCAGCTCACGTCGTTGCTGTTCGTACGGAATGAAGGAGCCGGCGAGCGCTAGGTTGAAGGTTTCGATGGTGACTTCGGTTGGTTGCCCGGACCCTCCGGTACCGCCCGAGTCGTCACCGCAGCCGACTGCGACGCCGGCCATAAGAAAAAGAAGTATTCTGTAATTCATGGTTGTCTCCCGATTAAGAGCCCGCCTCCCTTTGGCGGGCGCGCTGCGGGGCGAGTCTACGCGGGCTACTGCCCCCGCGCTATCGCATAGATCCCGGTCGGGCCTAACGGCCCGGCAATTGGTCCCGCCCCACCACCCCGCACTATCGCCTAAGTCGTGCGTGAGCGCGTCCCTTTGGGCCGCTGATAGCTCGGTTTCCGCTTCTATTCCGGGCATTTCGATTCCGATTGCGACTGGCGCTTCGGCTCCGAGCTCGAACGTGACGTACTGCACAGATGACAGCCGTGAATCCCCTACCTGCCGGGGGTCCCACGTGGGCTTTACCCGGTGCCATCGGAAGCGTGGCGTAGATGTGGTCGTTGAGTCCCAGCCAAGCTCGCAGCTTTTCGTTGCGCTCCGCTTCGTCGTCGATGGCGATCATGAGTGTGCACCCTAGCGTGCCGGCGGGGTGAAGAAGCTCGTTGTAGGTCTTGATCTCGTGCTCGATGTCGTCTTCTTTGACGATGCGCTCCACGCGTACCATCTCTTGAATTTGATACCGGACGGTTTCCCGGTTCTCGAACAAGAAGGTGAAGTGCTCGCCGACGAGGATGCGACGCTCAGACTTGGCTTGGAGGGCAGCCGCGCGAATCGCCTCCCGTTGTTCGCCGTAGGTGACGTAGTCGAGAATCTCAGACCGTTCGATCGGCTTCATGACGGTTCTCCCTCGGACGTCTTGGAGTCGGGCAGAGCCTTGGGCGGGTCGAAGCCGTCTTCCCGATACGCGCGTGCGAGGATCGACATCGGGTGCATGGGCTTCACGCCGGCGTGCTGCTGGAACTGAAGCGCAGCGAGCGGGCAATCGGTCGACCAGATCTGCGCGTCGGCTTCTTTCATTTCATCAAACGCCTTTTGCCCCACCCGAATCGAATACTCGAACCCGTCCACCGTCATCGCATGTGTGCCGTCGTGGCCGCAGCACTCCATCACCATCGTTGGCGCTACGCCAGGGATGTTACGCAAAAGGTCTCGCCCTTTGAAGCCCACACCTTGGGTGCGGAGATGGCAAGGCGCGTGGTAGGCGACGGGGTGCCGGGGGAGCTCTTGAAATCGGTGTTAAATCGCGGCTCCTCGCGAATTGACCAGAGAAACTCATTCGGGTCGGCCACCGCCTCGGCGAGCCTCTTTGCTCTCTCCCTGTCTTCGCCCTCGAGGAGCTCGGGCCACTCGCGGCGCAGCATCATCGAGCAGGTCGGGTTGATGGCCACGACCTTGGCCCCTGCTTCGACGTAGGGGAGTAACCTGTCGAGGTTGGCATGCGCCTTCTTCCGAAGGAGCTCGAGGTTGCCTCCCTCCCAGGCGGGCATGCCGCAACACTCGAGGCCCCGCTCACAGCGGACGTCGATGTCGTTCTTTCGAACACCTCGATGGTGTCCATGCCGATCTGCGGCTCGTTGGCTTGGACGTAGCAGGTCTGAAAGAGGATGACCTCGCCACCGACGCCTTTGTCCATGAGCCCCGCGCCGCGCGCCCACGCCTCGAAGGTCGTTTGCGCGAATTCCGGAAGGAGCTT
>PVMK01128910.1_pt1 | contig 22932 bp, 24 predicted proteins | sample 1853481 | NCBI WGS metagenome assembly PVMK01 (sample SAMN08533507, study PRJNA380276) | Marine sediment metagenome, whole genome shotgun sequencing project. | reverse complement strand
TTCTCAGCACCCGTCCGGGAAGAACCTTATCCCAGTGCGCCATCAGCTCGACATAATCGCGGTAGTAACGACTGATTTCCTCCATGCTGTAGGTGAAATTCTGGCCGCTTGCAAACAGTTGTTTGAAGCCGCTGAAACAACAGGCCAACGGATAGCGCCGTGCATCGATGATTTTTGCTTTGGGTAAAATGAGATGGATCATGCCGATATGGCTAAAGTTGTTCGGCATCTTGTCAATGAAGTAAGGCCTGTCAGTACGGTGAACACAGGTGCGGTCCAGGTATTCTTCACCGAGTTCACGCAGTTGCCCAGGCTTCAATTCAGCCAATACCTGCGGATAGAGAGATGGTTCATCGTGTTCTTTCTTGCCACTCAGACGCCTGGCGATGGAAATGATGTCCGGAAGTTCCATGGTGCCTTCTACCTGGCTGTGGCTTGCCAGGATCTGCTCCAGCAGTGTGGAACCCGCGCGTGGTAAGCCTACAATGAAAATAGGGGCCGGCGACTGGCAGCCCTGGCCTGCCCGGTCAGCAAACAGGGCGGGTTCAAAAAAATTGATCAGACCATGCATATTGTCGTGATGTGCATCAGGATCCCAGCGCACGGTCTTGCGACGGATCAGGTTACCCCGACGATAGGCCTCGAAGGCTTCCTCGAAACGGTTCTCGTCTTCGAGCGCCTTACCCAATGAAAAATACAGGTGATAGTAATCATCGGTCTTGCCGCCCTCGCTCAACACCTCACGTCTCATGATCTCGATGGTATCGGCATCAAACCGGAAAGTTTTCAGATTTGCAAGACTCCAGTAGGCTTCACCCATCCCTGGTTTCACCTCTATGGCCATACGGTAAGCATCGACCGATTCTTCCTGTCTGCCCACGGTTTTCAAACCATGACCCAGGCTCAACCAGCCTCGGCCCCGGTTCGGATAATCCGACAAAATCTTTTCATAAATAGCAATTGCACCTTCATGATCGCCAATACGGCCCAGAATGGAGGCTTTCAGCATCCAGTGAGATGGATGATCCGGTTCGATTTCAATCAGTTTGTTGATTTCGGCCAGAGCGGGTTCGTAACGCAGTTTTTTGAGCAACAAATTAGCGTAATTCAAACGTGCCATGTGGAAATCAGGAGCCAGTTCCAGGCAACGGCACAATAAAGCCTCTGCGTCATTCAGCCGGCCCAGTTTGATTCCAATGTCAGCCAGCAGGCGGATAGCTGAAACATTGGTCGGGTGGCGTTTCAGAAATTCCCGGCAGATCGGTTCTGCCTTACCAAGTTTTCCGTTAAATGCCAGTTTTGCAGCCTCCACCAGTTCTGCGTGACCGGCAACCCGAAGCAAATGGATTTGATGGGCTTCCATACTGCCCTCTTCATCCCCGTTCGCGGCACGAATGTCACCCAGGGCTTTCCAGCCGGCAGATACTTCCGGCACCAGTCCCACGGCACGTTCAAGTGCAAGCTGGGCTTCTCGGGTTCTGCCGAGCGACTGTAGCGTAAGACCGAGTTCCAGTTGACCAATGCCAAAATCAGGTTGCCTGGAAACGGCTCGTTCGAGGGTCTTGAGTGATTGATCTGTTTGCCCGTTCAACCTTTGGCAGGCACCGAGCAGGGTCGCCGCATTCAGATCATCGGGATGGACCCTGAGTATTTCACGGACCTGCTTTTCCGCCAGCCCCGGGTTGTCTTTTAACAGTTGAGCGGCATGATTCAACGACACCCTGAGGCTGTTGGTCTGTTCAATTTTCGTCACATATGTCTCCTGGATTGCTTATCCGGGTACCACCTTTTGCCGCAAAGCTTGACACGAAAACGGTACTGGTGACAAACTCCTTCGGATTGTGACTAGTGAATTAATCTAACCACGTATTATGCGCACGCGCTTGCCGTCACTCAATGCCCTGCGGTTCTTCGAGTCCGCAGCCCGGCTTGGCAGCTTCAAAGCCGCCGCAGGGGAATTATGTGTTTCCCGTTCTGCGGTCAGCCACCAGGTGAAAAAACTTGAACTGCAACTCAATGTTAAATTGTTCTTGCGCAAGGCCACTGTTCTTGAACTCACCCGTGTAGGCCGTGCTTACTACCCGATTCTAAGGGAGGCTTTTGACCGGATCTCCGAAGGTGCCGAAATGGTTGTTGCGCCCAGCGGGCGCAACATCATCACGATCCAGATTTATTCTACATTCGCTATTCGCTGGCTGATCCCGCGTATGCCACAACTGCAGCAGCAGCACCCGGAAATCATGATCAGGTTGCACACGTCCCAATCCGATGTTGATTTTGACCATGATGATGTCGATATGTGCGTCATGATTGGTGCCCCGACTCGCGCAGACCTTCAATACGATTTCCTGTTTACTTCGCGAGTGTTTCCGGTGTGCAATCCATCGTATATGGCAGAACTGGATCTTCTTGGCCACCCCGAGCGACTGCCTGATGCAGAAATTCTGCAGGTTTACCCATCCAGGCTCGATTGGTGGGCATGGTTACAGGACAACAATATTGAAGGTGTAGATCCGGATTCCGGCCAACAATTTGACAGTTATGACCACGCAATGAATGCCGCTATGCAGGGCATGGGCGTGGCGCTTGGTATGGAACCCTTTGTTGTCCGTGACCTCGAGGCAGGCCTGTTGATCAAACCTTTTCCGAAGCGAGGGGTTTATACGCGGGGTGATTGGTATCTCGTCTGCCGTGAGGAAAAGGCAGGCGGCCCTGATATCGAGATCTTCAGACACTGGCTAATAGAGCAGATCAAGACTGATCCCACCATACCGCCCGGGCGGAAATGACATACCGGGAAGTCTTTTTCATGATCACTTGAGAGCGCAAGAAAACCATGACAAAGAAAGTAATTAACGCCATTAAACCAGGGCTTGTAGTTTTGGTCACGGCAGGTGCCAGTGGTATTGGTCACGTTATATCAAAAGCGTTTATAGATCATGGTTGCCAGGTACACATATGTGATATCGACGAACAGGCGATTGAAAAATTTCTGAATGAAAATCCCACTGCCAGCGCCTCAATAGCTGATGTTTCAGACCATAAGATGGTGGATGCGCTTTACGGTGACCTGATTGATCGTCACGCGCGTCTGGATGTACTGGTCAACAATGCCGGTATAGCAGGCCCGACGGCAGCGGCCGAAGCCATCAAACCTGAAGACTGGGATACCACTATCGCTGTCAATTTGAACGGGCAGTTCTACTGCTCCCGCCGGGCGATACCTCTGCTCAGAGCGGCAGGTGGTGGCAGCATCATCAATATCGCTTCGAGTGCAGCTTTGCTTGGTTGTCCGAACCGGGCTCCCTATGTAGCCAGTAAATGGGCTGTCATCGGCCTGACTAAAACCCTGGCCATGGAGCTTGGTAAAGATGAGATCAGGGTCAACGCAATCTGTCCGGGCAGTGTTGAAGGACCGCGTATTGAAGCTGTTATACAACGTGACGCCCTTGAACGAGGCATGACGCCCGACGAAGTTCGAAGACTATATACAAGTCAAACGTCGTTGAAGCGTCTGATTACGCCCCAGGAAGTAGCGCATATGGCCGTGTTTCTGGCCTCGGATCTGGGCAGAAGCATTTCCGGCCAAACGCTCAGTGTTGATGCACATACTGAAACCCTGTCCAATGCGATTATCTGAATGTCTGTCTTTGACCACACGGAGAAAAAAATGAAAGCAGCCTGGTTTGAATCGTTTGGCCCGGCATCAGATGTTTTACGAGTCGGGGAACAGGAAAAACCCGAAGCCGGCCATGGAGAAGTGTTGATACGACTGGCTAGCAGCGGCGTCAACCCGTCTGATGTAAAAAAGCGTGCAGGTTCTTTTCCCAATCTGCTTGATGAGGGGTTCGTCATTCCGCACAGTGATGGTGCCGGAGTAATTGAGGCGGTGGGTGAAGGGGTACCTGCAAACCGGACAGGAGAGCGGGTTTGGATTTACCAGGCACAGCACGGTCGTCGTTTGGGTTCAGCTGCCGAATATATTGCGCTGGATCAGAGACGCGCAGCGCCATTACCTGGTAACACTGGTTTTGAAATTGGTGCCTGTATTGGTATCCCGGTAATGACTGCCCATCGCTGTGTATTCGCCGATGGTCCTGTCGATGGTCAAACGGTGGTCATAACAGGTGGTGCGGGCCGTGTCGGGCATTATGCGGTGCAATGGGCAGCCCAGGCGGGTGCACGCGTTATTGCCACAGCCAGTAATGACGATGATGCCGAAAGCTGCAAGCGGGCCGGCGCGTCGGTGATCGTTAATCACCGTGATAAAGACTGGGCTGCGCAAATCGTGGCGGCTAACGATGGAAATCTCGTAGACCGGGTGATCGATGTGGAGTTTGGCGCCAACTTGCCTGCCGTACTCGATATGATCAGAACAAGTGGCACCATCGTCACCTATAGTTCAACGGTGGTCACCGAACCCAAATTGCCGTTTTATCGCATGATGTTCCTGGATCTCGTGATTCGAATGGTCATCGTCTATGCGATGCCTGAAACTGCAAAACAGGCTGCGATTGACGATATCACCGACGCACTTGCCAAAGACCTTCTGCAACACAGGGTGGCCCATGTGCTTCCTCTCGATGAAATCGCCCAGGCGCATGAGTTGATTGAGCAGGCGGGTTTTCCGTGGTTGTGTCGTTGTAACAACAGGCTAACACTTATGCCATATCGCACATCATCTCTGCCAGCAAGGCTACTGCTGGTCATGATCGTTTTTCTTATCTTCAGCGGCTGCGCAAAGCAAAAGGATGAAGAACCTGTTGCATTTGCCAACGGCGAGGAGTTGCACGGCGCCTGGGCAAATGCCAGCCAGGGTTTGGCCGTGTTTAAGGGCATTCCTTTCGCGGCACCACCCGTTGGCGATTTGAGATGGCGTGCCCCGGTGGCAAACCAGGCACGTTCAGGCCCACAGACAGCGACCGGGTTCGCACCGGCTTGCATGCAAACCACCTATTCAACCGACTGGTATGCGGGTGTCGCCAGGACCTTTGGTTCTGGAGCGGCTGCCGTCGGCCGACCGGTTGGCGTCAGTGAAGATTGTTTGTACCTGAATATCTGGACACCGGAACTGAAACCCGGAGGTCAATTTGCCCGTGATGGTCTGGGTGCATGGTGGTAGCAACAAGGGTGGCTGGTCATATGAACCCGAATTACATCGGGGAAAACCTGGCTGCAAAAGGAGTCGTCGTTGTAACGATTGCTTACAGGATGGGGGCTTTTGGCTTTTTCTCCCATCCGGCGCTGATGAATGGTGAAGGTGAGCCCGTTGCAAATTTTGGACTGCTCGATGTCAGGCAGGCATCCAATTGGGTTGCTGACAACATTGAGTCGTTTGGCGGTGACCCAAATAACATTACCCTGATCGGGGAGTCATCCGGCGCGGGGGATATTTCAGACCTGCTTGCGACAGAAATCGCACAAGGCCAGATCTATCACCGTGTCATTCTCCAGAGTTCAGCCTCAGGACTTGGAACACGGCGCACCCTCGCAGATGAGCAGACCCTGGGTGAGCGGTTAATTAGTAGCATGGGTATGGAAGAGGATATATACCGCTGAAAGTCTGCGTGAAATCCCGGCCGGGCAATTACTGTCTGCCTACATGAGTGAGTTACCCGGCCACTATTTTGATGCAGTCATCGATGACCTGACAATGACGCAAAGCCCGGTTGAAACCCTCTCCGGAATGAAGAAATCAAAACTGGACGTCTTAATTGGCACAAATGCCGATGAGTGGTTCATGTATATCGATGAGAATGTCGGGCCGTCTGACCTTGAAAAGTTGATTGAACAGGAGTCGCCGGGAAAACGCCGCAGTACTGATGGCTGAATTGGGTCAAACAACGGATGCCCGGCGGGCCATTGATCGCATTCGAACGGCAGCAAATACACTTTGCCCTTCAAGATACCTGGCAGCCAGGGCAACCCAAACGGGTGGACGTGGGCTGGGTTTATTACTTCAGCCGTCAGCGACCGGGGCCCGGCGGTGAAGAACTGGGAGCTTATCATGGCACTGAAATTCCTTATGTTTTTGATATGCATGATGACTGGTTACCCACAGAAGATATTGACCATGAATTAACCACGGCGGTGATGGATTACTGGGTGCAGTTCGCCCGTAACGGTGATCCCAACCTGCCGGGCCATCCACAATGGCCTGTTTATGATGGCCAGCGTCCTTTTGTGATGCAATTGGGTGACACCGTTGAAACCATGAACGCGCATGACGAAGAGTTGTGTAAATTACTTGGCCCCTCAAGCCGGCAAAGAAACACGGGACTTATGAAAAAACAAAAAGTGGATTGGCCGAGTTTCAGCGCTTCGGTCACAATCATCCTGGTGGCCAGTATTGGCCTGATCCTGTTTCCGGAAAGCGGTGGTGAGGTTCTGCTAGAACTTTACGGCTTGATCAGCAGCCATTTCGCTTTTCTTTACCTGTTTGCCGGTGTGGCAACACTTTTGCTGCTGGTATGGCTGGCCATGGGGCGGTATGGAAAAGTCCGTCTTGCATCGGGTGATGAGCAACCGGAATTCAGCACGCTCAGCTGGGTGGCCATGCTGTTTTGCGCCGGTGTAGGTGCGGGGCTCATGTTCTGGGCACCGATAGAATGGGCCTATTACATTGACGCGCCACCGTTCGGTCTCGAGCCCGGTTCAAATTCTGCGGCAGCATGGGCATCGACATACGGCATCTTTCATTGGGGTCCGACAGCCTGGGCCTTTTACTGCCTGCCCACCATTGCGATTGCCTACCCCTATTACGTCAAGAAAGTCCCCTATCTCAGGCTGAGCACCAGTTGCCATTACTTCCTCGCCGGCAAAGAAGATTCGGGTGCTGCGCGTGTAATCGACTGGTTGTTCATGATCGGTCTGTTGGGCGGGGCGGGTACTTCACTCGGTTTTTCAACGCCGATGATCGCTGCCGCCGTTGGCAGGGTGACGGGATGGGAAGCTGATTTTGGACTGGAATTTGGCGTCGTCGCGATATCGGTCGTCATTTTTGGAACCAGTGTCTGGTTTGGTCTGAAAAAGGGCATCAAGCGTTTGAGTGATATCAACATGTGGCTTGCATTTGTATTGCTGGCATTTGTACTGGTGGTCGGACCAACCATTTTTCTTTTGAATACCTCCATGAACAGTATTGGGTTGATGACACAGAATTTCATCAGGATGAACACCTGGACGGATGTATTCACGAATTCCGGATTTGTTAAGAACTGGACGATATTTTACTGGGCATGGTGGATCGCCTATGGCCCGTTTGTGGGCTTGTTTGTTACCAGGATATCTCGTGGCCGTACGATCAAACAGGTCATCTTCGGCATGCTTGTTTATGGCTCACTTGGGCGGTGCCCTGTTTTATATGACGCTTGGAAATTTTGGGCTCTACCTGGAAATCACTGAAACAATTTCCATCACCTCGATACTTACAAACGACGGCGGGCCAGCGGCCATCGTAGCCATTCTTGACCAACTTCCTTTTGATGTCGTCATCATTACAGTGTTTGCGATGATCGCCCTGATTTTTTCCGCGACCACCTATGACTCTGCATCATATATCCTGGCCTCCTCTGCCACTCGCAAGTTAATGGCGGACGAAGACCCGGTTCGCTGGCACCGTGTATTCTGGGCCGTAGCGCTCGCGGTGCTGCCGCTGACACTGATGTTCAACGACGGCGGCCTCAAAACAGTACAGACCGCGACACTGGTCGTGTCTTTACCACTGATCTTTGTGGGGGTTCTGATGGCGGTATCGCTGGTCAGGCAATTGCGGGCTGACTTTGGATGATTGGGTTTGTAATCATAAGTTATGATTTTTATCGCGGGCCATAACCTGTGACAAATAACCTGGGATTTGATTGATGAAGTCACTTTGGTTGGAACGGGTCAAGGAATCGGTAGCGGACCGCGGCAGGGAACTGCTGGGTTTGCGTGGCAATGCCAAGCCCGCTGCCAATATCGAAAATCTGTGTCTTGCCCTGCTTTCTGAAAAAGGCGAGGCCTCCGGAACGGCATTGGCGCGTGAAGTTGTTCTACATTATGAAAGCATGACAGAAAGTGAAAAAATCGCTTTCTTTAAGCTACTGAACAGCCGATTTGCACCGGACGAGAAAGCCATCATCCAGGCGGTGGACAGATACAGGGAGTCGCCGGAACCTGATCATTACCTGGCATTACGCAAGGCCATCGAGCCCGCCCGTCAGAAACTTTTTCGCAGAATCAATATCGCCCCCAAACGGCATCCAGGCGATCGTTGCCATGCGTGCTGATTTGCTCCGAATTCTGGATCGGCACCCTGAGCTCAGGGTGGTTGATGCCGATCTTAAATACCTGTTGAAATCCTGGTTCAACCGGGGGTTCCTGTTGCTTCAAAGAATTGACTGGGGGAACATCGGCAGCTATCCTTGAGAAGTTGATAAATTATGAGAGTGTGCACGAAATTCAAAGTTGGGGAGACCTGCAGCGCCGACTTGCCGCAGACCGGCGCTGTTTTGCATTTTTCCACCCGGCCTTACCCGAAGATCCCCTGATATTTGTTGAGGTTGCGCTGGTCAAGGGCATGTCCGATACCATTGCTCCGTTACTGGATGAGAAAACACCGGTTTTGAACCCTGCGGATGCAGATAGTGTCATCTTTTACTCCATCAACAATTGTCTGAATGGTCTGCGCGGAATCTCGTTTGGTAACTTTCTGATCAAACAGGTTGCAACAGAGCTGGCACGGGAATTCCCCGGCATCAAGCTGTTTTCTACCTTGTCTCCAATTCCACTTTTCAAACGCACGCTGAAAGACCCCGAGGTCTTCAATGAGACCAGGCTCGCCGCCATATTAGAGATGAGCGCCAGGGTGATCTGCAAGGCGGCGGATGAACCGGATGTAGTAAAGGCCATAGAAAAACTTGTTGCCAAGCCGATGGAGAATAGAGACATTATTTCGGGTCCGCTGGAACGTCTTGGGCTGGCTTACCTGGCCCTCGTCAAACGGGGAGACAAGCCCTACGACCCGGTCGCCTATTTCCACCTTTCAAACGGGGCACGACTGGAAAGAATCAATGTATTCGCCAATACCCTGCCCGCTGGACTGGAGCAATCCGCTGGCATGATGGTCAATTACCGTTACATTCCCGGTGATTTTGAATCGAACCACGAGGCTTTTGTCCACCACAACAGGGTCAACCTGTCCAGAAAACTGCAAAAGAAATTAAAAAGCATCAAAGAGCTATGGTGACAATAATCCCATGCACCTATCAAAGAACCCCTATCGTGGATATCGTTTTTCGCCTGAAGTAATTAGCCATGCAGTCTGGTTGTATCACCGTTTTACTCTCAGCTTAGGCATTTCCTCTCGCCTTCAAATAAAAACTAATTTTGACTCTTCAACTTCTTCAAAAGCGTTTGTTGCTCTCAATTGAGTCTCAGCAGCCGTGAGATCTTCAAAATCTATTGAGTTAGAAAATCTCTGCAGCTTTGTAAGAAACCTGATTAAGGGAAGTGGTTCAAGATTACGGGATAGATTCCTGAGTCCCAGCAAGTAATCTTCTCGACAGACAGTAGGCACAATTATTCGCATTTGTTCAGCTGTTTGAAGTTCAGCGTTCATCATTACTCGGGCTATCCTCCCATTACCATCATCAAATGGGTGAACCTCTGCGACCACAAACATTATGTATATTGCGCGGCTAAGTGGCTCTGTCAGGCTTTGTCCAATGTCAAAACCCTCAGCCAGAGTCCCCTCCACAAGTTCCGGTAACACAAAAATGGTGTTACCAGCTCGATTCGGGAGTTCCTTGAATTGACCGGGATGCTTGTCACTTCTTGAGGAAAGAATAAACTCATGACGATTTTTAATCTTGGCAATGAAATCTTCCTTCGACTGCAGTGCTTGCTTCATTTCTGTAATATTGGATACAACTCTAAAAGTCCCAAGGATATCGTGTGAGTCATCCGCTCTGTTGGGGATGATTTTGTTTTCATAAACAATCTCCTTCGCTTCATCGACAAGAAATTTTGTGCCCTCTATAAAATTTGAGAAATAGCTTTCAAAAAATGCCAGGTTCTGTCTGAAGTCAGGCGTTTGTTCACCGACATGGATTCCTTCAACATCATGCTCTAAAAGTGTATCGCATAATAGTTGAAACAATCGGATCCTTTCTCGATCTGCTACCAGCAAATCCGTATATTTTGAGGTTCCAGTTTCTCCTGAATGTTCGTGTGTAGTTAGGGCTTTTGCAATTAGGTGATTCAGGCGTTTGAATTCTTCGGCCCAGTTGAATTTTTGACTTAGATCTCGGGCCTCATCTCTCAATTTATTGATGCCTCTTGGCCCGTTAATTCCACGAGTTCTTATAATTCGTTCAATACGCTCTTTTGCCTCTTCATTTGAGAATCCTCTAGATATTTTCCCTTTGCGAGTTCTCGTTAATGACATTGCATTTAACCAGGATCTGGCTTCTGAGGCCCAGTAGAGGGTAACCTGAAATGGCCTGTCACCTTCTAGGGCTTCTAAATTCTTGATTAGTTTGATTTTCAGCCCTGGCATGTCCTCAATTGTTCGATTGTATTTGTATGATAGAAATACTGTTCCGTCCTTCTCTGGTTTACCGAGAATGTTTGTACGAAAATCAATGATCGCTCCCGGGACAAGGTGCGCGATGATTGACCAAATATTCCTCTTGGTGATCATCTCGATGGGGTCAACTAAGTTCTCTGTGTATACTCCTCGAGAAATTTGACGAATCTCTTCAGAAGCTAATTTTTCTTCAATGTCTAAAGGACTTGGCCCCTTTATTGAAGCTAAGAGTAGTTCACCTCTTTTTGTAGTGTTAGTGGCCATGGCTTAATAAATTTCTTTTTGAAAGTAGTTTTTCGATTAGTATTTTACTATTACAGTCATTTATTAGCTAGTAGATTATATTATGGTCTAGTAAATTACTTTATCAGTTTGTATTTTAGTCTTAGGCGCGTATCTGAAATGGGTAATTATTTTTTCATAGGTCTCTGAGTTTCTTAGATGAGCTCAAGTCATTGTGCAATCCTAACCACAATATTGCATGAGCACCTCTGATTTGGCCAGACCTGGGTTGGCAACGCGTTGACGCACTGGGGCACGACTGGAAAGAATCAATGTATTCGCCAATACCCTGCCCGCTGGACTGGAGCAATCCGCTGGCATGATGGTCAATTACCGTTACATTCCCGGTGATTTTGAATCGAACCACGAGGCTTTTGTCCACCACAACAGGGTCAACCTGTCCAGAAAACTGCAAAAGAAATTAAAAAGCATCAAAGAACTATGGTGAGTCATGCCAGTCGAGTAGATCATGCATTGCTGCATTTCACCCTCACAGACCCGGTGTCCCTCCTGTAAATATAATCGTGCCGTTTTTCTGGTCACTCTTTGTAATCGCCATCAGGCTGCAATTTTCATCGGGGCATTCCCTGATCAATGGGATCGGGGTATTTACAACTATTTCTAAAATGAATCACCCAGTTTTTCGGCTTTCAAAGCGGCCTTGCTAATTGCTTCAATCAGTGCAGCTTTAAACGCGTATTGCTCTAATGTCGAAATGCTTTCAACGGAAATTCCTCCCGGTGTACTTGCTTCGGTTAACAAGTCTTGTGGTGAGGCTTGTCGCTGATTCCAGACTTCCATGGCTCCGACGATGGTTTGGTAGACAACTTTTGTTGACATCTCGCGGTCGATACCCGCCCTGACGCCAGCGTCGATCAGTGATTCAAAAAACAGGTAGGTTGATGCCGGACTGCTCAAGGCCGTCACTGCATTGATGTTCTCTTCCCCGAGAACAATATATTCTCCCAGTGAGGCAAAAAACTCGAAGATATCGCCTTTTTGTTTGTCCGTAACAAATGGATTAAAAGCCAGTGCTGCAATACCCATGCCGATCTGGCTGGGTGGATTGGGCAGTGCCCTGACAACGGGTATGTTATCCCCCAGGCTTTCATATGCGTGTATCGGTATACCCGCGGCCAGGGTGACAATAAGCTTGTTTTTTGGAAATTGTTTCCTGCTCAGTTCGTCAATAACTTCCCCCACCACCTGGGGTCGGACATTGATAAAAATGAAATCCCCCTTCTCAACGGCCTCAGGATTGTCTTTCGCCATGACAATCCCATAATTATCATGGAGTTGCTGTAATTTATCTCTGTTCGGGTCACTCGCAATCAGGCGGTGAGTCTGTAGGTTTCCGGCTTTGACCAGGTTATTTAAAAGGATACTTGTAATATGACCTGCGCCGATGAAGGCAATCGTTTTTTCATCTAAAGCCATTACAGCCTCCTATTGCTTTGATATGACGTCATGTTCAAGTAATTCCCGGAACTTGCCCTCCAATTTAGGACTGGGGTAGAACCCAAGTTCCTTGAGTTGGCTGGTGACATCGATGGGTAAGGCTGCTTCCTCCACTTTTTGATTCAGGACTCCGCCCATCACTACCGGAACGTCTACCTTGTATTTGTCTAACTCAGTCTTCAGGCGCTTGGCATATTCCAGCGCCATTCCATTGTGTGTGCTGATCAAAATAGCCTCTGCATTGCCGGATTTGGCTGCCTGGGCGATTTTGTCCGGGTTAACTTCGGCCCCGAGGTTGGTTATGTGCATTCCGGCCCGGGAAAGAAGCTCATGGATGATCTTGATGGCATGGGCATGCACATCGGTGGAAGCAATCAGTACTTTTCGTCCTTCCAACAGGCGTTTCGATTCGGGGTTGTCAAGCATGTGCCCATATTCATCAATCACACCCTGTGACAAGGTGTAGACATCCGTCGGAACAATGGGTTGACGTTTCTCGGCAGAATCCTTACCGGCGTAGCCTGCACCGAACATTTCCTCGAAATTAGCTGGTCCAAGCATCTTCAGCACGTAAAGTAATTGGACTGGATCACGAATATCAACGCCTGCTTCGCGTAATCCGTCCAGTGCTTTATGAAACACTGATTTTCCGGCGGAACACATTTTCGCGGAAAAATCGTACGCCAAACTAAAGTCAATGTGGGGCCACAACCGCCGGGCTGTCTCTTCTATCCGCCGTCCAAGGCAGTGGGCTTCAGCAATTTCCCCGGCAGATGGTATCCGAATTGCTTCGGTGACCGGCAAAGGATGCACGGCTGTCCCGGTTGGGCATTCGAGCTGGGCCAGGATATCCCACAATAGATATTCGGCAACCAGGCCGCGGTTTTGGTTAAAGTCGCCGCTAAAGGAAATCGTGTCGCCATATATCATCGAGCCGATACAGTCATGTTCGTGAATCTCATGTAACGCAAAATTCCATCCTGCACGTTTTACAGGATCGGAAGTTAACCCGCCAATGCAATGGGCAAGTTTTGCATTTAGCAGTTCTTCCACGATGTAGCGTTCCAAAAACGCCCATCCGGCCACCGTGGCACAATCATGGAAAAGTGCACCGTATCCGTCTTCAAGGTAGGAATGCACCATCGTGCCTTTATCCCGCATGGCCCCCATGATGGACATGGCTTTGACCGTTTCAACAACGGTGGTCACCTTATCGCTCCACATCGGGGCTTCATGTGCAAAAAATTGTGAGAGATTTCCAATCGTCGTCACGCCAGCCTTCAGCGCATGGATCGTGTTGTCAACGGATGTTGGAAACCCGATCATGAAATCACCCATATGCGGTTGTATGGGCGCTTCACGCCCTATCTGTAACCATTGCTCTTGGGTTTCCAGCATGGGACCGGTTTCAGCCGGTATACCCTCTCTGTTCTTTTTGGGCAATGCCATGCGCCGGTCCAGGCACAAACCGGCCCTGTCGATAACAAACCCGGATTCTTCGGCAACTCGATAGAGGTGGGTCAGGGCGTCAGCTGTATCCTCCCAGGTATTCATTCCAATGTGGGCGTGATACATGATGTGACCGTTCTTTATGCACTGGCGTTTATATTCCAGTTCCGAACTCACCCCCATTTTGTCCATGAACGCGGTGCGGCCGATTTCAATACCTTCGGCTATATGACAACCTTCTTTGACAATCGAAGTACCGGTGGGCAGTTCAGTGTCAAGAATTGATTGAATTTTCTGATAAAACACCGAAAAATCCATCAGGGAAATCCTTATGATCAAACTTTGGTTGCAGATAACCTATGATAATGGTTTTGCCTGCATTTGATGCCGCAAAACCAGTATCACGTACGCCGGTACTCATTTGGATTGACTGAGAAATTCCTCTATTTTTTTAATGTATTCAGGATCTATTCCAAGATCCCGTGCACCTTCAAGCATAATTTCCACATAGCTGCGTGCGGGCGGGAAGGGGCCCTGGGGATCAATCACCCGGTATAATTCTGCCTCATGCCATTTACCGTCTTCACCCAACACTAAAAATGTCTCCCTTTCATAGTCACCTTTGTAACAATCCTCCAGGTTATCCATTGCGATGAGATCCTGCTCGGTCATCTCGTAAAGCGCACCGTGAACCAGTTCACCGGGCGCTTCCATGATGCCGCTATAGCCCGACTGCTCTTCTTCTGACCACATTGGCCATGATACTTCGAAGTTGGGTAGAAACCCCTTCATGACATACTTGGCGTTCGGGTTTAGGTCTTCGTGGACAGACTTGATACTCAGATTTGATCCATAACCGAAATGTAACATGTTCTTTTTTTCTCCTGTTTGTGAAGTCTCCAGTTATTTATTACACGACAACCTCATTGCAAAGTGTCGTGGTTGATATTTACTTTACGCTTGCCCTCCGCCATCTGCTGTAATTGTTGCACCTGTAATATAGGATGCTTCGGAAGAAGCCAGGAAGGCAAATACAGCAGCCAGTTCATCAGGGTCCCCATGACGTCCCATCGGGATAGTGGAGTTGACCTCATCAAGCATTTCAGCGGTGTACTCGGCTTTTTGCATGGGTGTCATTACATAGCCCGGACAGACCGAATTGATTCTGAGCCAGGGTGCACACTCCCATGCAATGGTTCTGGCCAGGTTAATGACAGCGGCTTTTGATGCACTGTAATCTGCATAATTAGGATTTGCTGCAAGCCCGCTTGTTGATGCAGTGAATAATATCACCCCGGATTGCTGCGGTTCCATGCGCTCAATGGCTGCCCTGCACAGAAGAACATTCCGTCTAAATTGACACGCATAATTTTCGACCACTGGGTGTAGTCAACTTCGGTAAATGGCTTACGTAAACTGATACCGGCATTTGATATCAAGATGTCAATACCGCCCATGATTTCATCCATCTGTCCTTGAATGCCGCCTCTACTGTCATCCGGGTTACTGCACATCTGCACACTATCCCGCCTGCCAGAATGGCAGTTCAGACCGGGCCACTTTATCAGGGCCGATGGGTCGTTGTCCAGAATAACCACCCTGCATCCCTCATTGACAAACGCCGGGCAGTTGCATACCCGATTCCACTGGCACCACCGGTGATGAGCACACGTTTGTCCTTTAAGGTCATTGTACATAGGTCTATAACCTCCTTTAACTGGCGAACTTTCGCACTGGGCGTTATCAGTTCGGATGTGAGAATACCAAACGTCATTTTGCCAGAACACTACCAAGGAGAGTAGAGATTATTTTTAACTCTATTGGTTGACGGGTTTAGTTTTTGCACGACGCCCAGGTCTACCCAGTAGAGATCATCGCGTCCGAAACCGGACGGCTTTGTTGAGCGGAATATCAGGAAAGATCCATCTGGTGAAATGCTCGGATCCCACTCGTCCCACTCCGCATATAGTGCAACGACTCAGCCCTTGCGAATCGCCCCGTCTCGCTTGGCCTGACGGAATGCCTGCAGGCCCGGGATGCCGTTTACGCCGCCGCCCGCGTGAGTGCCGCTGGATCCGTTGTAGAGGCCGCGAATCGGCGTCCGATAGTCGGCATATCCCGGCGCCGGCCGCATGTGAAACAATTGATCCAGCGAGATCTCGCCGTGGAAGATGTTGCCGCCGATCATGCCGAGATCCTGCTCCATGTCGTAGGGGCCGAGCACCTGGCGGTCGATCACCGAGCGCTTGAAATTCGGCGCCAGCTCTGTGTAGAGATCGATGACCCGATCCGCGTACGCCTCGAGTTCTTCGCGATGGGGGGCCTGGCTCCACTCGTGCGGGACGTACTGCGTGAACAGCGAGAAGTAGTGGATGCCTTCTGGTGTGATAGTCGGATCGAGCGTGCTCGGAATCACGCCCTCCACCATGGGCGCAGTCGAACCGCGCCCGTCCATGTGGGCATCCTGAAAGGCACGCTCGATGTAGCGCGGCGAGAAACAGAGATTGAGCGATCCCGTGTGGTGTCGCTGTAGCTGCGTTCCGGGCGCGTATCGGAGATCGGGCAGTTCGGAGAGTGCCGCGTTGATCTTCACCGTTCCGGAGCGCGTCCTGTAGCGCTCGATGTCGTGGACGAACTCGCCCGGGCAGCGCATCGCGTTCGAGCAATTGAAGGAAGGCGACTTTCGGGTGGACGGCGCTCACGACCACCGGTGCGCGAAACTCCTCACCGCTGTCGAGAACGGCACCGACCACGCGATCCCCTTGTGTCAGAATCTTTGCGACCCGTGCATCCGTGCGCACGACGCAGCCCGCACTCTCGGCAGAACTGCGAATCGCATCCGATACCGCACCCATGCCGCCCTGTGGATAGCCCCATGAATTCACCTCGGCGTCGCCTACGTCGCTGATCGCGTTGTGGAGCAACACAAAGGCGGTCCCGGGTCCATCGGGTCCACTCCAGGCACCGATCACACCGACTGAGGCGATGATGGCCTTCAACTCATCGGACTCGAACCACTCGTCGAGAAGGTCCGTGATGCTCATCGAGAACAGGCGGGTCAGGTCTGCTATGCCACGGACGCCGAGCTTGCGCACCTTCCAGGCGAGCTGCGCTTGCTCGACGAGATCACCGAAACTCGTGGAACCGAGCTGTGGCGGCACGTGCGTGAGCAACGGCCCGAGAACCGCACCCGCCTTGTGAATCCACTCTTCCCACTCGGGGTAGACCTCGGCGTCGCGCTTCGAAAACTGCGCGATCGACTCCTGAGTGAGTTGGGAATCCTCGTTGAATTGCTCCATGCAGCGACCATCGGGAAACGGGTTCGCGCTCCCCCAGACTGGAAAAATTCGAAGGCCGTGCCGCTCCAACTCCAACTCACGAATGATTCTCGGTGGCAATACCGAAACGACGTACGAGTAAGTCGACACTTTGACGTCCGGGAGTTCGGCGAACGGCGAGCTGGTATCGGCCGCGCCCCCCGTCCGGTTTCGCGCCTCGAGTACCAGTGTGCGAGCGCCCCGAGCGGGCGAAGTAGGCAGCCGAAACAAGCCCGTTGTGGCCACCACCTACGATGATCGCGTCGTAGTCGTTGGTTGTCATGAGTTCTTTCTCCACCGGAAACATTTGGAGGGCGCCACGCGAATGAAACGCTCACGCACTCCTTTCGCGCTGGCGGGCCAACACTTTCAAGTACTACTCAATGAAGAGTAGGTCGCATTAATGCCATATTGCCAGAAATCTGCAAGTATTGAGAGGCTATTCGTATCAGGTTTTTAGCCAGACTGCCTCGTAATTTGAGTCTTTTTGAGCAGCCAGGACTGAATTCTAACCGGATACATATGCGTTTTACCCCAATTCTCACACTCGGGGCGATAGAAAACTTACCGTTCCCTTCTCGGAATTAGCAAGCGGGTTAGGTTAACTCTGGGTTTGGGAATAAAAGCAACCAGTCTGGAACGGATTGGTCAGACCAGTTGCTTCAATTTCAATAAGGGTATCGGATCAACAATATTCTTATTAAAGTATGATTCCTTCACATCCAGCCCAAAGGCCAGCGTGGTTAACTGGGTGGAGTGGAAAATTGGCATGTCAAAATTCGTCTTCATGTCCGGCTGGCGCGCGTCCAGATTCATATGACACATGGGACACATGGTAATTACCGCCTCGGCACCACAGGCCTTTGCGTCTTTTAGTACAGCCTCACTCATTTCCAGCGCCAGTTCGCTTTGTGTGACACTCAAGGACCCACCGCAACAATCGGTTTTGTAAGACCAGTCCACGGTCTCAGCGCCCAGAGATCGCAACAAGTGATCCATTTTCATTGGATATTCCGGGTTTTCCGCAGCCGTGGCCTTTGCCGGCCGTGTGATCAGACAACCGTAATAACAGGCCACCTTGAGACCTTCCAGTGAGCGTCTGACTTTCTCTGAAATTTCCGCTGGCGTGGCATGGTCCATGATGGTATCTACAAAGTGCTGTACCTTGACCTTGCCCTGGTATTGGTAATCGGTGATTGCTGCCACGCGCTCCAGTGCCCGCTTATCCTGCATGCCTTCAAACTCGGCCATTTTCAGACGGGCGAAACAGTTGCTGCACGGTGAAGTCACCGTGGTCATCCCCATACGTTCGATGGTGGACATGGTGCGCAAGGGGAAAACATGGGCCTCGGCAGAATCAGTGGCGTGAGCACTACTGGCACCACAGCAAACCCAGCCCGGAGGCTCCACCAGGTGGATATTCAACACATCAGCGGTACTGCGGACCGTAAGGTCATATTCTTTGGCGGAGGAGGAGGCAGAACAGCCGGGGAAATAGGCAACCTTGTCTTCAGGGTTATCCAGCGGTACGACCTTTCTGGGTGTGCGGGTAAAATGCGGCCATAATTTCAACTTGCCTTTTTTGAGCATCCGCAAGCCGATACCTGCATCTGAAAATAGCTTTCCACGCAGCGCCTTGTAGACAAGAACAAAAATAAGTTCTGGAACACGGCCAAGGTACTTGATGAACTTCATGAATAACCAGTGAAATCTCTGCACATCCGGAACCGCAGGGGAAATCCCCCGTTTGCCGGCCTCAATCCGCAACGAATCCATCACGCCGGAAACGTTGATATCCTGTGGGCAGCGCGAAGCACATGTCTGGCAACTCGCGCACAGCCAGATGGCCTTGCTTTCCAAAACCGTTGGATCGTTAAGTTGCAAGCTGCGCATGACCTGGTTGGGCGTCAGGTCAAACTGGTCAGCCAGCGGACAACCGCTTGTACATTTAACACACTGGTAGCAGCGGAAAATATTCTGTCCGATGTCGTTCAGCACTGCTTTTGACAAGGGTTCAGCCTGGGCGAGATTTGAAGCTACCGTGACCATGATCAGCCATCATCCTCGGGTCGTGGATAAAGACCGGCACCCTCAACAATGGGCTTGACGGCCGCCTCCCATTCAATCGCCATGATGTGCACACCGGCAACTCCCTCGATCTCTTTGATTTCTTCGATCTGCTCGATGCAAATACGTATACCTTCGGCCCGGGAAGCTTCCATCCGTGCTTTTTTGTCATCGCTGGATATGCCTTTAACAACGTCTTCCATTCTCTCGATGATGTGATCAGGAACAGACATACCGGGAACATTGTTGTGCATATATCTGGCCATGCCCGCGCCCTTCAGAGGGCCTACGCCTGCAAGCACCGACAGGGATTCGGTAACGCCAAGGTCAACCGCCTTTTTCATGTATGACCTGAAGCGGTCCATATCATAGATCAATTGGGTCTGGATAAAATCAGCACCGGCGATAGCTTTCTTTTTCAAACGCAAGGGTCTCAAAGCCACCGGATCGGCAAAGGGATTCGCGGCAGCTCCGATAAACAATGGCGGCCCCCCACCTTTAATTTCTTCACCACACTGAAACTGGTTGTTATCACGCATTTCCTGCATCATGCGAATCAATTGCATAGAATCGAGGTCATGGACGTTCTTGGCACCCGGATGGTTGCCAAACGACTGGTGGTCGCCGGACAGGCAAAGTACATTTTTGATACCGTGGGCCGCAGCGCCGAGAATATCGGCTTGCAGCGCCAGGCGGTTACGGTCACGGCAGGTCATTTGAATCACCGGCTCCAATCCTTCATTTCTGATCAGGATACCGGCGGCGATACTGCTCATACGGACAATACCTTTCTGGTTGTCGGTGATATTGGCCGCATCGACATAGCCCTTTAAAAGTGCGCATTTCTCCCGGATGACCCCGGCATCGTGACTTTTCGGCGGACCGATTTCACCGGTCACTGCAAATTGCCCGGCTGCCAGTATCTTTTCCAGCCTGCTGCCCGATTTGATTACACTCTTATTCATCAGTTGTCATCACCAAGTTCAGGCTTCTGTAGATCTTTGCGCACGATTTTTCTGCGGCCACCATCGCGGCTTGTGGACCAATCCTTGGGGGGATGGATCTGCATCAGCTCATCCTGGATTTCCAGTGCGTCCATCCGTTCCCAGATGTCAAACCATGCACAAGGGGTGTCAGGATCGACCTCGCAACGGCCGCCTTCACCGGTACCGCCGCATGGGCCATTCATCAATTGTTTTGCGCAACGGGTAATGGGACAGATTCCGCCGGTGTACTCGAGCAGACAATTACCACAACCCTGGCAGCGTTCCTCCCACACGCCCTGCTCAGTGGGTCCGCCCATAAATTTTGTATTCAACGCCGGTAAAAACCGGGTGCCGGGATAGTGATCAGCAAGTGTCTGAACGCCGACACCACAACCAAGCGACAGGACGGCATCATATTCACCCAGTTGGGATCCGAGGTGTTCAATAAATTCCTTCTCACACTGGCGTTGCACGATGGTTTCATCGATCTGAACAGGCTCACCGTCCAGTTCGGTGGCCATACGCATTGCAGATGAGAGCATAGCCACTTCGCGCTTACCACCGGCGAAACAGACGGCAACACAGGTGCCGCAACCGACGGCCAGGACCTTTTTCTTGCCACGCAGCATTTTCCTGATGTCTTCAATTGGTATTTGGTCTGCAACTATCATTCTGGTTTTCCTTCGGGCAATGGTAGTTCCCTGCTTGCCGGTTTCTTTTTTAATCCAGTCGGGCCGAGTGCCGCTATCGATTCAGCAAACTCATTTCCGAGCTCCGCAAACTTTGCACCCATTCCGGCTGAAATATTGATCATGCGCACCCGCCCGCTTTCCAGGCCAATCTGATCCAATAGTTCAGCGACATGTTGAACCCGTTTTTTAGCGTAAAGATTACCGCTTTGGTAGTGACAACGGCCTTCCAGACAACCTGCCACCAGAACACCATCCGCACCATCTTCAAAGGTTTTCAGGATATGCCCCATATCGGTCCTGCCGGTGCAGGGTATTGCGACGATCTTCAGGGATGGCGGGTAGGCGATCCTGGAACTGCCTGCAAGATCCGCTGCGGCATAGGCACAGTGCATGCAACAAAAGGCGATGATCTGTGGTTCATATGATGCAGTGTTGTCCATACGGGCTTCTACTCGGATCCCGCCAGTTCATGGCTGCACACGTGGGCGTCGACACCCTCAAACAAGGCATCAATTTTGGCCATCATCTGTTCATTGGTGGAATGCATCATCTCGATCGCCCCGGCCGGGCAAGCCGCGGCACAGACGCCACAACCCTGGCATAACGCGGCCTCAATATTGGCTGCGCCGGGATGTCACCAATACCCCGTAGATCGGGTTTGATACTCGGTGCCCCATAGGCGCAACTTCGCACACAGGTCAGACAGCCGACACAGAGATCCTGATTTACGATAGCAATCTTGCCACCAGTGGTAATGGTGTCATGGGACAACAGGGTCGCGGCCCTGGCAGCTGCGGCCTGGGCCTGGACAATGGATTCGTCAAGCAGTTTGGGGTAATGGGCAATCCCCGCCATAAACATACCTTCCGATGAAAAATCGACCGGGCGAAGTTTGACGTGGGCTTCAAGAAAGAAGCCGTTGGTATCCAGCTGTACTTTAAGACGATCACTCAGTTCCCGGGCAGCCGGGGACGGGATGATTGGATTGCTTAGCATGAGCATGTCCGGGGTCAGCGTGGTCTGTTTGCCGATGATCGATTCCCAGATACCAACTTTTAGTGGCTGGCCGTTTTTATCCACTTCCACTTCAGGTTGGTTGTTGTCATCGTACTGGATAAAAATCACACCGTTTTCACGCGCCTGGGTGTAGAGACGCTCTTTAAACCCGTAGGTACGGATATCCTTGTAAATCACGGTGATCTGCGCCTCGGGATTGAGTTTCTTCAGTACCAGCGCATTTTTAAGTGCGCTGGTACAACAGATGCGGGCACAATATTTATCGGCCGGACCAACACACAGGATGATCACCAGTGAGTCTGGAAGCGGCAGGTCTGCGCCGGTTGCCCGGCCTTGATCGTGACGTGCCAGCAGCATTTCAAATTCCTGCCCGGTCACGACCCGTTGGCTGCTGCCGTAGCCATATTCGTCGCCGCGATACTCTTTGCCGCCGGTCGCCAGGATGACGACGCCGTGCTTGAGTTGAATGCACTCGCTTTGCGGGCGGCTTTCGTCTGCCGGTTCCAGTGTCGATGTGAAATTCCCCATAAATCCCCTGGTGCTGGCCAGTTGGGTTTTCATATGGAGATCAATCCTCGGATGGCTGTGCACTGCAGCAACCAGCTTGGCCAGATATGCCTGCGGAGGGATAAAGCCCTTTTCATTTTGGCTTGGAAGTCCAGCGCCGGCACCCCACTCATCAAGACCAAAATGAACATTCAGCAGGTTGCCACCCAGGCGATCACTTTTTTCCACCAACACTACCGGATAACCCTGGTCCGCCAGCGTCAGCGCAGAGGTCATTCCACTGGCGCCACCACCCACCACCAGGGCACTCCTGGTCATTGGCATTTCTGCGGTGGTCAGGGGATCAAGCGTATTGGTGCGTGCCATCGACATACGCACGAGTTCCTTGGCCTTTTCGGTGGCCTTGTCCTTGTCATCCGCGTGAACCCAGGAGCAATGATTGCGGATGTTGGCCATGTCGAACAGGTAAGGATTAAGCCCGGCGGTCTTCATGCTGGTTTCAAACAGCGGGGCATGGGTGAGTGGTGAACAACTGGCAATGACCAGGCGGTTGGCGCCCGTTTCCTTCAGTGTTTCGGTGATATGCG
>PVMK01117773.1_pt1 | contig 22932 bp, 21 predicted proteins | sample 1853481 | NCBI WGS metagenome assembly PVMK01 (sample SAMN08533507, study PRJNA380276) | Marine sediment metagenome, whole genome shotgun sequencing project. | reverse complement strand
CATTTATCCGGCTTCGGTAGGACGCGAGGTGGAGCTTGATGTAGCCGACTGCATCTGGGTCACGAAATGACAGAGGTATTTGAATTCGGAATGCGGAATTCGGAAAGAAAAAAAGAAGAAAGAGGGTAGATTTGGGATTTCGGATTCAAACGACAAGGAGTGGAAACGGAATGCAGCGCAAATAATTGACCAAGTATTTTCGGTTTATAGGCTAACTCAATCAACTTAATAAACCCAATCAACTCAATCAACTATTTATGCCTTACGCCTTGAGCCCTGTGTCTTTTCTTATTTTCCGCATTCCGCATTCCGCATTCCAACTTCCGAATTCCTGACACCTTATACCATAAACCATTTACCGTTTTAATTGCTTGGGATTGAATCTATCGCCCAAAATATTAAACTCAAAGAAATGGAGTAACTATGACAAACGATTCCCAAGTTTGGTTTAACGGAAAGCTGGTCCCATGGCGCGATGCCACCGTACCGATTTTATCTCATGGATTTTCACGCGCATCGGCCATATTCGATGTTTTTGGAATTCATCCCGGACCGCAAGGCCCTGTGGCGTTCCGGATGGATGACCATTTGAAACGACTAATGAAAAGCGCTGAACTATTGGAGATGGAGCTGGCATACAACACAGAAGAAATTGTTGAGGCTGTTAAGGCGACCGTTAAGGCCAACAATCTCGGACGCGGCCTTATAAAAGTCATGGCATTTTGGGGTCAGGAAGCCATTATTGATCTTGTCCTGGATTCCAAGCTGGATGTTGCTGTCTTTGCCATTCCGGAAAGCGAGGAACTGGTATTGGACAAAAAACAAACCCTGTCCGTCTGTCTGTCAAAGTGGCGCAAGATCCATCCCGAAACGATTCCGGTCGGCGCCAAGGCCTGTTCCAATTATTTGAATGGCTATCTGGCTCGCAAAAACGCCGTTTCCCGCGGTTTTGATATCGGTATCATGCTGGGTACGGACGGCTTTCTGGCGGAAGGCTCGATTGAATCGGTGTTTATTGTCAAAGACGGCGTTCTGATGACGCCTCCCCTGGGAAGGGTTTTATCAAGCATAACGCGTCTTTCGATTCTTCAGTCAGCACCGGAAGCTGGCATACCGATAGTTGAAAGACCCATCACGGCGGATGAATTGTTTTCGGCCGACGAGATGTTCACCGTCCATACCGGCTCAAAAGTTGGACCGGTCGCGCGTTTTGAGGACAGGGAATTTCAGGCCCCGGGTCCGGTAACCAAGCAGGTCATGCAATTGATGGATGATATTTTGCAATTCAAAAACCAGCGTTTTATGGAATGGTTTCAGCCTTTAACATGAGTATGAATTTACCTGCGATCTCGCCAACCATCTACCATCTACCACGGATTTATGAAGTCTGTGGAAGGCCATTTATACTGAAGGACCCTATTCGTCATTGCTCAGGATTGGGCAACGACGGCAACCGTGGCGGCCAGGGCTGTGCGGATGTCATCGGGTGCGATCTTCAGCATCGTGCCCCGTTGCCCGGCGTTGATCAGGATCTTATCAAACCTCAGCATGTCTTTTTCCATAACCACCCTTAATCGCTGCCTGGTCCCAAAAGGGCTGATACCGCCCACCAGATAACCGGTGATGCGTTCAGCGGTATGAGTATCTGCCATGGCTGTGCGTTTGACCTGGCACACTTTAGCAAGGCGCTTCATGGAAAGCTGCTTGTCTCCGGGCATCAATACCAGAACATACTGCTTTTGTCCGATATCAACCACCAGGGTTTTAACCGTCCTTTCCAGAGGAGATCCGGAAGCTCTGGCCGCAAATGCTGCGCCCTTTTCCTCGTGTTCGTATTTGACAACCTCAAAAGGATATCTTTTTTTGATTTAAAAACTGGATTGCTCGGGTTGACATGTCGGTTTTCCCAAGGTAACCACTGTCGATTTAATTATGACCTTATCCATTACTATCAGGGGATTTTGCCTGTTTGACAAAAGCGCTAACCCCAAAAAGCGTTCATATGCGATCAAAGCCCACACCACGGCAGCCGTGACCATACTGATAAAGGCCGCGGCAGAACCCATATCTTTGGCACGTTTTGATAACTCATGTCGTTGGGGGCCTATTCTATCCACCACGGCCTCAAGGGCCGAGTTCAACAATTCCGTGATCAGAATCAGCAGGATGGATGCAATCAACAGGGCCCTTTCAACGGCCGAACGTCCCAGCCAAAGACCCAGGGGCGTCATTATTATCAATACCACGACTTCCCCCCGAAAAGCCAATTCGTTCTTCCAGGCTGATTTCAGTCCGGCATAAGTGTATACGAAGGCATTTTTAATGTGGCCGATGACACTTTCATTTTTGTTTCCCATAGGTCAGGCCCTCGACATGATCTAAAAGTTTTTAAAGTCCAGACGTTCAAATATCCCCCAGCAACAAAAATAGCATATATCCGTTACTTATAAAACCAGTAAGCCGGTTTCAAAAATTCTTGTCATTGATGATGATTCATGTTAGGTGATTTGTCAAAATTGTTTAAAAATCATTGGAAGGGGTTTCAAATCATCTGTTTCATTGAAGGTTAAAAGGAGGAAGAATAAATGGGTAGCGGCAACAAATTTGTAGTATCAGCGACTGTAATTATCGTGGCTTTCGTCCTGCAAATCGTGTTGATCGGTGCCGATCGACATGAAACACCCGGCACGGCAGTCGTTAATTTTAGCAAGGCCTATTTTAAGCTGGATGCCGACATGGGCGATCTCCTTTGCGCCGAGATGAAAGAAGATGAAGCGGTTGATGTTGTGGGTGATTACCTTTTTCGAGTCGCTGAAGAGGCCCGAGCCGAGGGATTTGATACCAGCTGGAAGAAGATGGTCCTTGCGCATATCGAATTAGAAACCAAGATGGTGGATAAAAATACAGCCGAAGTCCAAATTACCTGTGAACGGAGAAGGTCGATTAATCCGGTTTTTGGGGCGGTGGCGAAAATATTTTTTCTCGGTGACACCCATAAAATTGAAGAGACACTCACCGTGGTAAAAGAAGATGACGGCTGGAAAGTTTGCGGTCAACCGTTTTCATTGATTGAAAGTTGATACCGTCCTTAATTACTCCGCCCTGAAAAATAGCATATTCAGAGTGCCGGATTATCAGGAAATTCGAAACCCAATATCTAAAATCGTCACATGGATTTTCATTTAACATGCAATCGATTTATGCTCGGTTACGCGAGCAAGCACGCCAAATAGTTTCCAGTTTTCCTGCCCCGGAATTTTATCAGGACCACTCTCAAGATTATGAATACTCAAGCCGGTTATTTAAAACTGACCCGGAGATACGAAAATTATGCCGTTTTGTCAGTGACAACCTGGATGATAATTTCGGACACGGCCTGCAACATGCCGCCAAAGTCGCCATTGATGCCGGTGCGCTGATGAGCATTGAGGGCCAGGCAGCGGGTTACAGGAAATCCGTCCTTGAACGCCGGACTCAAATTGTTCAATGCGCCGGGCTCTTGCATGACACCAAGCGCAAAAAGAAAGATCACTCCAAACATGGAGCGGATTATGCCCGCACCGTGCTTGGGGACTATTCTCTGACCTATGATGAAATTGAGGACGTTTGCCGGGCAATCCAAAACCACGAAGCGTTTAAAGGCCATGTCCCTATCGATACCGCCGAAGGTGTTCTGATATCCGATTGTCTTTATGATGCCGATAAATTTCGGTGGGGACCTGATAATTTCACCGACACCCTTTGGGATATGGTATCCTTCTTAAACCCGCCGCTGTCAAAATTCATGGCCCGTTATCCCCAGGGCATGGAAAGCCTTGAAAAAATTAAGGCTACCTTCCGAACGGAAACCGGGAAAAAATACGGTCCTCAGTTCCTTGACCTCGGTTTGGCTATCGGACAAAAACTGCATGATGTGATTCTGTCCGATTATTCTGAATACCTATAATTTCAATGACAAATCAATTTGTTTTGGCTCGATTGTTTTCTTGTTTGACACCTACGGCTGATTTCAATATACTGCCTTGATCATTAATTCTTACAATTAACTCCCAATTGGTTACCACGATTGGGGTACTAACCATCAGCGCAAGGAGGTTGAAATGGTTGCTACGACTTGGCCCACTTCCAACTGGCCGGAGGGTGTTTCGCATGATGTAAGCGATTATGAAAAACCCCTGTTTTCAATTCTCGACGACTCTGCCCGGGACTACCCCAACCAGGATTACACCATCTTTAATGATGCCACCCGAACCTATGCCCAGGTAAAGGATACCGCCGACAGGATTGCCAACTTTTTAGTTTCTCGCGGTATTCAACCGGGGGATCGGGTGGCAATTTTTCTTCCGAATATTCCCCATTATCCGGCCCTTTTTTTCGGTATCATCAAAGCCGGCGCTGTCTGTGTGACCTGCAATCCCCTTTACACGGCCAACGAACTAAATTACCAGTTGAAAGACGCCGGCGCTAAAGCGGTATTTTGCATGGATCATCCCCAATTTTACCCGACAACGGTGAATGCCATTAAGGATACCGACGTTGATACCGTAGTGGTCTGCAGCATCAAATCTTACCTGCCGAAGGTTAAAGCGTTTCTGGGGGGGCTGCTGGGCAAAATTCCAAAGGCTGCTAATTACCAACCCGGCCACCTTTTCTTTGACGATGTGGTGGCGGGTGCCAAGCCGGAGCCGCCCGCGGTTGAGATTAATCCGACCGAGGACCTGGCTTTGATCATTTATACCGGCGGAACTACGGGGGTGCCCAAGGGCGCTGCGCTGACCCATTCAAATTTTATGTATAACCTCGCGGCCCTGGAGGAATGGGGGATGTTCGTCCATGAGCCCGGCGGGCAGCCGGAAAAGCTTCGCAAAGGCGGATTCCACACCTATCTGGGGGTCCTGCCCTGGTACCATAGTTTCGGTTTAACGGTTGCCATGCTGTCCTCTTGCGGCATCGGCGGCAGCCTCATCTGTATCCCCGATCCCCGGGCGGGTAACCCCCCGTTCACTGAAGTGCTCAAGGCCGTCCAGAAATACAGACCGACCATTATGCCTGCGGTGCCGACTATTTTTGTGGCTTTCACCAATTATGCTCAGATTGACCAGTACGATTTGACATCTCTGATTGGATGTTTTTCCGGCGGTGCGCCGCTGCCTCCGGAAGTATGCAAACAGTTTGAGGACAAAACCGGTGCGGTTATTTTTGAAGGTTACGGCCTGAGTGAGACGGCCCCGGTGGCCAGCTCCAATCCGACCAGCCGGGAAAAACGAAAAATCGGTTCCATCGGGTTTCCGATACCCGGCACGGACATTAAAATTCTGGACATCGACACCGCGACCCAGGCCTTGCCCCAGGGTGAAGATGGAGAAATTGCCATCAGCGGCCCCCAGGTCATGCAGGGCTACTGGAACAGACCGGATGAAAACGAAAAAGTCTTTCAGGAGGTGGAGGGCAAGCGTTATTTTCTGACCGGAGATATCGGCCATATCGATGAAGAAGGGTATATTCTGATCACGGATCGCAAAAAGGATATGATACTGGTTGGCGGCTTCAATGTTTACCCGCGGGATGTGGAAGATATTCTGTTTCAACACCCCAAAGTGGCGCTCGCGGCGGTCGTTGGGGTGCCGGATGAAAAGAGCGGAGAAATTGTCAAAGCCTATGTCGAGCTTAAACCCGATGAAACGGCCACCGAAGAGGAAATTCTTGAATTCTGCAAGGAGAACATGGCCGGGTACAAACGACCCAAAATTGTTGAATTCAGAGACACATTGCCGGTTTCAAACGTCGGCAAAATTTTACGCCGGGTGCTAAGAGACGAGGAGCTCGAGAAGGCTTAATGAAAAAGTGGATTACGGATCATCCCTATCTTATCACCAGTGCCATTTTTTTGATCCTTATGATAATCGGCTGGCAGGTGCTTTACTGGCAGGATGAAGATTTTACGTTTCTTCTTCTGCTGTATTTCATCGTCACGCTGGGCATCCGTCTGGATGATATTTCCCGAAAAATCGGGAGCGGGGCCGGCCAAGCAGATGCCGGCTCCATGGACAAGGAATCCGTCATCAGTCAGCTAAATGATATCAAAGCGTCCCTTGTGACCATTAATGGGACGCTTAATAAATTGCTGGAAGAAAAAAAGGAGTCGGACAGGTAGCGCTTCAATTTTCGTCTTTTCTGCAATAATAGGTAATTTTCAACTTAGTCGCTCAAGACCTGTTGTGTTTGGGTGTTTTGTGTTTGGTATTTAGTTTGCTCTCGAACCCATCAAACACCAAACACCAAAAACTATTCATCCAACTTTTAATCAATTCGAACATACCGCTCCCCTTCTTTAACCACAGCTGAATTGGCAACCAGAAGATCCAGATGCTTCTGCATGATCATCTCCTCGGCCAAGGCATAGAATTCTTTCGGAATAAATCGGATGGGTCCAAAACACCGTTCTTTCATAATTGCCCCTTTTCGATGGTCTAAATATGCCGGAACTTAGCACAGTCGTAGCCTTTGAGTAAATAGTAGTAGCAATCTAAGAAATACATCTTACTGAGGGGGGGTGAGAAATCTAAGCACCTAAAATTGTTAAAAGTGACTGAGGAAGGTCTTCCCACTGCTTCTTACCTCCCATATTTTCGCGCGATTTTCAAAGATGTTTTGATTAGCAGATATCACAAAATATAAATACTCTTCAAATTGCAAGATACATCACAAGATGGGGAAGCTGAAAGGTGCCTTTCGGCATGTAATCAGTTGGTTCTTTGGATGGTTAACTGACCGTTAATTATTTTCCTGTATTTTTTGTATGACTATTCAAAGTTTTTATAGCAGTTTCGCAGGTCCGCCCATAAATGAATCAGTTCAAATCGGGCGGGCATGACATTTTTTCTTTTGATATCCTGGATAGTCTTAAAAAGCGATGTCGTGTCGAAAAAAAACTTGATTTTCTTATATTTAGGTGCATGTTTTTTCTGATAATCGTTCACTTCGGATTCAATCTGTTGCGGTGTCATGCCAATGATATATCCGATCATCATTCCTGAATTAGCCCGTTTTCCATACTCGTGAATTTTGCTATCAAATCGTTGGATCCCGTTTTTCACATAATTTTTATTGAGAATCCATGTGGCGCTTGTCGGGTTGCCTAAAAGTTTACACTCAATATGAAGTGATATTTCGTATTGATCGTGTGAGTTCGCCCAGGGATTTATACATTTACAAGTAAAATCCGGCCGTTTTCTAACTTTACCTCCTTTGAGTTCATCTCCTGTAACCGGTTGAATTGGGGCTTCCCAGTAAGGTGTCTGTAATTCAAGGTTTCGGGATTTACCAAAATTGAAACAAACTCGATTGAGGATTGGACAGAGTATTTCGGAAATGGCGTCTTCATCCCCGGATATCGAAGCTGATTCCGACAGCTCTTGGAGGGCCGTAGAAAACACTTCCACGTTAAGAAGTATATGGCGGTTCCATAGCGTTACGAAAGGAGAGAGTGGACGACGTGCCATAGGTCAGCGGGATCTCCCTTCTTTCGGCATTGTATCTACCATGCGTTTACAGATTGTGGCATCCGCGTCCTCCCGGGCCAGACTGCGGGTCCAAAAGCGCTTTTCATTCCTTTTGATGAGAATGATGCCGGAATCAGAGACAACGTGAACAAACCCATCCAGAATAATCCTTGAAACCCCCATGGGCTGCGGTAAAACTTCTCCAACCTGATCAAGAACAGAGCCCCAACTGTTATCTTTCACTGTTAGCTCATAGGCATCCCCCTTGTCGGCCACATGGAATTCGACAGCCAGCATATTGTCATGTGCACCAATATGCACCTCTCCTCGCATCTCTTCATCACTCCCAAGATAGGCGTTCCAGCGGAGGCAAAAAATATGGGTATAGTTTTCAATCCATGACAGGTCATTTCTTTTCACGGCCTGCATCGCGCCGATACTGTCGAATGGTCTGTAAAAAAATGGCAGTGTTACGTCACAACAATCACGGATTAAATCTTTCTGTTCATCATTCAATTCATATAGCTCAAAAACAGCCTCATCAAGTTCTCTTTCCCATTCGCGACGTTGTGCTTCGATTGTTTCTTCAAACGGCTCATGTGGATGGAGGATATCCCGTTTTTCCGGATGGTAGTTGCGAAGCTTATCGACAAAAGCAATCACCCTTTTAGTTGCCGGCTTGGATCTGTCGAGAATAACCGGCAGTTGAAACAGCTCGTCGTCGAGATGAATTTCATGGTGCCAAAGACCCCAATTGGATGAGGTCATAAAGAAAAAATAGCGCGCTATGGATGACCAAAGAATCCCTAGAATCGCCTTATATTTCCATTCCTTCGGTGATTCGAGTTTTATGCCATTGATTGCATTTGTAAAACAAAACGATTCTGTTTCGTAGCGTGCGACTATCCTACCTTTATCGGACCGTCTTTTCATCAATACCCCGTTTAACCAGAAGGCGTTTTCCTTCATAGGTACCGATTACTCCCAATCGGTGTACTTTTTCTGGGAGGATCTGAAAATGAAAAGAAAATCATATCTTGAAAATTTTCCAATAACCAAATTCCTAAATGACTGAAGGGCATCTGCATCTTTATCTTTAGAAGCGACTTGATCCCTTGACCCCGATTCCTCGCGAACTGAATACTGCACAAGCCGCCGGTGTCTTCTTAATAAATTAAGGAATTTTCTGTCCGCCGGTCTTCCAAACCAAAGTTCTTTCCAGGTTGATAACCCCATCAAATCTTCATGCATAAAACATGCAAAGTCGTACCTTGAGAGCGCTATTGCCTGTGTTTTATTAATAGCTATTGTCTGTTTTGGAGACCAATAGTACGCTGGCTTGTCCTTTTGTCCTTTCTTGCTGAAGAAAACTGAGAGAAATGGGGACACCCCTTCTTTGAAAAAGAATTTTCGTACGTGAGAAAAATTGAAAACTTCATCAAGCCTCACACTGTCAAGCCACTGTTTTCTGAATGCTTTGGTAGTTGAATTATGCTTGAACAACACACCTGCCGACACCAACATCCCTGCTTTGCCGTTTGCCCTCAGGAAATCCAATGCACGCCATAAAAAGGCTTGCGAAGGTTCTTTATCTCCAATAGGTTTATTATTGGATTTACACCAATCAAGCAAGATTTTGTGCCTTGCCTTTGTCTCTTTATCAGCTTTTTTCCCAGGCGCTCCCCAGGGCGGGTTGCCGACTACGATATCGACACATCCCCTGCCAAAACGTTTTTTCCAAACAGGAATGGACTCAACCAGTTTAGTGTCAAAGGCATTCATTGGAAGAATACAGTGCAAATTATTGGTAGATCGGCTGGTTGTAGCAACTAGGTTGGGCAACCTGTTTCCCATTTTAATTTGCCGATCAATCGCCGGAGGATCGAGATAGTGAAGCATGGAGAGATAAAGGCTGAATGCGGTGATCCTTGCGGCCTCATCATTAGCTTCAATCCCTGCTATCTGTTCTTTCAAAATGTCTTTCAACTCATCAAATTTAAGCGGCTGTTTCTTCTTGTACCAGGCATATCGAACAATGCGTCGGAAGGCTTCTACTAGAAAAATACCGGAGCCGCATGCCGGGTCCAATATACGTGGATTTTTTTTGAGGACATCGGGAGTCAAAACACGGCTGAGGACAAACTCTGCCAGCACTGGGGGGGTGTAGTAGGCGCCGTCCTGCCTCACCTTACTCTTCTTCTCATCATCGCTTGTAGAGCCATGATAAAATTCTTCATAGATTGAGCTGATTAAATCCAGAGGGATGATATCGAAACGGTATGAATAGAAAAAAAGCTTTTTCTGAATCCCGACGTCACCATACAATAAATCCTGAATCTTGCTCAGATGTTTTTGGCCGACTACCTGTTCCTCCTCATCGACATCGGGAAACATGTCGCCATTGAAGTCTTGGGCGAGCTTCTTAAACAAGGCATAAGTAAAAGCTTGATCTAGCAAAACACGGGGATAGAACGTTTCATGCTCAGAGAAATCAAATCCTGTTTTACTGACAGGATTACGCAAGGTATCAGTCCATCCGGTGTGTTGGCGGGCGATTTTAAGGAAATATTCTTCCGTTAATATGCCGCGATCTTCAAGGTACCGAATGAATATGGATCTCCCGATAAGTGCATGCGCAAATCGAACCCGATTTCCACTAAGACCTGCATCAATCAATTCTCGACGTACTGTCTTCAGGTCCCGAATAAGGGCCTTGTCCGCACGGTTTTTAAGATCGCCAAACCTCATATCTGCAAATAGTCGACCGGACTCCACATTGTCCCGGTGGAAAATTTGAAGTTCACGGGAGACTTTGTTAAGGTCATGGAGGGTTTTCAGAGCATTTAGATTCTTCCAGTCCTTTTGGTTGTTTATATCGATTGGTTTTTGTGCCAGGTCATATACAGTAATTTCACCGGGTGATGCAACAAACAGCAGTCTCGGTCGTGCAAGACACCATGCCTTATTGAAAGCTTTGACCTTTTCTTCAAACGCTGTTTCGCATTGGGCAAAAACAGCGACAGGATTATTTTCAACAAAAAATATCTTTTCCGCGCCAACGCGTTTGGCAGCTGAAAGCCATTCACCTTTTTCCAGCCAGTCAATACCATTTTGGCCGCTTAGCGGTTTATCAGTCGTGGTGTACAGACCGCCGCTCTTAAAGTCCAGTTCATCATATAAAATATTTAGAAGCGTCATAACCTTGCTCTGAAATTTTTGTATTGATACTTGTACAAAAAGTTAGAGAAAAAAGGTGGCGATATTGTAAAATATTCTTCTGTGAAGATAGTCTTAATAGAAAACATAAAAGGTTATGAAATGACTCAATTCAGTTCTCTGCAGACCCATATCACTTTTCCAATAATTCGTACACTGTTCATTTCTTCATCTCTAAAACGCATCATGGGATACCTTTCGTTTTCAGAAAGCAATACAAGTTCTTTAGGTCGTTTCTCTAACCTTTTTACGACTATTGTATCGGCGAGGCCCACGGCATAAATAGCGCCCGCCAATACCGCCTTTTGAGATTGGTCTATGAGCACAGTATCCCCATCTTTCAGTTCCGGCTCCATGCTGTTTCCAAAGATATCCATTAAGACCATATCTTTTGGCTGTCCTTTTTTGCTCAACCAATCTTTCCGAAAAGAATAAAACTCTTCAATTTCCGGTTCTGTCTCAAAGGATCCGCCTCCAGCCGATAATCTGGCCTTAACTTTTGGAACTTGTTGGAATATTTCATGATAGTTGTTTTGGCTCAGGATCTTTGGTCCAGTCCCTTTTGCCAACCAGTCCGGATTTACATTAAATAGCCGTGATAATTCGGTAATCCATTTTATTGGTATTGAATCATTTTTTTTTGCCTGGGTAATCGCGGCACGACTGATACTCAAAGTTTTCGCCAGATTAGCTTGAGATATAATTGAGGTGGCTTCAAGAAGCCTTTTCATGAATGAGTCAAATCGTTTGCTATGCATGATCTTGAAAGATAATCCATATTAACACAAATGTTAATATAACATTAACAAATTGTTAATATTTGTCAATATATTTTTCATTGCTGTCCAAAATAATCCAAATAAAATTTCGCATCGCTTAAGATCCTACTCCTATACTTCCGTACTCCATTGTTGCCGAAGTCTGAGATGTTAAGACCGCCTGGATGGAACCTGTGCCGGGATCAAACGGATCCATTTATTGCTTGACACCTGGCGGTAATATCGGTTAATCTCTCCATCAATTGATGGAAACATATGTTTGGAAAAATAGCTGGAAAATACTGCTCGATTAAGAGGGGGGCGGTTTATGCCTTCACGCCTTGAAAGGGCCCGGCAAGATCCCAATTCAATGAAGGCCAGAATTCTGGCCTCGGCCCGCAAGATATTTGGTGAATACGGTTATAATGACACCACCACCCGGATGATTGCCGGGGATGTGGGGATAGACATTTCAACTCTTTATTATCACTGGGGGGAGAAACAGGACCTGTACGAGGCGGTCCTGGTGGAAATCAGCGAAGAGATTCAGAAAAAGCTCATAGAAGTGGAAAAAAAGGTCAGCGGAAAATCCTTGGCCGTCCGCCTGGAAATGGCCATCGACATGATGTCTGACTACCTTTTTGCCCATCCCGAAGTCTCCAACCTGATCCTGTTCGGATATTTTAACAAAACCCGCCATGGCGTCACCCTGGATATCAGTATGTCCAAATACATTTCCAACATTGCCTTTGCCATGGGACTTTCGACGGATAGAGAAAAGGTTTCAACCGAGGCCAAGGCCCGAATATTAGCCGTTTGGAATACGGTGTTAAATTTTATCTCCGGTGAAAATTTTTTCCGGCCGTTGCTGGATACAAACCGTGAAGATTACATCCGGGTCGTCAAAGAGACCCTAAAATTTATTCTTGTGCCGGCGTTTACGGCTAAAACGGGTTCAAAGGTTCAGGGTTCAGAGTTCAGAGGTTAAGGGAATAGAGGTTCAGGGTTCAGGGTTTAAAGGTTAAAGATTGAATGCAAATCAGAACGGTCATTTCTTGCTCTACCCTATGCCTTAAACCGTTCTGAGGATGTTCGTGAACCCATGCTCATTCAGGGTAAAATGCATGGGAATAGACGATTTGAGAATTTTGGGACAAATTAACCCTGAACCTCTGAACCTTGAACCCAGAACCCATACTAAACAACCATCAACGATAATGAAAGGAAAGAATACGATGGCGCTAAACCTTGATGCGCTCGGCAAAAAAATCGGCCCATTTACTAAGGACTACACATGGAAAGATGCCGTCCTTTATGCGCTTGGCGTTGGAGCGGGTTTCTCCGATCTGGAATACTGCTATGAAAAAGACTTGAAGGTCATCCCCAGCTTCGGCATCACCACCCTGTACGATTTTATGCCCCAGCTGGCCACCACCAGCGACGTCAATATGGCTGGGGTCCTTCACGGAGAGCAGGAACTCATTTTTCACAATCCGATTCCGCCGGAAGGGACATTAACGACCGAAGGTGCAATTAAACATTATTACGACAAAGGCAAGGATAAGGGCGCTTTGATAGTCGCCGAGTTTGAAACCTCCCATTCCAACGGTCAGAAATTGTTCACCAGCATCGTGACTGTCTTTGCCCGCCTGGACGGCGGTTTTGGTGGAGAGAATGCTCCCGCGAAAGAGGTTGTTTTTCCCGACCGGGATCCGGACTTTGTGGTTGAGGGAAAACCTTCCGCAGACCAGCCCCTGATTTACAGACTTTCCGGTGATGTGTTCCAGCTGCATGTCGACCGGGAATTTGCAGAAATGGCCGGGTTTGAAAAGCCGATTATGCACGGGTTGTGTACCCATGGGATACGCCTGCCGTTCTCTGATTCAAACTTTTGTCCCCGGAGAACCGGAAAAGGCCCGGCGCATGGACTGCCGCTTTAAAAGACCGTTATATCCCGGCATGCCCGTAAAGACCGTCATCTGGGAAAACCGGAGAAGGCCAAAGCGGTATGGAGAGTTATAAACACAGAAACCAAAGAAGTGGTGATCGATAACGGCCTGTTTGAATATGGAGAGATTCCCAAGCAAGAGATTCGTTTTGATGGACGGGTGGCTATTGTTACCGGTGCCGGTGCCGGATTGGGCCGGACCTATGCCCTGGAACTGGCCCGGCGCGGCGCCAAAGTTGTGGTGAACGATCTGGGCGGTGCTCGAGACGGTTCCGGAGACGGCTCCAAGGGGGCGGCCGATAAAGTCGTTGATGAAGTTAAGGTGCTGGGCGGTGAAGCGGTGGCCAATTACGATAACGTGGCAACGGCTGAAGGGGGTGAGAACATCGTAAAGAGTGCCCTGGATGCTTTCGGCACGGTTGACATTCTAATCAACAATGCCGGGATTCTGCGGGACAAGAGCTTTGTAAAGATGGCGCCCGAAAACTGGGCCGGTGTTCTCGATGTGCATCTGAACGGTGCTTACAACGTGTCCCGTCCGGCTTTTGCGGTGATGAAGGAAAAGGGTTACGGTCGTATCCTGATGACCACCTCGGCCGCCGGTCTCTATGGTAATTTCGGTCAAAGCAATTACACCGCTGCCAAGATGGGTCTGGTGGGTTTGATGAACACCCTGAAGCTGGAAGGGCAAAAGTATAACATCAAAGTCAACACGATTGCACCGGTCGCGGCTTCGCGGTTAACCGAGGATATTTTGCCGCCGGAATTTCTGGACAAACTGAAACCGGAGCTGGTGACGTCCATGGCCCTGTACCTGGTGTCTGAAATCTGCCCGGCAAGCGGCAATATCTACAATGCCGGTTTGGGTTGTTTTAACCGGGTTGCCGTGGTCACAGGGCCCGGCGCTGTCGTGGGCGACGGCCAAGATATTCCCACCCCGGAACAGCTGGTGTCGCAATGGGAAAAAATCACCACCCTTAAAGGCGCCAAAGAATATCAGAACGTCAACGAGCAGATCGGAGATCTTCTGGCACAGTGTGATTAAAGATGAAAAATGCCGGGTCCAAGCCGGGATCCACGAAAAGCCAAGCTGCACCTTGAAGATGGATGGCGGCGACTTTCTGGATATGATGAACGGCAAGCTGCCGGCCATGCAGGCTTACACCTCGGGAAAGCTTAAGCTTGAAGGCGATATTATGAAGTCACAGCTAATCGAAAAACTCTTCAAATTCCAAGCAAAGTAAAAATAAGAATATGGAGTATTGAAGCGATAATAGTAATATAAATTCGAAATTCGAATCTCGAAATCCGAAACAAATACAAAATTTTAATTTTCTAATGTTCAAAACACTGAGATCCACTTTATCCCTAATATTTTGCGCATTGATAAGAGTTTGGAATTTCTGTCATTTGATATTCGAATTTGTTTCGGATTTCGTTTTTCGTGCTTCGGATTTAAAAAAGTCTTGTGAGCATTGGGATTCAGAAAATTTTACCGTTACTGATTTGAACACTCAATAATAGAGGAGACAATAAATATGATCGGAATTACTTCCTACGGTGCCTATATTCCACGGTTGAGGCTGGACCGCATGGCCATTTTCCAGGGGATGGGCTGGTTTGCTCCCGCCATCATGATGGTGGCCCAGGGCGAACGGTCCATGTGCAACTGGGATGAAGACCCCATCACCATGGCGGTGGAGGCTTCGCGTGACTGCCTGCGTGGCCGGGATAAACACAAGCTCGATGCACTTTACCTGGCTTCTACTACCTTGCCGTTTGCAGACCGTCAAAATGCCGGTATCGTATCGGGCGCGCTTAACCTCAGAGATGACATGATCACAGCCGACCATACTTCTTCCCAGAAAGCTGCTACGACCGCCTTGATCACAGCCCTTGAATCCGTAAAAAGTCAAGAGAGGCATAACATCATGGTGACAGCCAGCGACAGCCGGGAAACCAAGACCGCCTATTTTTATGAAATGTGGTTTGGCGATGGTGCGGCGGCCTTAACCGTGGGGGACACCGACGTGATTGCCGAATATAAGGGGTCCTATTCCCTTTCCATGGATTTTGTCGATCATTACCGCGGTGCTGATAAAAAATACGATTATGTCTGGGAAGAACGCTGGACCCGAGATGCCGGCTACGGCGATATTATCCCTAAGGTCGTCAATGGGCTTTTTGATAAACTGGGGATCAGCATGGATGATGTCGACAAGCTGGCGTACCCCTGTTTTTTCAAACGCGACCACCGCAACATTGCGGCCGGACTCGGTGCCTCAGCGGATAAACTGGTGGACAATATGCATGAGGTCTGTGGCGAAACAGGCGCTGCCCATTCATTCATGATGTTCATATCGGCCCTTGAAGAGGCCAAGCCCGGCGATCGTATCCTCATGTGCGGTTTCGGCCAGGGCGCCAATGCCCTTTATTTCGAGGTGACGGACAACATTGCCAAACTGACCGCTAGAAACGGCGTCGCCGGATCGCTGGCCAATAAAAAATCTACGGATAACTACCTTAAGTGGCTGAAATTCAGGGATTTGATCCAAACTGAAATGGGGATCCGGGCCGAGGCCCCCACCCAGACTGCGACGTCTGTTTTATGGCGTAAAAACAAAATGATCCTGGGCCTGGTGGGCGGTAAATGCCGGGAATGCGATACGCCCCAGTTTCCGAAAGCCGACATATGTGTCAACCCGGAATGCGGGGCTTTTCACAGCCAGGAGGATTATGAGTTTGCCGGCGTGCCGGCCAAAGTGAAGACATATACCGGCGATTTGCTGTCGGTATCCGTTGATCCCCCTGCCATTTACGGTATGGTCCAATTTGAAGGCGGGGGACGGATGGTGGCAGATTTTACCGACTGTGAACTCGATGACATCAGTGTCGGGCTCCCGGTGAAAATGGCGTTCAAGCGTAAAGGTGCGGACAAGGAACGAGGATTCGTTAACTATTTTTGGAAAGCCGTGCCGATACCGGGAGCTGCCGCTGACAAAGATAAGATTCGCTTTGATGATCGCGTTGCGGTTGTCACCGGAGCCGGGGCGGGTCTTGGAAAGGCTTATGCGCTTGAATTGGCCAGACGGGGTGCCAAAGTTGTCGTCAACGATTTGGGCGGTGCCAGGGACGGATCCGGCCAAGGGTCGGCCTCACCGGCCGAGGCGGTCGTCGAGGAAATCAAGGACCTTGGCGGTGAAGCCGTGGCCAATTACGATAATGTGGCCACACCCGAAGGCGGCGAAAATATCGTCAAGACAGCATTGGATGCCTTCGGTCGGCTTGACATACTGATTAACAATGCCGGTATCCTCAGGGACAAGAGCTTTTTAAAGATGGAGCCTGAGAACTGGAAAGCAGTGATGGACGTGCACCTCAACGGAGCCTACCATGTCACCCGCCCGGCCATGGTTGTGATGAAAGAAAACGGTTACGGCCGGATCGTTATGACGACTTCAGCTGCCGGGCTGTATGGTAATTTCGGCCAGACCAACTATTCGGCAGCCAAAATGGCGCTGGTGGGTTTGATGAACACCCTCAAACTGGAAGGGAAAAAATACAACATCAAGGTAAACACCATTGCCCCCATTGCGGCCTCGAGATTAACTGAAGACGTTATGCCGCCGGAGCTGTTTGAAAAATCCAAGCCGGAGTTTGTCGCTCCCATGGCGATGTATCTTTGCGGCGAGCATTGCCGGGAATCCGGGGCCATTTTTAACAGCGGGATGGGGTATTTTAACCGGGCGGCCGTATTTACCGGTCCCACCGTTCAACTGGGAGATCCGGAAAATCCGCCCACCCCGGAACAGATTCACGAAAACTGGAATAAAATAAATTCCATGGATGGTGCCAAGGAAATGGAAGATGCCAATACCGCCATTTTTGCCCTTATCACGCCCCCGGCCGGGGAGCTGGAAACAGAAGAATCAGCTGGACAGGGAGGCGGTGATGTCCAGGCAGTTTTTGACAAAATGGTGGGCGGTTTCAAAGCAGATGCGGCCGTCGGCGTTGACGTCATTTTTCAGTTTGATATTTCCGGCCAGGGGGGCGGCCAATGGTATTGCGTGATTAAAGATGCGACCTGCACAGTTGATAAAGGAACCCATGAGAAGCCTGCCTGTACCATTAAAATGGCGGCCGGAGACTTTCTGGCCATGATGGGCGGCAAGCTGCCTCCCATGCAGGCCTTCACCTCCGGCAAACTGCAAATCGGAGGCGATGTGATGAAGTCGCAGTTGCTCGAAAAACTTTTTAAGATAGGTTAAGATTCTATTAGTCATCAACCCAATTTGTTCCTTAGATAGATAGTTGGTGTGTTGGAGTACTGGAGTAATGGAAGATCCTATGACCTTTTTCCGATCATCAAACCCAGTACTCCATCACTCCAATACTCCATTACTCCAAAGGCGTTTTGGTTGAAATTTAGATAAATATTGTCATAAACCTTTTTAAGGAAGGAACAACCATGGCAGACGGAATAAAAGATAAAGTTGCAATTATCGGTATGGGTTGCACCCGTTTCGGGGAGCGCTGGGACATGGGTGCCGAGGAGTTAATGGTCGAGGCCTTTAAAGAGTGTCTGGAGGATGCCGGCATTGAAAAGAGCGAAATCGGTGCTGCCTGGCTGGGGACCTGTTTTGACAGCATCAATGTGGGCCGAAGTGCGCTTCCGCTCTCGATGACACTGCGCCTTCCCAACATACCGGTAACCCGTGTTGAAAATTTTTGTGCCACCGGCACCGAGGCGTTTCGGGGCGCCTGTTACGCAGTGGCCTCCGGCGCCTACGATATTTGCCTGGCGCTGGGTGTGGAAAAGCTTAAAGATACCGGTTACGGCGGTCTGCCCAGTTTTGTGGGGTCGGATTCGGGCAGTCTGGTTTGGCAGTGGTTTCCGAATATGACCGCCCCCGGTGCATTTGCCCAACTGGCCAGCGCCTATGCGGCCAAATATAAAATTGCCGACCAGGATCTTAAGCGGGCCATGGCGCACGTGTCTGCCAAAAGTCATGCCAACGGCGTGTCGAATCCCAAAGCCCATTTACGCAAAGCTGTGACCGAGGATCAGATCATGGCCGCCCCGATTATCGCCCACCCTCTGGGGCTTTTCGACTGCTGCGGGGTTAGTGACGGTGCGGCCTGTGCCATCGTTACGACACCTGAAATGGCTAAGAAGATGGGCAAAAAAGATTTTATCACCGTTAAATCACTTCAACTGGCGCTGAGCAGTGGAGAGGAACTGGGCTATAACGATTGGGACGGCGATCATTTCGTCACCACCAGCAAGTGCAGCACCAAAGCTTACCAGGAAGCGGGTATCACCAACCCCAAGGAAGAAATCAGCATGATGGAGGTGCATGACTGTTTCTCCATCACGGAGCTGGTTACGATGGAGGATCTTCACATCTCCGACCGGGGGCAGGCCTGGCGCGATGTGATGGACGGGGTGTTCGACCGTGACGGCAAAATCCCCTGCCAGGTGGACGGCGGTTTAAAATGCTTCGGCCACCCCATTGGTGCCTCGGGCTTAAGAATGCTCTACGAGATGTATCTGCAGTTTCAGGGACTCGCCGGAGATCGTCAGCTGGAAGATCCCAGATTCGGTTTGACCCATAACCTGGGAGGCTTTCCGGCCATGAACGTCTGCAGCATTGCGGTTGTGGGGAGATATGAAGGGTAAAGCGTAGCGCTCCTCAAGCGCAGCGCTCGTTATGCGTAAGGCGATTTAATTAAACTACTCCTATATCATTTCTAAAGCGAGTTATCACCATGGAAATACTCAATTATACCGAGGAGCATAACCTTTTCCGTGAACGCCTGCGGACCTTCTTGGAAAAAGAAGTAACTCCGTTCGCCGATCAGTGGGAAAAAGACGGGATTGTGCCCAAAAGCGCCTGGAAGAAAATGGGGCAGGGGGGATTTTTGTGCATGGATGTTCCGGCTGAATATGGCGGTATGATTTCCTTTATGCCGTCATCGCGTCTGAAGAGATGACCAAAACCTGGATCACCGGGCTGGCGACTCCCCTGCACAGTGACATTGTTGTTCCCTATATCAGCGCTTTCGGTTCTGAAGAACTCAAGAAGAAATATCTTCCCGGGTGCGTCTCCGGTGATATCGTCACCGCAGTGGCCATGACAGAGGCGGGCGCGGGCAGTGATCTTGCAAGTCTGGCGACCACTGCCGTTGAAGAAGGCGATGAAGTCGTCATCGACGGATCCAAGACCTTTATATCCAACGGCCTGAATGCCGATCTGGTTGTGGTGGCAGCCAGGGACCCGGAAGTAGAGAACCCCTATGAGGCGCTTTCCCTTTACCTGGTTGAATCCGAAACACCCGGCTTCTCAACCGGACGTCATTTGGAAAAGATGGGAATGTGGAGCCAGGACACCGCCGAGCTGTTTTTTTCCAAATGCCGCATCCCCAAAAAGAATCGTCTCGGCGACAAGGGCATGGGGTTTTTGATGCTGATGGATAAGCTCCAGCAGGAGCGTCTGGTATGCGCCATCATGGGCGTTACCGGGGCGGAACGCATTCTGGAATGGACCATGGATTACTGCAAGCAGACTTCTGTTTCCGGAAAGCCTCTTTCAAAATCCCAGGCGGTGCGGTTCGCCCTGGTGGAGATGGCCACCGAGGTGAAGCTGGGCAGGACCTTTGTTGATAAACTGGTTGCCGATCACATTGAAAAAAAAGATGTGATCGTCGAGACTTCCATGGCCAAATACTGGACCACCGAGATGTTGAATCGTGTTGCCAACCGCTCCCTGGATCTATGCGGTGATTTCGGCACGCTGGAGAAATGCCGCATCGTCGGGCCTGGCGCGATGCCAAGATTTTGACCATTTTTGCCGGCACCAACGAGATAATGAAGAATATAGCGGCTAAATTCATGAACCTCTAGAATTGGTCTCAGAACGGCGGCATTTGCCCGATGTCCGCGTTCCGATCCGGTTTAAAATGCTCACATATAGTATGGGTTGACCGGTTGAGCCCGTTTCCCGTTGGCCGGTTTAAATTGGATAAAATCCATTTTTACGGGCTAACCGGCTAACCGGCAAACCGGGAAACCAACTAACCTACTATGAGCTATTGATCATACTATTTAACTAATTTCCTGAACCTGAGGAGATAATATGCAAGCATACGATGCCGTCGTGATTGGGGCCGGCAATGGCGGGCTTACGGCCGCGGCCACCCTGGCGCAGAAGGGTTTGAATGTGATGTTGCTGGAGCGGCACAACATCCCGGGGGGTGCCGCCACGAGTTTTTGCCGGGGACGTTTTGAGTTCGAGGTGGCGCTGCATCAGCTAAGCGGATTGGGAACGCCGGAAAAACCGGGTCTTCTGCGAATGGAACTGGATAAACTCGGGGTCATGGAAGATCTCGAGTTTGTGGAAATTTCCGATCTATATAATGTGGTAACACCCGACGGATTTCGAATTACCCTGAAGACAGACCGCGATGAAACCCTGGCGGTGCTCAAAGACGCCTTTCCCCACGAAAAAGATGCCATCCAGAAGTATTTTGATTTAATGGCGAGCTATGCCAATGATATGATCGGGGCTTTTATCTTCAGGGACCCGGAACCTTCGCGCCAAAAATATCCCAATCTTTATAAATACGCCCTGCAAAATTCCAAGGAAATTCTGGACCAATACTTCTCGGATCCTGTGCTAAAAGCGGTTCTTTCCGTCTTTTGGGGCTATATCGGTGTGCCGCCAACCCGTCTGGCATTTGCTTATATGGCCATGGTGCTTTTCCAGTACATGGAGTTTAAGCCGTTTCACATAAAAGGCGGCTCCCAGGCCCTGTCCAATGCCATTTTAAATAAGTTCCTCTCCAATGGTGGAACGGCCCGGTTCAGCTGTGGTGCCAAAAAAATTATTGCCCAGGACGGCAAGATAAAAGGGGTGGTTACCGATGACGATGTCGAGATTTCAACGGACTATGTGGTTTCCAATGCATCTCCCCTGTCCACCTATAATCATTTGATGAATCCGCAACAGGTGCCCGAAGACGCTCTGGTTGAAATGAAGTCCCGCAATCTAAGTACTTCGGCCTTAACCCTGTTTATCGGCTTTGATTGCGAACCGGACGAGTTGGGCATCACGGAATCAACCAATTTTTTGATGGACAGCACGGACATATCGAACGGCCTACTGGAGAGAATGAACCGGCTCGACATTGACGACGAGCTGATGGTTCTGAGCTGTTACGATGTCAGTGATCCGGAGTTTTCTCCCCCCGGTACCTGCCAGGCCAATGTGGTGACATTAAAGTACGGCGAGCCCTGGCTCAGAATTCCCCCGCGGCAATACCATGATGTCAAATTTCGCTGTGCCGAGTCCATGCTGCAGCGAATAGAGGAAATATACCCGGGGGCCAGAAATCACATTGAAGAGATAGAAGTCGGCACACCCCTGACCCACATGCGCTATCTCGGGCATCCCCTGGGGGCTATTTACGGCTATGAGATGCTGACCAAGGATGCTTTGTTTTTTCAGCCCAGTCGTTACTCACCAATTCAGGGCCTCTTTTTTGCCGGCGGGTGGGCCGGGGACAACGGATTTGAGCCCACATTAAGGTCGGGCATATCGGCGGCAAAGTCCATTATCAGGAGACTCGGGGCAGGGTAAGATGGATCGAGTTAGCTCCTTTAGGCGCTGTGGTTCGAGACGTTTGGTAGCAAAAAAAAGTTTCAGTGTTCAGGTGTCAGGTGTCAGGAACATGGACTGCGAGTACTGAAACCTGAACACCGAACACTGAAACCTGAGGTAAAAACGATTAATTAGTGCCTGAACGAAAAGTCCGGTTTTGGTAGGTTGGGTTGAGCCCGATCTGCAATGTTGGGTTTCGTACCTCAACCCAACCTACGAAAATCAAGCATTTAACACGATATGATTTCAAGGGGCGAAACCCAACAAATCGATTAGGCGAGTTTTCGTTCGATCCCTATTTAGTAATTATACTCACTTGTGAAAGTGGAAAGTTAAAGTGTTTTTGCCTTAAAAATAACGAGCAGTTGGCGTCCGGGTTTTCTACTGTGCCGAGCACGTAGTGGGTTGTAATTCGTGTGCCAAAACAACAGACAACAATCAACTGACCACAGACATGATCAAGGAGATCATTATGCGAAAAGGCATCTGGCAGGAATTTGACGGATACCAGGATATCGCCGAAGAAATCAAAGTCAGTCGAAAATTGGGGGGGACGGTTTCATCTGTCGTGGCTTCCGCAGAGGAGTATATCCGCCAACTGCATCCCGAGCGGATAGAGCTGTCTGTGACCGACATCATCGAGGAGACGCCCGTCGACCAAAACCCTGCGGCTGGTTTCAAAGGATAACTACCTCCCTCCTTTTCTGGCCGGGCAGTACATTGCCCTTTTCCTTGAAATCGGAACCATTCGCACAAGCCGTCCTTACAGTATATCATCCCAACCCAATCAAACCGGATTCTATGATATTACCGTGCGGCGGATTGAGAATGGGCTGGTTTCCAATTAT
>PVMK01122971.1_pt1 | contig 22939 bp, 30 predicted proteins | sample 1853481 | NCBI WGS metagenome assembly PVMK01 (sample SAMN08533507, study PRJNA380276) | Marine sediment metagenome, whole genome shotgun sequencing project. | reverse complement strand
TACAAGCTCTATCTTTCTATAGTTTCATAATAACAAAGCAGGTTCTCATCAAAAAATGAGGTAATTGAAAAGGAGATTTTGGGATGAAGAAGATTTATATTATGAGTTTATTGGGGGCATGTATTGCAAGTGTACTTTTTTGTTCTTCAGTAGCGCTGGCATCGGATGATTTTAGATTCTATGTTGAAGCTGAAGTTGGAGGTTCTTTTGCTGATTTTGATTCAGGTGGACGGAATGATGAGCCTTTCAAAAATAACGGCGATGATGATGACGAAGCGGCAATAACAGGTATAAATTTTGGCGCAGAACTCTTTGAATATTTAAGGGCTGATATAGGCTTTAGTCATAGAGGCGACTTTGATTTTAAAACAAATAGTTATCCTTCTTCACCACAGGTTTACTTTTATAAAACAGATATTGACGATATCTATACGCTGATGTTCTCTCTCTACTTTGAGCCGGTACGTTTCGAGAGATTTACCCCTTATATAGGCGCAGGTATTGGCACCACGTGGGCAAAAATCAGCACAAATGATACTATAGTTAAAGGAAGCCGTGACAAAGCAATTTTTTCCTGGCAAGCAGAGGCTGGAATACAATATGATCTTACACAACACCTTACTCTGAAACTCGGCTATCGCTACATTGACATGGGAAATTTTGAAATTCATTTACGTAGTGTGGAGGATGGTACTCATTACGGAAAATATAGAGGTGAGCTTACTGCAAACGAGGTAATCTTAGGTCTCCGCTATAGCTTCTAATCAGGGGGCGATAAAGGTTCGCACTGAAGCCCCCCAGGTTGACGGACACTTCAAAAAATATACAGTAAAAGTGAAAGGAGTGTCCAATGAGAAAAAGAACACAACTTACTAGAGAGGCCAACCTTCATGCCGCCGGAACTCTACAATCTTGAGGATGACCCACAAGAGAGAATCAATTTATGGAAAACGCGTCAGGATGTTGGAGAACTATGACTATTCAATTAGAGGCGAAGAAAATTATCTGAGTTTTACTTTGAAGGTTATTTCCCTGCCAGGCAACATGAAACGTTTTCTCAATATTTTTACAGGGATGGTTTCCCCCTTCTTTTTGCTGAAAAGGGCAATTTTGGGGTCATCAATATCAATAATTTCCCTCTCATTAACAGACAGGAGATAATCCTCTTTTTTTATTCCTGCCTTTTTGTGCAACACTCCCCGGTGAGAATCCTTTAATCATTATGCCTTCATCCTCTTTGCTCGATGTAAATTCCAAGCAAAGGGGCAGCGGGTGCGGATAAGGTTTCTGGAAAAAGCACGTAATCAGCAAAACCCTTTCTGGGAGCCCCCCGCTTTTGCGTTTAAAAGGGTAACATATTCCTTTCCATTCAGACGGTAGGTTCTCTTGGGAATTCCTGATCCGTACGCAATATGTCCGGCCCCTGCAATGACGACCATCTGGTGTTCTGGATTCTGTCCGAGAAACCTGTCTATGGAATGTGCCATGGTTTCGTCCCAGAGGATCTGGGACTGATAAAAGTTTTCAAATTTAATCCCCCGTGCTTTATCATGATGGGAAAAAGTTTTCTGAAGTCTTTTTCTGTATTCGTTATCAGACATGTCCATGTCTTCGGGGATTTTTTTCTTTTCATCTGCCGTGAGATTATCGAGCCCGTTTCTAGCCACTTTTTTTATGAGTTCACGCTTGAGGTTGAGTGCAATAACAGGAATCTGCTTTTCTTTTGCAAAATATAAAATTTCCCTGTAAAGGTGATAGTTAAATTTCCAGTCTTTGAAGTAGTCGGATGATTTGAGAAATTCCTCTTCGTTTGTTTTGCCCGAGAGGTAATCATCAAGCGCCTGCTGTTTTGATTGCGTAAACATCTCCATGCCTATGGCCAAATTCGGATTTTCTTCATGCAGCCTGCGAATGACATCAAGTTGAACTTTGTGGTCCTCGTAAAAGGTATGTTTCTCGCCCACATAAATAACCGGAGTTTTTTTAATGTTTTCTATTATTGTTTCAAGACTTATGGTTTTTTCCGGCCTGATTCCCACAACCGGAGTATGGAGTGATATTTTCATTCCGTTACTTGAGGCAGCGGTTTCTTTAAATACGTTCTTTTTATCCTGAAACCTCAGGTGAGAATATTTTCCATAATGAAACATCTTTTTCACAATATCCTTGAGATTCTGTTCGGAATTTCCGGATAATACGGTAATGACTTTTGAATTGTTCAGGGGGTTTGTGTATGTTTTTAAAGAAACTTCTGTATCAGGGGAAGTCTCTGCCCTGCCGAAAAGTCTGCTGTATACCGCCCCTTTACTATCGAGTAATAATAAGGAAGATGATGCGATATCACTGTCTTTAATATCCTTTTCATTAACGGGTGTAAAGCCCCGGGTCTCCAAAAAAGATATCACGTCTTTAGCCTTTTCTTTTTGACTTTCGGAAAAAACAACCCTGCGTTGAGGATCACCAAGAAGACCGGATATAACAGGAGGGCATTCGTCGTCTGAAAGTTTTCTAAAAATATCATAATTTTCGTCAATAATCATCTGGAGGGGTTTTTTTGGTACGGTGAACTCAAAATACTGGCATTTTTTTTCGAGTGTAAGTGTTTTGGTGATATCCTTCTTATCGGTTGTGATCCGGACAGGGAGTGGCAACTTATATACCGGACCATGCTGTACAGCCCTGAAAGAGACAGTATAATTTTCACCCAGCATTAAAACCTGCGGAGCTGTTACTTCTATCTGTGGAAGTCCTTTCCTGGAAAGCCATTGATCAAAGAACCATTCAAGATCGGTATTTGAAGCGCTTTCAAAAGATTTAAAGATATCATCCCATGAAGTCCTGGTGAATTTATTTTCCTCTATGAGTATTCTCAATGCTTTGTAAAATATTTCTTCACCCACCTGGTTTTTCAGCATATGAAAAAAGAAAGCCCCTTTGCCGTAGCCTATGGATCTTGTGGCAGAATCAGTTCTCTGCTGAAAGGTATCAAGCGGAATTTCATTGTGGGTATTGACATAGTTTTGGTAGTCCAAAAGAAGTTTTTTTCTGTGTTTCCTTCCGTCCCCCTTTTTTTCATCATACAAATGGTCTGCGAGATATGAGGTGAGTCCCTCGTTCCAGTTTCCGTTTTCATAATCTGTGTACACGTAGTTCCCAAACCACTGGTGGAGAATTTCATGTCCAAGTGATGTCGTAGTAATAAAGGGAAGACGTACAACCGTTTTTCCAAGAAGCGTAAATGTGGGCAAAGAATATCCTGTGGGAAGAAAGTTCTCCACAACGGAGAAACGTTTATACGGATAAGGCCCGAACATCTCCTGGTACATGGCCAGATATTTTTTTGAATGATCAATATAGGTTTTTGCAAGTGAGGTATCCTCCGGGAAGAAGTATGCAAAGACCTCTATGTTATTAAACATTTCTTTGGAAACGTCGTATTTTGACGCAATGAACGTCACGCTGTCACGAAGATAGGGAAAGTCGAAAGTGTATTCAATGCCTGCCCGGACTTTTTGCTCCGTGATCGTATCAGCTTCAGAAAGCGCAGTAAAGTTTTCAGGGACGAGTGCTCGCAAGTGATATTGCGCAGGGATGTCAAGAGCAGGATACCAGGTCTTTGTCAGACAAATTCCCTGTTTGCTTATGATGTTTTTAGTGACAACGCCGGGGTTATGGAGAGTGTTTTCCATTTTGGATTGTTTAAAACGTACTTCGTATGAAATGACAAGCGTCCCCTGTGCCTGAATTTTTTCCTTAGAGGGAAGCGGGATAGGCTTTTCGTTCATTTCGATGGATATGAGGGAAAGATTCCCAACAGAAACAGGAGTTGTTAAACCTTCGGGAAATGTAATGCGGGCAATACCCTTTAGAAGGTTATTTTCAACATCAAATGTGATTTCAAGACTGTACAGGGGATGCGATTTTTCAGAAGCTTCACAAAAAAAGGAGAAGGTAAAGACCATCAGTGCAGTAAAAATTATTTTTATTATTTTCAAAACTAACACTCCGTTATTATTTAGAAGGGTGCTAAGGTTTTTCCGCCACTATCCCCATCCAGTTGTTGTTGCCATCTGCACTCCCACATCAAAGGCTGATTGAAGGTCATGCTCTTTTTCCGACACAGTTCCTTTGAGCAGGTTTGCCCTGCTGATCACGTCTCCAATTCTTTTTAATCCAAAGTCGCTGAGGTTGGAATTTATAACCTCGTACACCAGCGCTGAAGAAAAGAAGGGGTCTCCCTGGCTTATAACAACTGCGGATTTTCTTTTTTTGAGTGTGGAAGATATGGCGCCGCCCATCATCTTCCCCTTGTCGTCGAATTCAAGCTCCATCTCAAAAAGGGGCATCATCCGGGAAAGGAAGTTGAGAAGTGGCGCTGTAATTGTATGCATGTGATTTGGGGTGCCGAAAATATAGGCATCACTTTCCCTCATTCCATCCAGGATACCAGCCATATCATCTTCGATGACGCATTTCTTTGTTCCAGGAGGAGGAAAAACACAGGTCATGCAGCCTGTACAGTAATCAATTTTTTTATCCACGATAAAAAATTTATTTACTTTAACCTCAGCTTTGCTTTTGCATCCTTCAATTACTTTGTCAACCAGTACTTCGGTATTTCCACCCTTTCTAGGGCTTCCAATAATTGCCATAAGCTTCATAAGACACCTCCTCCTTGTTGCTGTTAACAGTGAGTCCCAGTATTTATCAGCATAGCAATTAATTTCATTTCAGGTCAAGGTGATATGATAAGTTTGATAAAGAAAATTATTGAGTCAGGCTGTGGTTTTTGTCATTGAATCTGCTGAAATGCTAATCGGCCCAGCCTTTTTCTTTACCGTATTTTTTGAAAGCCTTTTTATTGTGATTGGGGTCAAACCCGGACTATTGACCCAGAAAGTTTATAGTAACAAGTAGAGGTTTGACCCTAAACACTACTCTTTTTTAACGCACAGCATAACATTTACCCACCTTTTGTAGTTCCATTTTGTAGACCTTATAATTATATTTTATTCACTTATTATACTTATTATCCTAAATGGCTCTCTTTTTTACTATAGCAGTTGACAATTGTGTTTTGTTAAGTGTAAAGTGCTTCGAAACAATCGCTGATTCTATTCACTATGTTCGGTCTCAAAAGGAGAAATTAAAGAATGAAAAGAAAAACCCTTATGTCCTGGAGTAGCGGGAAAGACAGTGCCTGGGCATTATACAAATTACAACAGGACCCGGAAATTGATTTAAGGGGTTTATTTTGTACGGTCAATAATGAGTTTAATCGTGTTGCCATGCACGCTGTAAGGGTTGAACTTTTGAAGCGGCAGGCAAAGAGTATTGGGCTTCCTCTGGAAATCATCGAAATACCTTATCCGTGTACCGATGAAATATATGCAGAAATAATGGCGCAATTTGTTGAAAGAGCAAAAAAAGACAATATTGAGTGTTTTGCATTTGGCGATTTATATCTTGAAGATGTGCGTAACTATAGAGAAAAAAAGCTGAAAGGTTCCGGAATTAAACCTATCTTTCCTCTCTGGGGCACACCGACAGATAAATTATCCAGAGAAATCATCAGCAGTGGTTTGAAAGCAGTAACGACATGTATTGACCCAAAACAGATTCCAGAGGAATTTATAGGGAAGGAATACAATGAATCCTTCTTAAAAGACCTCCCTGAGGGGGTAGATCCTTGCGGGGAAAAAGGGGAGTTTCATAGTTTTGTTTTTGATGGTCCCATGTTTAAAGAGCCTATAGAAATCTCCCTGGGAAATGTTGTTAATCGTGACAATTTTATATTTGTCGATGTGTCAGAAAAAAACACCTGACAATCACATGCCCTCGGTGACAGCAAAATTAAAGTTTCTTCCTTTGTATTTAACCTGTTCTTCGGAGTTTAGTAAAATTTAAGATTATTATCGCTTATGCGGACTTTTGAAGTGTATTGAAGTTTTAATGTTATCTGAGAGACTGTCGAAAAACCCGAAAATAAAGATTTTAGGGTTTGCAACTACTTGATTTTACATTATATTATTTTACAGAAATTGAGAAAATGGACTTTTTCGACAGTCTCTGAAGTAATGTTGATTTTAAAGTAATGGACAATCCTTTATACATATCCAGCTTTTACCCTATTCCTTATACTGAAAATTACCTTGACACTCATTGCCACAATTTATACGCTTTATAGTGCTAAAAGCAAGTTCTTATCAATTATAATAATCTAGTGCCTATCTCCCTCCTGGCAATGGTGACTTGATGTACGCCCAATGCATTGGCAAGTTCGACTAGATTGAATTTGTTTTTCTTTCTCTAACTAAGTTTCATAAAGGAAAGCCGTCATGATGAGAATCATTATGTTGATTATTGTCGCGGCAGCAGGTCTTGTTGCTTACAACTATTTCACTACGGGAGAGATGTCGCTAATTCCCTCCTCAACTCTATCTGAGGAAGAGCAGGAAGTGAAAAGCCTGGCAGATAGTTTCCATAAGGCTAGAAGGATGGTCAGACAAGCCGAACGCGCTGCAGCAGTTGGTGGCATAGGTAATATTGACATAGTAGAAGATGAAATGAACGAGATTGATCAGATTGAAAGCGCCTTAGTCACATTGAAGAGCAGCTTGGAATCAGAGGCTGCTATTAAAGCGGCTGAACGACTTGAACGTGAGATCGAGGGATATAAAAAGTAGGTCAGATAGTAAGGCGGGGGACAAATCTTTTGTCTTGAGAAAGCGACGATGAAAACCGGCAAGGTGTACGAAATGAAAGAGTCTGACAATGAAGGTCTATCCAACCACACATAACCACGAGTAACTCTAACAAACCGCAAATTCAACAGTTCGTGCCATTGTCTTGATTCATAAGCTCTTCAAGATAGAAAACAGGGTAAGTGCTGCGCGCTTAACAGATAGGTTGGGCTGAGGTGAAGGATTAGAAAAACATCTTAAACATAATTAAAGCCCCAGCTGTTTCAGTTTCTCATCCATGATTAAACCATTCTCGTCCCAGCCTCTGTATTTACAGTAATTATAAACCAATTCTTCAATTGGCGGAAGATGGTCTTTGGCCGGACTGTTTTCACGTTTAAGGGTTGCCAGCCGTTTATGCAGGCGATTGTCCTTCGGATCAAGACCCAATTTAAGATTTATCTGACGCTTAAGGTTAAATATCCTCTCTCCGCAGCGCATAAGTTCATCAAAATCATATTCAATTCCTGTTACCAGTCGAAACCATTCAGTAACTTCCCTGGCCGTGATTCCCATAAACCCGTCAGCTGAAAAGTTCTGAGCGTAACCCGCATGGGAAAAAGCACACAGAACCATACTGTTTAAAATCCCGGCATAGTCCTGACCCCTGGCAACGGTTTCTGCGGTATCCTCTAATTTAAACTTCACATCTTCCATATTCATCAGGTCAAATCCTTCGATTTTAGGATCTGCCGCTCCTGTATGGATAGCGCCTCTGTTTTCAGTGGCATAAGCCAGGGCGAGAAAGTTATGCGCGCGAGGATCATGGGCTGGAACTTCAAGTCCCTTTCCTTCAATGGCAAATTGTTCAGACCCTTTTCCAAGCAGTGCGGAAGCTTTTTTCACCCCTTGTGCCAGAATTTCGCCGAGTCCTTCACGGTTTGCAGATCTTTTCAAGCATTAATAGAGCGGCCTCTCTGTTTCCAAAGTTAAGTTTAATCCCTTCTGTTTCTTTATCCGTTATGATTCCTTCTTCATAACATTCCATGGCAAAAGAGATAGCTCCCCCGGCTGAAATAGTATCCACTCCGTGACGGTTGCAGATATTATTGGCTTTTTTTACCGTATCCATATCTGTTATTCCGCACTGCGATCCAAGCGGAGCGATAACTTCCCACACGGTCTGCCGGATTCCCTCGTTATCTACCGTAGATTCAGAACATCCGGTGACACATCCCGCACACAGGTAGGGTTTATCCTGCCGAGCATGTTTTTCCAGTTCATCCATCACCGCTTTTTTGAACCCGACGAGCTCACTGCCTTTCCAGTTATTTACTCCGTGTCTGTGATCATCTATAAACATGGAAAAAACCGCATGGGATTTTTTAAGACGGTGCTCAGGTTCTTTAACCAGTTCAGGCATAACCTTCCTTATTGAAACAGAAAGTTCCTGTTTATGGGCAGACCCCGATTTTACCTGTTCCAAGAACTGCAACTGCTTTAAGATTTTTCGAACCCATAACCGCACCCATTCCGCACCGGCCTGCTGCGCGCGAGGCTTTTCCGTCATGCATAACAGATGCAAACCTGACACAGTTTTCCCCTGCTATTCCGATTACAGCTGTTTTAACCTTTTTTCCAAAGCTTTTTCTAATAAGTTCATCTGTTTGCCAGGTATCTTTGCCTTTAAGAAAAGCCCCGTCTTCAATAATGACATTTTGATTGTCAATTTTTATATATACCAGGCTGTCTGACTTGCCGGTTATAATAATTCCGTCGAAACCCGCTTTTTTAAGTTCTCTTCCCCCAGGTACCGCCGGCATAGGACTCTCCCCATATTCCGGTCAAAGGCGAGATGGAGGCAATACAGTGCCTGCCGCTCCAGGGTGCTATGGTTCCTGTGATTGGCCCGGTCATAAATACAAGCGGGATTACTCTCTTCTAATGGATCCATGTCGGGTTCGATCAGGTCTGAAATTATCTTTGCTGCAATCCCGACGCCCCCGATATAATTTTCTGCCAGCTTTTCTGAAAGAGGGACGACCTTAGTACTCTTTGTGCTGAGGTTTACATTCAAAAGCCTGCCGGTATATCCTTTATATTTCATATGTCTCTCCTGCTCTTTTTTATTTTCTTTTAAACATACCATACTCAAAAAAAAAGGGTTATAGCTTTAAAAGTTATAATCCTTTATCACAAACAAGTTAATCAAAAATAATATGTTTAAGAAGTACCGCTCTAAAACTAGACTATCTCAGTTTAGATAAAATTTTATATCTACATGTGAAATAAAAACGTTTTTCTTAAAACTAGAAGGAAAATCTGGATATGGAGCCCCTTTTTTTATCGCCTCAACAGCCGCCTTGTTCAAAAGTTTATATTTTGAAGATTTTACAAGAGAAATATCTTTAACACTTCCATCCGGAAAAATTGAAAATTTACAGGTAATGATACCGGTCATCCCCCTTTTGCGGGCAACACTTGGATAGTATTTTGCTTTTTCAATCCGCATCAGTATTTCAGCCAGAAAATTGTTCATCTCTTTTTTCTGATCCGCCTTTTTAATGCCTGTTTCAGGGACATATTTTTTTTCCTGTAAAGGCTGCGGTTCTTCCCATCTGGTCTCTTCAGGAACGATTACATGTTCCTGAGGCTGAAAAATTTCTTCCTTTATTTTTGCAGGCATTTTTTTAACAGGCAGGGGGATTTTTTTTAAGCTCTTTTTTTACAGGGATCACCTGCTTTTTTGTTGGGAGAACTTCTTTTTGAGGGAGCTGGTCATCTTTTTTTCCCCTGAATTGTCTCCTGAACAAAATCAAGGGCAAGAGAGGCTGGTTTGATAACCTTCGATTTTATATCCGGGAAAACAGTAAACATCACAGCAAAAAAAAGAAGGTGCAGGAATAATGCTGCTGTAAAAGATTTAATCAGGGGGCTGTTAGATGAGACTTCCATCACAGCTGATCACCTTTATTAATTTTTTGTTTCGCTTCGGTGATAAGGTTCATTTTTTCAGAACCGGACTGTTTTATAATGTCCATGACATGGACAAGGATGTCCACTCTGTTTTGTTTGTCTGCTTTTAAATAAACCGTTTTAGTTTCTTTTTCAGTATAGGCTTTTTTTAGTTTATCCAGAAGTGATTCGATTAGTACCGGTTTATTATCAACAAAAACAGTTCCGGCTGAATCTATCGCAACAGTTATCCGGCTATCCTGGGCTGTTTCTGAGGATACGGCTTTTGGCAGATTAATTTTTATTCCTCTATCTATAATGAAACTTGAGGTGAGAAGAAAAAAGATTAAGAGCAGAAAGACCATATCAATAAGAGGGGTGATATTAATATCTCCTGAACCTCTGCGGTTTCTCTCAAACTGCATTCTTTTCCCTCTCTCTGACAACATCGATCAGATCAACCGAAGCGCTCTTCATCTCTGCCTCTATGCTATTAACCCGTCCCATAAAATAGTTGTAAAAAAGAAGGGCCGGAATAGCAACAGTAAGTCCTGCGGCAGTGGTGGTCATGGCCTCCCAGATGCCGCCGGCAAGACTGGAGGGGTCAACGCTTCCTCCAAGCACTTCTATCTGCATAAATGCCTTGATCATGCCAAGTACTGTTCCAAGAAGCCCGAGAAGCGGAGCAACGTTGGCAATAACATTTAAACCGCGCAGGTTTCGCTCCAATAGAAAGAGCTCATGGGTGCCTGTTCTCACAATGGCTTTTTCAATATAATGTTCAGCCTTGTGGTTAATATATTCTTTGATGCCCGCAGCAATGACCTTTGGAACAACACCCTTAAGGGCTCTTGTCTTTTGAAGGGCTTCCTTTTCATTTTTTCCTTTTATTTCAGCAACAATGTCATTCATAAAACCATTATTGTTTGTTTCTGATTTGATAAAATAGTATATTCGTTCAATTACAATGGTAGCCACTACCAGAGAACAGAGCAGTATGGGTATCATCAGGATGCCGCCTTTTAATATAATACTTATCATTTCATTTTCTCCTATTCCTGAAAGACCAGTCTTTCAGATAATCTGCTTAAAAGCAGCCAGATAAAGAACGGGCCGCCAATAAGCGAGGTTATTATTCCCACCGGCATTTCAACCGGAGCAAAAAGTGTACGGGCCAGGGTATCGCATACAACCAGAAAAGCACTTCCAAAAAGAATCGTTGCAGGCATTAAGTAACGATGGTCAGGGCCTATTATTAAACGGCAGATATGAGGAACCATCATACCTACAAAACCGATCGGTCCGCAAACCGCCACAACGCCTCCCACCATAAGTGAAGTGGCAAAGAAAAGAAGTTTTTTTGTCTTTGAAGCATCAACGCCTCTGCTGATGGCAATCTCCTCACCCAAGGACATCAGGTTGAGTCCGTTTACCTGAAGAAAGACGATAACACATCCCAGGACAACAAAGGGAAGCATATTAATAACCGGATCATAGCCAACAGCTTCAAGTCCTCCCATTAACCAGCGTACTATCCTGAAAGAATGGGTGAGGTCGCACACATACTGAATTAAGAGTATCAGGCTTGAGAAAAAGAAACTGATTGCAATACCGGCAAGCAGCATGGTTGTGGTTGAAAAGCCGCCTTTCATTTTTGTGATTCCGTAAACAAACAGGATGGCAAGTCCTGCTCCGGCAAATGAAAACACAGAAATTCCGGGGATTCCTGCAAAGGCAATGGACAAACCCGACCATACATAGACAGAAGCTCCAAGTGATGCGCCGCTTGATACTCCTAAGGTAAAGGGTGTAGCAAGAGAGTTTCTGAACATGGACTGGAAGGTCATTCCGCTTACGGCAAGTCCGGCACCGGCCAGGGCTGCGGTTAACACCCGGGGAACCCTAATATTAAAAAAGATGTCAGCATCTATGCTGCCTGCGGCAGAACTTAACAGAACGCTAAAAGGTATGATCTTCATACCTGCAAAAGGTGCAATCAAAATAACAATAACTGCTGTTAACAGAAGAGAAAGAAGAACTGTTTTTTTACGCATTACAGATTGCCTCCAGGAAGAATAATAGGAATGCCGGCTTCAGGATGGTCAATGAATAAAAATGACTTTCCATACAGATTGTAAAGTTTATCATTGTTCATAATATCTCTCGGCGATCCAAAAAAGCATAGTTCACCTTGTTTAAGCGCAATTATTTTTTGACTGTGAAGAACCGCACTGTTAATGTCGTGGGTCGCGGAAATAATGGTTGTTTCCTGATTAAGATTAATACTTTTTAAAATAGCATATATTTCATCCTGATAACCCGGGTCCAGAAAAGTTATGGGCTCATCAAGCAGAAGAACATCAGCCTCCTGTGCAAGGGCAGCGGCAATCAGAACCTTTTGTCTTTCTCCTCCTGAAAGGGTGGTAATGAGGCGGTCTGCCCATTTCTTTGTACCGGTCAGTTCAATTGCTCTTTCAACCGCAGCCTCATCCTGTGAAGAAACTGAAGAAAAGGGGCTGATGTAGGGATAACGGCCCATCATGATAAATTCCCGCACACTAAAAGAAAAATGATGTCCGTTTGCCTGGGGAACATAACTGATTCTTTTGGCCAGATCCTTCTGTTTGTATGTGTCAAGCGGTTTACCCTCGACCTTTATTGTTCCGGTTCCACCTGACAAGATACGGTTAAGACATTTTATAAGCGTGGTCTTACCTGCGCCATTGGGGCCCACAATGGAGACATATTCGCCCTTTTTTATTGAAACAGAAATATCTTTTAGTATGCTTTTTCTGTTTATTGAAAAAGAAAAATTCTCTATTTCAATCAGTTTATTTTCTACTGCTGCTTCCACTGCACCTCCGGATGTATGGTCTTTGCAAGCGCCTCAAGGGTAAGAATGAATCTGGGTCCGGGTATTGCGGTATAATGATCACCAAAAACATAGACCCGTTTATTTTTAACGGCTTCAACAGAGGGAAATCTGTTCCATTCATCAATAATATTTTTTATTTCAAGACCCTTCTCTTTATAATCAGGAACAATGTCAATGATCACATCGGGATTAAGCCGGATAATGCCCTTCCCCTGAAAGAACCGGGTAGCGGATATTACGGGTATTGCATACATTTTTTCCACCGGCAAGGGTAATAAGCTTATCATAAAAGATGTTTTTCCCCGCAACATAGACCTCATTGAATAATTGCGTGCCGGTATTACGGTCAACCGATAACAGCACTTTTGGTTTTGAAAGGGGAGCTGTAATGCTTTTTATAGTGCGGATTCTTTTTTTAATGTTTTCAAGCAGCTCTGCTGCTTTTTTTTCTACCCCGCAAAAATTGCCGATAGTCAGTAATAGAATCGAGGATATCTTCAATTTTGTTGTTTTTAACTATCAGAATCTTTAAGCCGAGTTTTTTCAGATTTTTCTCTATGGTTTTATGTGATGTAAGTAAAATTACCAGATCCGGTTTAAGTGAAACAATGGTTTCATAACTGGGGTCATAGAAACCGCCGACCTTTGTTATCTCTTCAGTTTCAGGAGGGTAGGTGCAATACCGGGTAATTCCCCACAACCTTATCTCCAAGGCCAAGGGCAAAAAGTGTTTCAGTGACGCCTGGGGACATGGATATTATGCGTTTATAGTAACTGGCTGACGGTGTTTGTGCTGCAGTGCTATCCTTTACCTGGATATCCCAGAAAAGAAAAATCTGAAGAATTAAAAAAGTTTTTAACAGTATCCTGTATTTGTGTTTTTGAATAACAATATTCATTTTTTAACCCGAAATAAAAATCCCTGCATCTCTTATGAAATGCAGGGACTCCGTATTTAGTCGCCATTTTTTGTGGAAACCACTAAAGACGAGGGCTTCCTCCATGTTGTGCTGTCGGGCAGGTCTTCTGGCTTCTCCGCCCTTTTAATCGCCTTCCCATCCAAAGGACAGTGGCACAAGTGATTAAAAGGTTTCCTTTTTAAAAGGAGCGAAGTTACAGCGGCGGTTCCGCAACGGTTTTTCACCGTTTTCCCTATTAAAGCTCTTTCAAGCTACCATTAAATAATATACATGCGCAGTATTTGTTTGTCAATAAAGCTCTTTTTTTATGTGGTACGCATATAAAATGACAAATCTTTTTGGGTTTCTTAACTTTGGGCACACCTTTTTGTTCATATTATTCAAGCCTCCGGCTTTGCCGGGAGGTGCTATGCCCTTTGATATATATAATTTGCTTGACTAGAATATGTCTGTTGTTGCATTGTTATAACTAATTCTAAAATTTCAAATATTTTATTAATTAAAGAAACCGGAGACTAAAATGAAAGAGGTATTTGTTTTGGTTGTTGATGATGATGAGAGATGTACGGAATACTCTTTCTGCTATCCTGAAAGAACTGCGACTTACTCCTGTAGCTGCTTCCGATGGAGTTGAGGGCATGAAGGTTATAAACAGTCAGAAGATTGACCTTATTATTACTGATCTCATCATGCCCAATATGGATGGTTTTGAGTTTATACAGAACTCTCGTCAGGTGAATGCAAATATTCCCATTGCGGTAATATCCGGTTTCGCTGAAGTTAATAATGCTGTAGATGCGCTTAGCCGAGGGCGCCTATAATTTTCATCACAAAACCCTTTACAATCAGGGAAATAGAAAATGTTATTAAAAGAGGGCTCAGGCTTAGAGAGCTTTTCTTTAGGAACACACAGGCTGACTCAGGGAATAAAAAATACTACAGCGATAGAACTCCCCAGTTTTACGCATCTTTTGCCTTCTGCTGTTCTTTATATTGTAAGGGAGTGCCAATGGAGAGGGATAGAAGACGAGAATGTTCTGGCAAACATATCAATATGTATAGATGAGCTGCTTAATAATGCCCTGGTTCACGGAAATGATATGGACGAGTTAAAGAAAATTAAAATTAAACTTGTTTTTGACCAGAAAGCGTTCAGTTTAAGTATTGAAGACGAGGGTCAAGGTTTTGATTATAAAGAAACACTTTCTGCCTTTGCCGGTAGAGAACAGGGGTTGCCTACTAGACGGGGGCTTTTTATTGTACACTATCTTATGGATGAAGTTTCTTTTAATGAAAAGGGTAATATTGTGACCATGGTTAAACGGCTTAAATCGGAAGAAAAAAGGGTTCTTCACTGATTTTTAAGTATTAAGTACGATTTATTTCCTCAAATCCAGCCATACCTGCTTTAAATATTGTTCTTGCTCCTTTTATAGCCTTTTGTTATTCTTTTTCAACAGCTATCATTAAATAATGACAGAACGGAAGGTTTGTCTTATGAAAATTGGAATTATTGGTGGCACAGGAGTCGGTAATCCCGAAATACTAAGCGATATCAGTAAAGTAAAAATCCATACTCCTTACGGTTCTCCCTCTGCCGTTGTTACCCAGGGGAAAATAGACGGAATTGAGGTCGCAACCCTGCCCAGACATGGTGAGGGGCACAGCATTCAGCCCTCCCTGGTAAATTTTCGTGCCAATATCCGTGCCATGAAAGAGCTTGGCGTAACCCATCTCTTTGCAATAACCGCAGTCGGGTCACTTCGCGAGGAGATCGAACCCGGTCATCTTGTTTTTCCTGACCAGTTCATTGACAGGACAACGAAAAGAAAGGCTACCTTTTATGAAGGACAGAAAGTCTGCCACATTCCCATGGCTGAGCCATTCTGCGAAAAGATGAGAAAGATTCTTGCACAAACAGCAGACAAACTCGGCTTTGCGTATCACGGGCAGGGCACGGTTATTACAGTTGAAGGCCCGCGATTTTCATCCCGGGCGGAAAGCAATATGTTCAGGCAGTGGGGTGCGGACATTATCAATATGAGTACGGTCCCGGAAGTTGTGCTGGCAAGAGAGGCGGGTATCTGTTACGCATCCATTGCCATGAGCACAGATTATGACTGCTGGCGTGAAACAGAAGAGAGTGTTTCCTGGGAGATGATCAAAAAAACCATGGAAGAAAATGCGGTAAAGGTTCAGAATATTCTTATGACAGCTGTAAAAGAAATAAATTTTGTAGAGTGCAGCTGTAAAGAGGCAATTAAAAGCGCATTACTTTAATATTAATGATGATCAGAATATTTTAGGGGGGTAAAGTGGATTTAAAAGAAAAGATAAGAGATGTTCCCGATTTTCCTCAAAAGGGAATTCTGTTTCGTGATATTACCACGCTTTTAAAAGACAAAGAAAGTTTCAGCTTTGTGGTGGAAGAGCTTTTTAAACGTTACAATGATAAAGATATTGATGTTATTGCGGGGATTGAATCACGGGGTTTTATTTTCGGTTCAGCGCTGGCCTACAGGATAAACAAAGGGTTTGTGCCGATAAGAAAACCCGGAAAGCTTCCTTCTGCTACCGTGTCTGAAGAATATTCGCTTGAGTACGGAACCGACAAAATAGAAATGCATGTTGATGCCATAAAAGAAGGTGACCGGGTGCTCTTAATAGATGACCTTCTGGCTACCGGCGGAACCATGGAGGCTGCCTGCAGCCTGATTGAAAAAGCTGGCGGAAAAGTCGCTGAATGTTCTTTCCTGATTGAGCTTGCATTCCTAAACGGCAGAGACAAACTAAAGGGACATGATATTTACTCCATGGTAACTTACTAGGAGGCTGTCCGAGAATGGGTTCGTCACGAGATTGAGCGAACATTTCGAAGGTAAGGCGGAAGGACGAAAACACCGGAGGCATAGCTATAGCTATGTTGAGGATGTTTTTGGCTTTTCCAACGCGGCCAGCGGAATGTGCAGCCAATCGCAGCAGAAGTCTATTGTCGGATAGCCTCCCAGACTATAGAACAAACAGGAGATTATATTGAGTAAGATAGATAAAAAAAGACTGGAAACTATTATCAGCAGATTTTCCGAAAACAGGATCATGGTTGTCGGGTGACATTATGCTTGATGAATATATGGAAGGCACGGTTGACCGGATATCACCCGAGGCTCCTATTCCTGTTGTTAACCTTACAAATAATAGAGACCGGGATATACGGCTGGGCGGTGCTGCAAATGTTTTCAGCAATCTGGTGTCGCTTGGCGGAAAAGAGATTTCGCTGTGCGGTGTGATCGGTAATGATACTGACGGGAAAGCTGGCCCGTGAAAAAATCAGCTCAATGGGGGCGGATGCCGAAGGTCTTATTCTTGACAAAGACAGACCCACCATCGTGAAAACCAGGATCATTGCTCACAACCAGCAGGTGATCAGGCTTGACAGGGAAGAAAGTCAGCCGATTTCTAAAAATACCAGACAGGCTGTGGCCGGCTATATTAAAGAAAAACTGGACAGTCTTGATGCGATCATTTTTTCTGACTATGAAAAAGGGGTAATTACAAAAAATCTGCTTGAAGAAATTCTTCCATTGGCAGCAGAAAAGGGAGTGTTTGTTGCGGTTGATCCAAAATTTACCAATTTCCGTTATTTCAAAGGTGCTACCATCATCGTTCCCAACAGAAAAGAGGCCAGCGGTTTTGTGCGGCATGAGATTGTTGATGACAGTTCAGCGCTTAAAGCGGCCCAAAATATAATGGAGAGCTTAAAAAGCGAATGTGTGCTGGTTAAGCTGAGTGAGCGCGGTATGCTGCTGCTTGAAAAAGACGGCAGCCATGTATTTATTGAAACCGTTGCAGAGCAGGTTTATGACGTTACCGGAGCCGGAGATACAGTCATCAGTACCTTGATGTCGGCAAAGACAGCCGGCGCGACATGGGAGGAAGCTGCGCGGATCGCCAATTTTGCCGCGGGTATTGTCATCCACTATATCGGAACTTCAGTGATAAAAGTCGATCAGTTAAAAAGCGCAATACTTGAAAACAGGTTCCCAACGCCGTGAGCAAACCAAAGTCTCCACAGCCTGTTAAGCTTGTTGTGAGCGTCATCACAGGAAATAAAGGTCTCTTTGAGAGTGTCTGTGAAAAGCTTGTAAAAAAGTTTGGTGAAACTGATTATATCAGCGAGACACTTGCTTTTGATTTTACTGATTATTATGAAAAAGAGCTGGGTAAAGACCTTATCCGGCATATTGTCAGTTTTAAAAAGCTGATAAATCCGGACAGGCTTTCTCAGATAAAACTTTTTACCAATGATCTTGAAGACCGGTTTATAAAAGAGGGAGAGAATAGAAGCGTTAATGTTGATCCGGGGTATATCGCGCTTTGTCATTTTGTGCTTGCATCCTGTAAAGGTTTTGCTCATCGTCCCTATCTTTGTGACGGTGTTTATGCTGATTTGACCCTGGTGTTTAGAAAAAAAACTTTTCAGGCTCTGGAATGGACTTTTCCTGATTATGCTTCAGATGGACTGATAAATATTTTAAATGGTATACGGGCAGACTATCACGAACTGCTGAAAGAGATGGGAGAAACTTAAAAAATGTTAAAAAGTATGACAGGTTACGGACACGGAGAAGCTGTTATTGGAACTCAAAATGCTACGGTTGAGGTAAGGTCTGTTAACCACAGGTATCTTGATGTTCAGCTCAGGGTTCCCAGGTGTCTGTTACCCCTTGAAAGCAAAATAAAGAAGCTGATCTCTTCTTTTGTGTCCCGGGGGAAGGTGGAAATTTCTGTTCAGCTGGGTGCTGATGTGAACGGTGAAAACAGTTTGAGTGTGAATACGGATATGGCAGAGCATGTTTATGGTCTTTTAAATAAATTAAAGGGGGCTGCTGCCGCACCCGGAGATATCGACCTTCAAATGCTTCTTGAATTTAAGGATGTTATATTTGAGGCAAAAAAAGAGGAGCTTGATGAGGCAGTCTACTGGAACGGACTAGAACCCGCATTCGAGCAGGCCATGTCTGCCATGGGCCAGATGCAGGCGGCAGAAGGAAAAGAAATAGAAAAAGACATGCAAAGCAGGATGCGTTTTGTTGAATCTGTTATAAATGAGATTGAAACCCTTGCCCCCGAGGTCCTTGAGCTGAAAAAGACAGGCCTTAAAGAGAGGGTAAAGGAACTGTGCGAGGGAGTTGCTGTTGATGAGGCAAGGATGGTGCAGGAAATCGCGATCATTTCTGACAAGAGTGACATAACAGAAGAAATCGTACGCGCAAAAAGTCACTTAAAGCAGTTTAATACGTGGATTGAGACAAATGAACCGGTTGGAAAGAAACTGGATTTTCTAATTCAGGAAATTAACCGTGAAGTTAATACCATCGGCTCAAAAGCATCTGATTCGGAAATCGCTTTAAAGGTGGTTAATATAAAAAATGAACAGGAAAAAATCCGCGAACAGGTACAAAATGTAATGTAGTGGTAGTAATGTTTTGCCATGGAGAAAGGCGGGATGATGTCATGAATTTACAGCTTCTAAATATTGGTTTCGGAAATTCAATAGTGCTTTCAAGGGTGGTAACTATTCTTACGCCTGGTTCTGCTCCAATGAAGCGTCTTAAGGATGAGGCAAAGGCAGCCGGAAGACTGGTGGATGCAACCCAGGGACGCAAGACCCGGGCGATTATTGTTACGGACAGTAATCATGTTATTCTTTCAGGAGTTCAGGCCGAGACAATTGCCCTCAGGGCTAACAGTGAGGAACAGATAAAGTGACCCTGCAGGCAGAAATTGAACGTAAAAAAAGACTTCTGATTGTTGTTTCCGCTCCGTCAGGAACGGGTAAGACAACGCTTTGCAACGAGGTGATTAAGCAGCTGCCTAATCTCTCTTCCTCAGTCTCCCATACCACCCGGGAGCCGAGAGATGGTGAGAAACATGGTGAAGACTATTATTTTGTTAAAGAAGAACCGTTTAAAGCTTATGTTAAAGAAGGTAAAATTGCAGAGTGGACAGAGATCTACGGTAACCTTTACGGTACAGCAAAAGAAACCATAGAAAAAGAGTTTGACCGGGGAATTGACCTTATCTTTGATATCGATGAGAGAGGCGGACGCCAGCTGTCAGAATCCTTCCCTGATGTTATAACCGTTCTTATTCTGCCTCCTTCAATGGAAATATTAAAAAAGCGTCTGATTGATAGGGGCACAAATAAGGAAGAGGATATTGTGCGCAGGTTAAAGCAGGCGAAAGAAGAGATAAAAGGCATGTCCTGGTACAGTTATGTAATTGTTAATGATGACGTTGAAAAAGCTGTTTCAGAACTTAAGGCAATCATCACTGCAGAAAGATGCAGTCACGACCACAGTCTGGTAGAAAGGCTCTTAAAGAATGGCTGCTGAGATCAAAAGCCGGATAATTGTAGCGCTTGATGTGGATGAACTTGAGAAAGCGAAAAACCTGGTAAAACTTTTAAAAGATGAGGTTGCCGCATTTAAAATCGGAAAACAGCTGTTTACAAGGTGCGGACCGGATGCGGTGAAGATGGTACAGGATCAAGGCGGCAGGGTATTTCTGGATCTGAAATTTCATGATATCCCCACTACCGTGGCAAAGGCTTCTTTAGAGGTGATGCGCTTGGGTGTGTTTATGTTTAACATGCATGCCTCGGGCGGTCTGGATATGATGAAGAAGGCGGTTTCTGCGGTTAAGGAAAAAGCCCTGGAAAAAGGTGAAACAAAACCGATCATTCTGGCGGTAACGGTTCTGACCAGTCAGGGTCCTGAGGATTTAAAGCGGTTGGGCATAACTATGGAAATGGAAGAGATGGTAGTAAATCTTGCCTGTCTTGCAAAGGAAGCCGGGGTTGACGGGGTGGTGGCATCACCCAAAGAAATCCAGGCGATCCGGAAAGCCTGCGGAAAAGATTTTGTTATTGTCACTCCCGGGATCAGACCGGCATCTTCTTCAAAAGATGATCAGAAGAGGATCATGACACCCCTTGAAGCCGTAAATGCAGGTGCAGATTATATTGTTGTGGGACGCCCCATCACCCAGGCGGAAGATCCGCTTTCAGCAGCACAGAGCATCAATAACGAGCTTCATTAACTGTCCGGAAATTTTCTTATGACAATCAAACTTTACGGTATCCACCCGGTTTTGGAGGCGCTTAAAAAACGCCCCCGGGCATTTAAGAATATTACGCTTTCAAGAAAAGAGGGGAAAACGCTTGATCCTCTTCTAGCGCTTGCTTCAAAGGCAAAAATTAATGTTTGTCACGATGTTCCTGAAAAGATCGCAAAGCTTGCAAATTCTGACAGCCATCAGGGAGTTGTGGCAGAGGTCGAGCCCTATCCCTTTGCGGAATTACACACGCTTGCAAAAAACGCAAGGAAGGAAGATAAGAAGATCTTTTTTCTGGTGCTGGATTCTATTCAGGACCCTCATAATTTTGGGTCGCTTATTCGAAGCGCTCTGTGCAGCGGGGTGCAGGCTGTTATTTTTCCAAAAGACAGGTCTGCCCAGCTTAACGGCACCGTGGCAAAGTCTTCTGCCGGCGCAATCGAGCACATGCAGTTTTGCAGGGTGGTTAACATTGCTTCAGCTCTTGATACTTTAAAAAAAGAGAATGTTTGGATCGCGGGTGCTTTTGCTGACAGCACGGACACCATGTACAGTATTGATTTTGACATGGACCTTGCGCTTGTGATTGGAAATGAAGAAAAAGGAGTAAGGCCGCTAATCAGGGAAAAATGTGATTTTTCTGTTTCCATCCCCATGGCGAATGAGTTTGATTCCCTTAACGCATCTGTTGCCGGTGCGGTTATCATGTTTGAGGTGATGAGACAGAGGTTCAGCGTTGAATGAAATATATGGAATCTTAGGATTTTCTTGTCTTAAGTTTTAAGCTTTTTGCTTTGTAATCCAGTTTCCTGCCAGTATAATTTTTCCAAAAAGTTCTACGAGATTGTTGTCTGAAAAGAGAGGTGTATAATAACTGACTCAATATCTAAAAATCGACAAGAACTTTTGGGGAGGATATGGTTTTAAAACCCATTTTGTCCGAGCCGAAGCTTGAGGGTTTTTTGGGGACTTGAGGCGGCGCATGTTTGAGTCCCGACGAATCGGGATGAGTTTGTGACGCCGACCGCAAAAAATTTTCAAGCAAGGGAACCCCGAAGGAATCGGGGCCGGGCAAAGGGCGCCTTTTCTTTTGCATCGTTTTCTTTGGAGCGAACAAAGAAAATGATGGAAGAAGTTATTTCTTTTGTGTGGTTATAGTATTTTGTGAAATGCTCTAATTACAAAATCATCAGCAATAGATTGCAAATAAGTTGAATAGAATATTAAGAATTAGAATTTTCTCCGTACTATCCCTGACGATTTTTTCCGCGATGCTGGGCCTCGGAATCATCCTTCCGATCCTTCCTCTTTATGCAAAGAATCTGGGCGCCACCGGCCTGTGGCTGGGGGCTATTTTTGCGGGTTTTTCCATTTCAAGATCTGTCCTGATGCCCTTTATCGGTAAGTACTCTGATAAAAGCGGCATCAGAAAAGCCTTTATTGCAGCGGGTCTTTTTGTCTACGCCTGTTCTTCTCTGGGTTATATTTATTCTACAGATGTTTTTTCCTTACTGCTGGTGCGTATTGTCCAGGGCGCCTGTTCTGCCATGATCGTACCCATTGCCATGGCCTATATCGGTGATATCACCCCAAAGGACAGGGAAGGGTCATACATGGGGCTGTTTACCGTATCGCTTTTTCTTGGATTTGGCATCGGGCCTCTTTTCGGCGGTCTGCTTATGGATTTTTTCAGTATGGATACGGCTTTTGCTGCAATGGGAGCGCTTTGCGCCATTGCGTTTTTGCTGGTTGTGTTTCTGCTGCCGTCTTCAAGTTCCAAACATCTTCCGGATACGGTCCCGCCTTCCTCTTATAAAGAGATCCTTTCGTCTCCGCTTATAAAGGGCGTGGTGTGTTACCGGTTTGTCAGTGCTTTTGCCCGGGCCGCGGTCTTAAGTTTTCTGCCTTTATATGCCAGCCATAATATCAATATGAGTGCTTCTCAGATAGGCGTTGTGATATCTTCAAGTGTTCTTCTTATTTCTTTTCTCCAGTATCCTTGCGGTAAGCTTGCCGACCGCATGAACCGGAGAAACCTTATTCTGATTGGAAACATACCTTACTGTCTTGCCATAATCCTGTTTCCTTTTGCAACCAGCTTTTTACAGGTGCTTATGATTAACCTTATTCTGGGCGTTCTGGGCGCAATGTCCATGCCTGCTGCCACAGCTATTATCGTTGGGGAAGGCAAGAAATTCGGTATGGGTTCCACCATGGCGGTCTTTAATGTGTCAATGAGCCTGGGGCTTGGCTGCGGTCCGCTTGTTTCGGGAATCATCTATGATTACAGCGGCCTTAGTGAAGTCTTTTATTTTGCTGCTTTTGTGGAGTGGCGGGTCGATCCTTGCCGGATATTTCTTAAGCGCTCCCCTTCCTGATGTATCTGCAGA
>PVMK01116837.1_pt1 | contig 22940 bp, 24 predicted proteins | sample 1853481 | NCBI WGS metagenome assembly PVMK01 (sample SAMN08533507, study PRJNA380276) | Marine sediment metagenome, whole genome shotgun sequencing project. | reverse complement strand
ACCGCATCGGCCGAGGTGCCGCCGATAACAAAAGCGAGGTGATAGGGCGGGCAGGCCGCAGTGCCGAGGGTTTTCATCTTGGCAACCAGATAATCGAAGAGTTTCTCGGGGGTGAGAAGCGCCTTGGTTTCCTGAAAGAGCATGGTTTTATTGGCTGAGCCGCCGCCTTTGGCAACAAAGAGGAACTTGTAAGCGTCGCCTTCGGTAGCGTAGAGGTCAATCTGGGCAGGCAGGTTGGTGCCCGTGTTCTTTTCTTTATACATGTCGAGCGCCACGGTCTGACTGTAACGCAAATTCTCTTCTGTGTAAGTCTTGTAGATGCCTTTAGAAATATATTCAGCATCGTTAACGCCGGTCCAGACTTGCTGGCCTTTCTTGGCAACTACGGTGGCGGTGCCGGTGTCCTGGCAGGTCGGCAACTCGAACTGGGCGGCGACCATGGCGTTACGCAAAAAAGCCATGGCAACACCTTTGTCGTTGCGGGAGGCTTCCGGGTCGGTGAGAATCTTGGCGACCTGCTCGTTATGCTCCTTGCGCAGCAGGAAGGAGACATCCTTCATGGCACTGTTTGCCAGGATGGTTATAGCTTCAGGACAGACCCGCAGAACTTCTTTACCGGCGAAGTTCTCAACGGTAACGTACTTTTCTGACCCTTCGATCTTGTAGTAGCTGGTCTCGTCTTTGCCTACGGGATAGGGATTCTGATAAGTGAACTCCGGCATAATTTCTCTCCTTTAGAACGACATGGAATATAGTCTCCGGGAAGGCTCAATCCCAGATAAAAACTGATTTCGCAGTATATCTAACCTGTATACAGTTGTCGATAATTAACTGCAGGTAATCTTTCGATATTGACGCGATTCCGGTCATGTAAATGTCAGCGTCTGCCCAATCTATCCTTTTCCTTGAAATCATGAGTCGTTCCGCTTATCCTCAGTCTTCAAATTGCATCGAAAGGTACTGAATCATTATGCAAAAACTACTCAAACAGATTCTCACCTCCAAGGTTTACGAGGCCGCTATAGAGACACCGCTGGAAGAATCCGCTGTCCTCTCGCAGGCTTTGAATAATCGTGTGTTGCTCAAACGCGAGGACCTTCAGCCGGTTTTTTCCTTTAAAATCCGTGGCGCTTATAATCGGATTGCCAACCTCAGTAAGGAGGAAAGGGCCAAAGGTATCATTACCGCTTCGGCAGGAAACCATGCTCAGGGAGTGGCTTTTTCCGGTCAGAAATTAGGCATTCAAACGACAATCGTAATGCCGGTGACAACACCTGATATCAAGGTGTCTGCGGTGAAGGCTTTTGGGGCCAAGGTTGTGCTGATTGGTGACAGCTATTCTGAGGCTGCTGAACATTGCGCTCATCTGGTTACCCAGTCCGGCATGGTTTTTATTCCGCCTTTTGATGATGAGCTTGTGATTGCCGGGCAGGGAACCATCGCGGATGAACTGTTGCGGCAAAGTGCTGGAAGAATGGATGCTGTCTTTATCCCGGTTGGTGGTGGTGGGTTGTTGGCCGGAATGTCCGTCTTTCTGAAAGCGCTTTGTCCTGAAGTAAAAGTAATCGGTGTTGAACCGGTTGATAGTGATGCAATGGCTCAATCAATTGCTGCCGGTCGCCGGGTTAAACTCGATACGGTCGGTATCTTTGCCGATGGTGTTGCTGTCCGCGAAGTTGGTCAATTGACTTTTGACCTCTGTCGCCAGCATGTCGATGAAATCATCCGCGTCGATATCGATGAAATCTGCAGCGCCATAAAAAGCGTTTATCAAGCGACTCGATCCATCGTTGAACCTGCTGGTGCGCTTGCTTTGGCTGGTCTCAAGAAATATGTGCGTGACAGGAATGTCAAAGACCAGACGTTGATTGCAATCAACTCTGGCGCCAATATGAACTTTGATCGCTTGCGCTATGTCGCTGAACGAACTCTGATTGGTGAAAAGCAGGAAGCTCTCTTTGCGGTGACCATTCCGGAAGAGCCCGGTTCTCTGTTCCGTTTTTGTCGCGAATTGGTCGGCGAGCGCAATATTACCGAATTCAACTATCGCCTGTCGGATCGAAAGTCTGCATATATCTTTGTTGGCATTGCTATTAACGGTGATCAACAGCGTCAGGCCTTTCGTGATTTACTAACCACGCACGGCTTTGAAAACATAGATCTGACTGATAATGAGCTGGCAAAAACCCACCTTCGTTATATGGTTGGCGGGCGCTCTCCTCATACTCAGGGTGAACGTCTCTTCCGCTTTTGGTTTCCCTGAACGTCCCTGGCGCTATGGCGCGTTTCCTTTCTACCATGGGTGCTGACTGGAATATCTCTTTATTCCATTACCGGATCCAGGGTGGTGACTTCGGTAGAGTCCTTGTCGGTCTGGAAATCCCTTCTGGGCAGGAAGCCCAACTGCAAGCCTTTCTTGACAGTCTCGGTTATCGCTACGTTGAGGAGTCAGACAACGAAGCTTATCCGCTATTCCTTTGATTTTCCGTGAATAATAATTGACAGTTTTAGTCGGGTATGCTATCCGTTAACCAAGTCCAGTAACCGGCAGATGTCTTGTCGGTATTTTTACAGAAAACGGGCCGGGGAGGGCATGCCAAAATGTTTGAGACTATTCGCGAAGACATCTATTCGGTATTTGATCGGGATCCTGCCGCACGCAGTGTCTTAGAAATTATCTTCTGCTATCCAGGGTTGCATGCGGTCTGGTTCTATCGGATTGCTCATTGGCTCTGGACCCACAATCTCTACTTCCTTGGTCGTTTTACATCCCACATCGGAAGGTTCTTGACCGGCATTGAAATTCATCCCGGTGCTCAGATTGGCAAACAGTTCTTTATTGATCACGGCATGGGCGTTGTGATCGGGGAGACTACTGAAATTGGCAATAATGTCACCCTGTATCATGGTGTCACCCTCGGTGGGGTCACTTGGGATAAGGTAAAGCGTCATCCGACTGTTGATGACAACGTTGTCATAGGTGCGGGAGCTAAGGTGCTTGGTCCATTTACTGTTGGCAAAGGTGCCAAGATTGGCTCAAACTCGGTTGTCGTCAAAGAAGTTCCACGGAATTCCTCGGTTGTCGGTATCCCCGGCCGTGTTGTTATGCAACAAGAACCCACGGCAGAAGAAAAGAGGCCAGACCTGGAACATGGCAAAATGCCCGATCCTGAAGCTAAGGCTATCAGCTGTCTCTTTGATCAGATTCGTGCTTTGGAAAAAAAAGTTGAGGATTTAACGGATCGACTTGAGAAGTCTGAGGTGCAGCCTAAGAAAGCAAAGACTCGGCCTGCGGCAAAGGCTCCTGTAAAGAAGTCTTCGTCTCAATCAGAGACTAAGCGCAGCAGTTCATCCAAGATTTCAGTGGCCAAACCAAAAAGCAAGACAGCAGGTTCCGCGACAACTGCTAAAGCAAAGAAAAGTGAGGCATAAAATATTATGCGTATGTCTACTAAAGCACAATATGCTGTGCGTGCCATGGTTAACCTGAATCTCTATTCAGATGGTTCGCCGGTAACTCTTCGTGATATTTCGCTTCGTGAAAGTATTTCCCTGACTTATCTGGAACAGCTCTTTGTTAAGCTACGTCGTGGTGAGATTGTCAAAAGCGTACGCGGCCCTGGCGGTGGTTACCTGCTGGCCCGACCAGCTCAGGAAATTCAGGTTGACGAGATCATTGACAGTGTTGAGGAATCGCTGGTTCCTGTCTCCTGTATGGACCAGAATAATGGCTGTGTTTGTGATGACCAGTGCGTAACGCACAATGTCTGGCATGGCCTCGCTGAACGAATTCGTGATTTCCTCTCTTCGATTACCCTTGCGGACCTTACGAAAGAGGCGCAAGAAAATAGAAAGAACCGTAATTAGGACCAACTGACAACTGACACTAGTTTCCCCGGAGGATTTAATTTGAAACAGATTTACTTGGATTACAATGCTACCTCTCCAGTAAGACCCGAAGTGTTAGAGGTCATACTGCCATATTATAAAGAGCAGTTTGGCAACCCTTCGAGTGTGCATTGGGCTGGCCGGGCTGTGTCTGGAGCCCTTGAAAAAGCCAGAGAGCAGGTTGCTGCTTTGATTAATGCTTCTCCCGCTGAGATTGTTTTTGTCTCCTGTGGCAGCGAGGGGGACAATATGGCAATCAAGGGAACTTTGGCTGCTCTTAAGGATAAAGGTAACCATATTATCACTACGACTATTGAGCATCCCGCTGTGTTGGAGACCTGCGAAGCTCTGGAAAAGGATGGCTATGACATTACTTATTTGCCTGTAGATAAGGATGGCCAGCTTGATCTTGCCGATCTTGAAAAGGCGATTACTGACAAGACCGTTCTGATTTCCGTGATGTGGGCTAATAATGAAACCGGCAATCTTTATCCGATTGAAGAGATCGGCAAAATCGCTAAAAAATATAAGATTCGTTTTCATACCGATGCCGTTCAGTCGGTTGGCAAGGTCCCGGTTGATGTGCAGAAGGCCAACATTGATCTCCTGGTGATCTCCGGGCACAAGATCGGTGCTCCCAAAGGAGTCGGAGCTATTTACATCCGTCGTGGTACGCGCATGTCAACTTTCATGCATGGGGGGCACCAGGAACGCAACCGACGGGCCGGTACCCAGAATGTTGCTGGCATTGTTGGCCTTGGCAAAGCTTGTGAGATGGCCGGTGCAGAACTTGATGATTACTACAAACGTGTCCGTGCCCTGCGTGATCGGTTGGAAGATGGTATCCTCAGTCAGGTACCCGATATCAAGCTGAATGGCACCCCTGATCGGGACCAACGTCTGCCTAACACCCTCAATGTCAGCTTTGCTTTCATCGAAGGTGAGTCGTTACTGCTCAATCTTGACATGTTCGGTATCGCAGCATCATCCGGTTCGGCCTGTACTTCAGGTTCACTGGAGCCGTCGCACGTAATGGGGGCGATGTGCGTTGAAGTCACGTTGGCTCATTCGAGCACACGCTTCAGCCTTGGTCCGGAAACGACTGATGAGGAAATTGATAAAGTTCTTGAAGTCCTGCCAGCGACAGTGCAGCGCCTCCGCGATATGAGCCCATTGTACAACTGCGGCAAAACTGCTGAAGGTTGTGTGACCTGTGAAACGGTGAGGCGGATTTAGTGGTGCACGGCGTGAAAGAAACAAAGCAACTGTTTGTGTGTCTGAACGGCACCTGAAACGAAAATTAAGGAGTTGATATATGTATAGTGACAAAGTTATGGATCATTTTACCAACCCACGCAACGTAGGGGAAATTGAAGATGCGAATGGCGTGGGGGAGGTTGGTAACGCCTCATGCGGCGACATCATGAAAATATTCCTCAAGGTTGAAAACAATATTATCCAGGACGTCAAGTTCAAGACGTTCGGTTGTGGTGCAGCAATAGCGACCTCTTCCATGGTGACGGAAATGGCCATCGGCAAGAGTATTGATGAAGCACTGGAATTAAGTAATCAGGCTGTTGCCGAGGCTCTCGATGGCCTGCCGGCGCAAAAGATGCACTGCTCGAACCTGGCAGCTGATGCTTTGCATGAGGCGATAAAAAACTACAAAGCAGAGAATGGTTAGGTGCTAACACCTCAGATATTTGGTTAAGTTTTGAGGGCGACTCAGGTTTGGGTCGCTCTCTCTGATTCAGTAGTAAGGTTATAATCTTTACAGCCTTAAAACCCTACAGCCTTACAGCATTATTGGTAAAACTATGATTGAACCAGGGAAAAGAGTTGTTGTCGCCATGAGCGGCGGAGTTGATTCGTCGGTTGCTGCGGCCTTGCTCAAAGAGCAGGGTTGCGAAGTGATCGGCATGACTATGCAGATCTGGGACTACTCAAGCTTTACCGCTGAACATGGTGAAAGTTTTGGATCCTGCTGTTCGCTTGATGATGTTTATGATGCACGCCGGGTTGCTGAATCACTTGATATCCCTTTCTATGTAGTTAACTTCGAAAAACAGTTTGAAAAAGAAGTGATTGAACGCTTCTGTGACGACTATTTCAAAGGTCTTACTCCCAACCCCTGTGTTATTTGCAACCAGATCCTTAAATTCGAAACTCTCCTGCGACGTGCCCGAGAACTTCAGGCTGATTACCTGGTTACTGGACATTATGCGCAGCTTATTCACGAAGACGGATTATTCTCTCTAAAAAAAGGCCAGGACCGTAACAAGGATCAAACCTACTTTCTTTTTACCCTGACGCAAGAGCAGATGAAGTATGTTCGTTTCCCTTTGGGTGGTATGACCAAGGAAGAGGTCCGTGGACATGCCTCTCGACTGGGACTGAAAGTAGCCGAAAAGCCTGAAAGCCAGGACATCTGTTTCGTTCCTGACGGTGATTATGTCCGTTTTCTCGAAGAACAACGTGGATCCGGGTCCATGGATGGCGATATCGTGCATGTCGATGGCCAGGTGCTGGGAAGACATCTCGGGACCTATCGTTATACGATCGGCCAGCGCCGCGGTCTGGGCCTTTCCTGGCCACAACCACTTTACGTGGTCGGTATTGATGCGGAGAACCGGAAGGTGGTCGTCGGTGAAAAGCCGTATCTTGAGGTTTCACACTGCTATGTCGATAATATCAACTGGTTGATTGATGCTCCGGTGAAATCGATCGAAGCAGCATGTCGCATTCGTTATCGTCATCAGGAAGCTCCTTCGTTGATCACAATGTTGGAAGATAGTTCTGTGCGAGTCGATTTTCATGAACCACAGAGTGGGGTGACTCCTGGTCAGGCTGCCGTTTTTTATGATGGCGACCGGGTCCTGGGTGGTGGATGGATTTCACCCCAGTTTTGAGTAATGATGGTGTTGAGCGATGAGTGAATTGAAAACTCAAAATTCAAAATTCAAGATTAAGTCACAAGAAGTAACCGTGGCTTTTGCTACGCTAGGCTGTAAAACCAATCAGTTTGAATCTGCATCCATGCAGGAGTCTTTACGGGATGCCGGCTATCAGATTGTCCCATTCGATGATGGGGCGGAGTTGGTCATTGTCAACACTTGCACCGTCACCAGTGCTACTGATGCTCAGTCTCGAAACCTGATTCGACGAGCTCGCAGGCTGAATGATTCCTGCCGGGTGGTTGTTACTGGTTGTTATGCTCAAGTTGACCCTGATGCACTGCATGATCTGCCTGGTGTAAGTCTCGTTATCGGCAATGAAGAGAAACAACGTCTCCTTGATTTTCTTATGTCTGATCAAGACACAACCTATGTTGAAGTCTCAGATATCAGTCAGGCGGAAAGTGTTTGTCTCGCACCATTGACTTCTTTCGCCGGTCGCAGCCGCGCCTTTGTTCAAATCCAGAATGGTTGCGATGCCTTCTGCAGTTACTGCATCATCCCCTATGCACGCGGTGCCAGTCGTTCTGCACATCCTGATGAAATACTGCAACAAATTGTTGGGCTTGTCGAATCGGGTTATCAGGAGATAGTCCTGACAGGCATTCATATTGGAGGCTATGGTGCTGGTTTGCAGGCACCGTTGACCCTGAATGAACTTGTCCAGCGCGTTGAACAGGAAACGGACGTCCATCGACTGCGGCTCGGCTCGATTGAACCAACCGAATTGACCGATGAATTGCTCAAATCGATTGCGTCTTCACAGGTAATTTGTCCACACTTTCATATTCCACTTCAGGCTGGCGATGATAATGTCTTGCAGAGAATGGGGCGAACATACGACCTGAATCTCTTTGCTGGTCTTGTCAATAAGGTTAGAAGAACGATTCCATCCGCAGCGATCTGTCTTGATGTGATCACTGGTTTCCCTGGTGAAACAGACCAGGAATTTGAAAACACTTTTAATTTTATTTCAGAACTGCCAATAACTGATCTTCACGTTTTTCCATACAGCAAGCGACCGGGAACCCCGGCCGCAACTCTTGCAGATCAGATCCCAGGAAATGTCAGCCGCGAGCGGGCAGGTAGGTTGCGACACCTTGCTGCGAAAAAGCATCGTATCTTTGCTGAAAGCTTCATTGGTCAAGAGCTCGAAGTAGTTGTTGAAACAGGCAGGAAAACCGGCCTTTTGAAGGGGGTTTCAAGGAATTATCTCGATATCCGTTTTATTGGTGATGCCTCGCTTGCGGGTCAATGTGTCACTCTTAAACCAATGTCATGGCAGGACAACACTCTGCGAGCAGAGTTGCTACTATGATCTGTGCTTGCCTCGAAATATGAAAAATTATTAAAAAACAAATAAATGGATTGATTCTCATGAAACCTTATGTTAGAAGCACTCTAACTAAAAAAATTTGTGTATTGTTTTCGTTGCTCAACAGACAGATTAAAGGTAGTCAGTTTGGAACTAAACACTTAGACTGTATTTGACTGAGTGTTTTGTGATATCTGGCAGTCGAAAGTGCACAACAAAAAACCTCCCGAGTGGGAGTGAAGGAGTTTCAAGATGGCTGAAGGTACAGTAAAATGGTTCAACGAAGCTAAGGGTTTTGGGTTCATCGAGCAGGACAACGGTCCTGACGTGTTCGTCCACTTTTCTCAGATCATGGGTGACGGTTTCAAAACTCTCGCCGAAGGTGATCGCGTTAGCTTCGATGTGACCGAAGGCCAGAAAGGCCCCCAGTCGTCGAACGTCGTGAACTCTAATAGAGAATCACTGATTCAGACAAGACAAGACAAAAGGGCGGCCCACTAGGGTCGCCCTTTTGTTTTTGCAATAAATCCGGTATCTTTAGCCATTAACACAGAACGGACAGAACCCACTAATCAATAGAAAATAGTTGTTATTTAAGGGGTTTTCTGTTTCCATGCAGTGCTGTTAGTTCCCTAATAATCTGTCACTTATACAAAAGGATGAATGACGTGAAAAAATACCAGCGATATGGTTTATCCCTCTGTCTTCTGTTCGTAATGCTGATGGCAGCCTGTGCACCAGTCAAAACCCTGGAAGTATGGAAGGCAGAAGATTACACCCGGCAACTGGATAAGGTTCTGGTGATTGTTTTAACTCAGGATGACAAGATACGTAATCAATTCGAGAATGTCTTCTCTGATCAATTGGCGAAACGGGGTGTTGATGCAATCTCGAGCCACAAGGTTTTGCCACATTTGAGCGAGAAGCCTGACCGGGACGTCGTCGTGGCAAAAGTAAAGGAACTGGGTGTCACAAGCGTGTTGGTCATACGCTCGATCAGTAAAAAAGAGATCACAAACCATCAGTATGGTGGTGTAATCATGGGTGGGGTCGCTATTTACAGTAATGAGGGTTGGTACAGTTATAGCTATGGTTATGGCTATGACAGAAGATATGACACAGATTTTTTCACAATATCGGTGAAACTCTATGATGTGGACAGCAAAAATCCAGAGTGGTCCTACCTTTCGCAAGTCAAAGTCGAAGGTTCCAGAGAGGGCGCCGTTAATTTGTTCATTCCGGTCATCGTAAAACAACTTGAAGACAGTCAGCTTGTCAAATCGTTGCCGAAATAAGTCCTGGTGGGCATCTAGAACTTTCTTATCAAAAACAGAGGGGGGTTGCAAATTTATGCAACCCCCCTCTGTTATGCTGTTTTGAGTCTTGCTGTTCTATCCAACTTCGTTGTAAATCCTCTCCCGAAATTCCACCTGCAATCCTTCGGCTACTTTGCGACATGCATCCATGTCTATCCCCGGAAGGGTGACAGCGGTTGCGGTGACAGACGGAATCACTTGTTTTGCCTCAACGAGAAAGTCTTTCAGCGCGTCATAGCTTTGCTCGCCAAATTTGGAACAGCAGATTTTCTGGTAGGTCGCTGCATCGGGTGCATTAAGGGAAATACTGATAGAGTCAACCAGCCCTGCAAGCTCTGGAAGGATATTGCGTTCGTGAACCAGATTGGCCTGGCCGTCGGTGTTAATACGTACAGTAATATTCTTCTGCTTTAAAAACCTTGCAACTGCTTTGACGAGGTCGAGGCGTAACAATGGCTCACCGTAACCACAAAAGACGACTTCGTCGTAGGAGGATGGATCACCGATCGCTTCCATTACCTCTTCAACACTTGGTTCCCGTTCTAAACATAGTTGATGACCCTTAACAGTGAAATCGTCGAACTTGGCACAGAAGGTACAGCTGTTGGTGCAGCGGTTGGTGATGTTGAGATAGAGGCTGTTACGGATCACATAGGCAATCCGTGTGCTCTGATCGACTTTGCCGATGCCGAACAGTCGCCACGCATTGAGACTGGTGATGCGGGCAACGTCCTCAAGAGTCAAACCTTTGACCTCTGCAAGTTTCTCCGCAGTTGAGCGAACATAGGCTGGCTCACAACGTTTTCCGCGCCATCCCTGTGGGGAGAGGTAAGGGCAATCTGTCTCCACCAGCATGACGTCAATAGGCAAGGTATGGGCAATAGCGCGCAGCGCCTCATTCTTCGGATAGGTTAAAGGCCCGGCGAAAGAGATGTAAAAACCCATCTCCACACATTTACGTGCCATATCCAGATCACCTGAGAAACAGTGCAGGACCCCGCCGATCTCAGCAGCATTCTCTTCTTGCATGATCTGGATGACTTCGTCGTGGGCCTCACGATCGTGGATGATCAACGGCTTGCCAGTATCTTTGGCCAGTTGGATGTGCCTGCGAAAAGAGTCCCTTTGCTGATCTCGTGGAGAATGATCACGGTAGAAGTCGAGACCGGTCTCACCGACCGCAACGATCTTGTCGACCGATTCGATCATGCGAGTTAGTTCATCGATCACGCTGTTGTTTACAGTGCTGGCATCGTGTGGATGGATGCCAACGCTGGCATAGATGTTGGGGTAACGCAACGCGAGATCTACGCTGGCACGAGAACTCTCCAGGTCACAACCGACGGTCAGAATATGGCCGACACCATTCTCGGCAGATCGTGCAATGACTGCATCCAGATCGCTTGTGTAAGGTTTTGAGTCGAGATGAGCGTGGGAATCAACGAGCAGGGTACTTAACTTTTTCATGGAAGAAATTCCGTAACGTTGAACTAGAAACTGTGGACGCGGAACGAGGGACGAGAATATCAACATCCTCGTCCCTCATCCCGCATTTAGGTTTCAATCCTGGGAAAGAGCGGGGCAGCCTTCTCAATCATAGTGCCAGGCATCAATAATCCCCAGCTGTCATGATTGTCAAGTAGCTGATTGTCAGGGTCAATGCCGAGGATGATGCAGATCTTGGCACCGGTTTCCGGCATGAATGGAGTGACGAGCAAGCCGATCAGACGTATAGCTTCGAGCAGGTTGTACATGACCGTACCGAGACGTTCGCGTTGTTCCTCATCTTTTGCCAGAGTCCAGGGGGCAGAGTCGTCGATATATTTGTTGGCGGCACTGACCAGTTCCCAGATTGCCTGCAGGGCCTTGTTGAAAGCAAGGGCCTCCATGTGCCCGTCAACCACGCCGACCTGTTTGGCAAACTTGTCCTGAAGTGCCTGGTCAATATCGGTTGTTTCACCTGGTGTTGTCAACTCACCGTTAAAGTATTTACTGAGCATTGCCGTGGAGCGGCTGATCAGGTTGCCGAGATCGTTGGCCAGATCAGAGTTGATACGGTGCACCAGAGCGCTATGGGAGAAGTCACCATCTAAACCAAAGGGCACTTCGCGCAACAGAAAGTAGCGAATGGCATCGACACCGTACTTGTCGATGAGCATGTTCGGCTCGACCACATTGGCCAGGCTCTTACTCATCTTTTGACCTTCAATAGTCCACCAGCCATGACCGAAGATTTTCTTGGGTAACGGAAGGCCAGCCGCCATCAGGAATGTTGGCCAATAGACAGTATGAAAGCGTAGAATGTCTTTGCCGATGACATGAACATCGCAAGGCCAGAACTTCTCATAATTGCCTTCATTCACATTTGGGTAGCCCAGTGCGCTGATGTAATTGGTTAAAGCATCGAACCAGACGTAGATAACGTGCTTCTCGTTGCCTGGAACCGGGATGCCCCAGGAGAAGGTCGTGCGAGAAATGGACAGGTCGCGCAGTCCCTCGCGCACAAAACTGAGAATTTCGTTGCGGCGGCTCTTCGGTTGGATGAAATCTGGGTTTGCCTCAATGTGAGCTAGAATCCGGTCTTGATACTTACTCATACGGAAGAAATATGATTCCTCCTTGAGTTTGTCAGTCGGTCGGCCACAATCAGGGCAGTTGCCGTCGAGTAGGTTGGTCTCGGTCCAGAAAGTCTCACAGGGAGTACAATACCAGTCCTCATATTCACCAAGGTAGATATCGCCTTTGGCTTCAATTTTACGAAATATTTCCTGAACGGCTAATTTATGGCGTTCCTGGGATGTACGAATGAAATCAGTGTTCGAAATGTTCAGCTTTTCCCAGAGGGACTGAAAGCGTTTAACAACACGATCTGCCAACTCCAGAGGTGGCTCACCTTTGGCATGGGCCGCTTTCTCGACCTTCTGGCCGTGCTCATCGGTACCCGTCAAGAAGCTGACTTCGTAGCCACGCGCACGTTTGTAACGTGCCAGAGCATCACAAGCCAGGGTTGTATAGGCGTGACCGATATGGGGAACGTCATTGACGTAATAGATCGGGGTTGTCAGGTAAAAGCGTTTCTTGTCCGTCATGACTTATTCTCCCTGTTTATTCGGGGCGGGTTTATTGTCACTACCGCCACCACTACCGCCGCCACTACCACCACCGCCACCACGAGGCCTGCGCCGGCCACGCCGACGGCGGTTGCTTTGGCTCTTGCCTTCAGTCGGTTTGTTTTGTGTCTGTTTGTTCTGTTGGTCGACAGGTTTGGTTTGATCATCGGCCGCTTTATTCGCAGGTTGTTGCTTTTTGCTAGCCTGTTTTTGGGACTGCTGGCCCTTATTGCTCTGTTGACCTTTGTTGCTTTGCTTCTGGGACTGTTGGCCTTTTTCGGCCTGTCTGCGGGGGTGCTGCCTCTGTGGTCTGCCCTTGCTTAACCGGCTGGAATGCGTCTCCTCTGCAGGTTTTTCCTGTGCATCTGGCTGGCTGGCCTGGCCAGTACGCAACTCTTCCATCGTCACCTTGTAGTTGTTGCCCTCTCGGTCGCGTAGAGTCACTTTCTGTTGCAGGATATCCAGTGAGGTGACTTCACATTCACGGTTCTCCCACATAACTTTTTTGCCGCACTTAGGCATGCCTTTCTTTAACTTACTGTATGTCTCGTATTCATAGCCAAGACAACAGAGCAGGCGGCCACACTGACCGGAGATCTTGGTTGGATTAAGAGCCAAACCTTGTTCTTTGGCCATTTTTACAGAAACCGGGCTGAATTGCGTAAGGAAAGTACAGCAACAAAGTTCGCGTCCACAGATACCTAAACCACCGACTAACTTCGCTTCATCACGGACGCCGATCTGACGCATTTCAATACGTGTGTGAAAATGATGGGCCAGGTCTTTGACCAGTTCGCGGAAATCGATACGTCCGTCAGCGGTAAAAAAGAAGATGATCTTCGAACCGTCAAAAGCATATTCTGCACGAACCAGTTTCATCTCCAGTTTACGTTCCTGAATTCGCTCTTTGCAGAAACGGTGTGCAGTCTTTTCTCTGGCAGTATTGGTCTCCGCCATAGCCAAATCTTCATCTGTGGCACTACGCAGAATGCTTTTCAGTCCATCCGGTGTGGCACTTTTTTCTACTTCGCGCGGCGGGATAACAACGATTGCCATGGCTCGACCACGGTCGGTTTCAACAATTACCTTATCACCCGCTTTGAGCTCTAGAGACAAAGCATTAAAGTCGTATTGACGACCGGCTTGTTGGAATTTTAGAGGTACGATTCGTATCATAAGTTCACTATAATTGGTTGTCTAACGATTGATTGAAGGTCTAAGTTAGGCGTCAAAGTTCAGGCGGCCAGCTTCAGGAGGAGAACCTCCAAGGCCAGTTGGCGATTTACATTGCGGTCCAATTGACGACGAACTTCGATCAATGCATCCAGTTTAGCGAGAACTGTAGCGACGCTCTCGCGGCCGGAAACCCTGTCAATTTTGTCTTTCAAGTCAAGGTTGACCAACTCCTCATCGCTACGCCCTAGCAGAGTCATCAGAACGTCTCGGTAAAAAGCCTGAAAAATCTCCAGAATGTCGGGGAGAATGGTCTTGTCGGCCGCCAAATGCTCAGCAAAATCCAGAGTGGGCAAGATACTTCCTGAGGACAACCCCGTCAAGGTTTTTAGCAGCTCACGGCGCTGTTCCAGGTAAAGTTCACGATCTTTACCAAAGGCTTTTTTGAAACTACCCTCGGAAAGTGCAGCCAGAATGTGAGACTCTTTTGAATCGATGCCCAGTTGCTTCTCGAGTTCGGCCTGAATTCGGCTGTCTGGATGTCTGGTAAATGGTAGCGGTTGGCAACGAGAGCGTATTGTCTCAAGCAGACGATTCGGCTGTGCACTCAATAGTATCAGGAGAGTATCTCCGCGTGGTTCTTCAAGGGTTTTGAGAAGAGCATTTGCTGCGCCAACGGTCATCGCATCTGCCTGTTCAATCATGCAGATCTTGCGAGGCGCTTCCAGTGGTTTGAAATTCAGTTCACGTTGAAAAGCCCTGATTTGTTCAATCTTGATCGAATTGCCGTCCGGCTCGAGGATGTGCAGGTCGGGATGGTTCTGATGGTCAATTTTACGACAAGCCAGGCAATGGCCACAGCCACGTTGTTCGAGACAGACAATGGCACGCGCCATCGCCATCGCCATGAGCCGTTTGCCAATGCCATCGGGCCCGGAAAAGAGGTAGGCGTGTGCAACACGGCCGTTGGCCAGTGCCCTGCGCAGAATCTCTTTCTGCCGCTCGTGGCCGAGGATTTGGTCAAAAGTCATGCTGAGCTCCTGCTTGCGATAAAACGATCAATGACAGAGTTTATGCGTTCCGTTACGACCTCTTCGTCGCCCAGTGCATCGATAATATAAACTCGTTCCTCATGTGTCGCCAGGGCAAGATACCCTTGACGGATGCGTTGATGGAAGGTGAGAGTTTCCAACTCAAAACGTCCTTCTGACTCCAGGTTGCCAACTTGATTGCGTTCCCTGGCACGTTGCAAGCCTTCTTCTGCGGGATAGTCGAGTAGCAGGGTCAAGTCAGGGGTTAGACCCTCGGCAGCAAACTCATTGATCTCTTCGAGTTTTTTTCTGTCAAGGCCACGTCCCTCTCCCTGATAAACTGTCGTCGCATCGGAGAAGCGGTCGCAAAGAACAATTTTGCCTGCTGCCAATGCGGGCTTGATGAATTCAACGACATGTTGTGCTCGGGCGGCACTGTAAAGCAGTAGCTCCGTTCTTGATGCCATTTCATCGTTCGCTGGATCGAGGAGAAGAGTACGGATACTATCAGAGATAGGACAACCGCCAGGCTCTCTGGTCGCGACTACTTGATAGTCCAGTCCCTGAAGATATTCTAGAAGACGCAGCAATTGTGTGGTCTTGCCGCTCCCTTCAATACCTTCAAAAGTGATAAAAAATGGCATAGGATGACGAGTCGAGTTGAAAATTGAGTGGCCACTGTAAGTATGTGAAGTAATTTAGCATACTATAATGCTTTCATGCCTTGGTGCAATTGATATATATACACAAATGGTGTATGTATGGGCAGATTCTCTGCGGAGGATTTAATTCCCTGTTAATCTAAAAAAGAACGATTTAAACACTAAAAGACCCACTTATGAAACAGTCTGTTACCACAGTAAAAGAGAATTGGCAAAACTTGGAAGAATCCTTGGGATATTCTTTCCAGGAGCGTGCCCTCCTTGAGGAGGCTATGACGCACAGATCTTATGCCAATGAGTTTCATGCCGAAAATTTGCCGGACAATGAACGGCTGGAATTCCTTGGTGATGCGGTCCTCGACCTGGTTATCAGCCAATATCTGATGGTTGCGCTGCCGAGTGCCCCGGAGGGTGAATTGACGCGGATCAGGGCGGAAGTTGTCTCCCTGCCAAGCCTTGCACGTCTGGCTATGTCACTGGATGTTGGTTCCGGGCTGCTGCTTGGTAAGGGTGAAAAGAGCAGTGGTGGCAGAGATAAGCCCAGTCTGCTAGCGGATGCCTTGGAGTCTCTCTTTGGCGCCATCTTTACTGATGGTGGTTTTGATGCTGCAAAAGCGGCAATCATGCCTTTATTTGTGCCTCTGCTGCAGCAGGCCTCACTAAATGACGGTCAGGACTTTAAAAGTCGCCTGCAAGAACTTCTGCAGAGGACGCAGCGTGAGTTGCCTCTCTATAAGTTAATAGAAACGACAGGACCTGCTCATGAGCGTATTTATCATATCGATGTTCTGATTGATGATCGTACTTATGGCTCGGGTCAGGGACGCACCAAAAAAAGTGCGGAGCAGGATGCCGCGCAAGCAACGTTGATCTTGTTGGATGAGAACCAGTGAAGATTTACCCGATATTTATCCCGCATGCAGGATGTCCTCATCGCTGCCTTTTTTGTGCACAGGATAGGTCCACAAGCCAATCTGTTGTTCCCGAGGTAGATGAGGTTGATGGCTGGCTTGAGAATGTCCTGCCGCTTCAGGGGGATGGTGAAATAGCTTTTTATGGCGGCACCTTTTCGCTTTTGTCATTACAACAACAGGACCAGTATCTGACCGCAGCTGGTCGTTTTGTTGCTTCCGGTCGAGTTGCCGGGATACGGATTTCAACCCGTCCGGATGCGCTTGGCGACGAATGCATTGCCAGGCTGAAGGCTTCCGGAGTAACGACGGTTGAAATCGGTTGTCAAAGTTTCAACAATACTGTTCTGGCTTCTGCAGGACGTGGGCATACAGCTTCAGATAATATTTCTGCCATTCAACGTTGTCTGAGTACTGGCTTCCAAGTTGGTGTCCAAACGATGCCAGCTCTTCCTGCGAGCGATACCGAAGAAGCCTTGGTGTCGTTGCGGCAGGCGCTCAAGCTCAAACCATCGTTCGTGAGAATCTACCCGACTTTAGTGATTGAGGGCACAGAATTAGCTGACCTCTGGAAGTCTGGGGGGTACCAGCCATGGACATTGGACGAAGCCGTTGATGTCTGCGCTGACATGCTGTTTCTTTGTCGTCAAGCTGATATCCCGGTTATCCGCCTGGGATTGCAGCATGATTCAGAGTTGGAGAAGAACCTCTTGGCTGGTCCTTATCATCCTGCTTTTGGGCAATTGGTTCGTTCACGTCTCTGGCGCCGCGCGCTATTCCATGCCAGTTCACATGGTAAACAACTGGCTGTTCATCCCAACGATTTGAGCGATGTCCTTGGACATTGTGGAGAGAATCGTGACTGGCTCAAAAAAATCAAGCCGGAAGTTCGCGTGATTGCTGATAAAGTCGTTAAACGTGGCTTTTTGCGTACGTCAGGCCGAGAGTTACCATTAACAGATCTATCCGCCCCGGGAGGGCATCATGGCTAAAAAACAAATATTTCGTTCAGGGTTTGTGGCGATTATAGGTCGTCCTAATGTCGGTAAGTCGACCCTGTTAAACCATATTGTCGGGCAGAAAATTGCGATTACCTCGCCTAAGCCGCAAACAACCCGCAACCGTATCCTGGGTATCCAGAATATGGACGACGCCCAAGTGCTGTATGTTGATACTCCAGGGATTCATGATGCACGTTCGCCTTTAAATCGCTATATGGTCGATCAGGCTCGATCTGCATGCCTGGATGTTGATGTGGTACTCTGGCTGGTTGAGGCAGACCGTTCGGTTGACACTGACCCTATGATTCCTCGTCTGCTTGAGAAGAGCAAAAATCCGGTCTTACTGGTTATCAACAAGATTGACACAATTTCGAAGGATAAACTACTGCCGTTGATTGATGCGTATTGCAAAATATGTCCTTTCGCTTCGATCATCCCAATCTCGGCTTTAAAGGGTGATGGAGTTGATGCTTTGAAGGCAGAAATCCCTGCTTTGCTTCCGGAAGGTCCACGCTACTATCCTGAAGAGCAGTTAACGGATGTTCCAGAACGTTTTATCGTTGCCGAAATGATTCGTGAACAGATCCTGATGCGTACCAAAGATGAAGTTCCTTATGGCGTGGCTATTGTTGTGGAGCGTTTTCAGGAAAATCCTGTAAAAAATATGGTTGGCATAGCTGCTGTCATCAATGTTGAGCGTGATTCTCATAAGAGGATCATGGTCGGCAAGGGCGGGATTATGATTCGTCAGATAGGCCAGTCTGCCCGCAAAGAGATTCAAAAGATGCTGGGTGTTAAGGTGCACCTTGAGCTATTTGTCAGGGTACAAAAGAACTGGACCAGTTCCGGCCGCATGTTGAAGGAGTTCGGTTATGAATAAGCCGACACGTGTTGTTGTGACCGGTGGTGCGGGGTATATAGGCAGTCATGTTGTTCTGGCTTTGGGCGAGGCTGGTTATGACGTGTTGACCTATGACAACCTGTCGACTGGTAATCGGGATGCGATCCTCAGCGGCGAACTGGTTGTAGGAGATCTTGCCGACAAGGATCTATTGATAAAAACCTTGACGGAGTTTAACCCTGCTGCAGTCTTGCATTTTGCCGCTTCAATCGAGGTCGGCGAAAGTGTCTCCAACCCACTTAAATATTACCGTAATAATTCCGTCAATGCTCTGAATCTTCTGGAGGCGCTTCGCGTTACCGAAATAGGTCAGATGATCTTCTCATCTACTGCTGCTGTTTACGGCAACCCAACGCAGTTGCCGGTGACAGAAGAAGCCTCCTTGCAGCCGATCAACCCGTATGGCGCATCCAAGTTGATGACTGAACGCTTTCTATCTGATCTTGCCCTGGCGAATGACGACTTTCGATACATCGCTTTGCGTTACTTTAATGTCGCTGGTGCTGACCCAGAAACCCGTCTTGGACAAGACTATGCCAACCCGACACACTTGATTACCCGCGCCTTGAAAACGGCTCTGGGTATTTTTCCACAATTACAAATATTTGGTACTGACTATCCAACTCAGGATGGCACCTGCATTCGTGATTACATTCATGTGGCAGATCTGGCTCAAGCTCATCTGGATGCTTTGCGTTATCTTACCGTCAGGTCATTCATCAGCGATTTTTAACTGTGGGTATGGTCACGGTTTTTCTGTCAATGCGTGTTGTTTCTATGGCTCAAAAAGGTAACTGGTGTTGACTTTCCCTGTTGTGGAAACAGATCGTCGTGAGGGTGATCCTGCCGAACTGATCGCTGGTTGTGAAAGAATTCGAAAAGATCTTGATTGGCGTCCACGTTTTGATGACCTTGAGGTTATCCTGCGCACGGCCTGGGAGTGGGAGAGAGGGGAAGCTTGTGGAGAGGAGGCTGCAAAATGAGAAACTGAGCTGTTGTTGGAACTGGATATGTTGGCCTGGTTACAGGGGCCTGTTTTGCAGAAATGGGTCACAATGTGACCTGCGTTGATATTGATGCCGAGAAGATTGCCAAACTTAAAGAGGGCTGGATACCGATTTATGAGCCTGGCCTTAAGCAGATTGTGCTGCGAAATAGCGAGGAGAGGCGTCTGCTTTTCACTACATCACTTACTGAGGCGATGGTGGATACGGATATCATCTTTATAGCAGTGGGTACACCTCCTGGAGAAGATGGCTCTGCAGATTTGAAGCATGTTCTGGCCGTCGCCAGTGGTGTAGGCGATAACCTCTCTGACTATACCGTGGTTGTTACCAAATCTACCGTACCGGTCGGTACTGCAGAGAAAGTTAAAGCCGCCGTTTGCAAACAACTGGAGCAAAGAAGCGCTGATGTACCGTTTGATGTTGTCAGTAACCCAGAATTCCTTAAAGAAGGTGCCGCGGTAGAAGACTTCATGAAGCCTGACCGCATCGTGGTTGGCGTGGATTCTGATCGTTCCCGTGAAGTTATGCATGAACTCTACAAAGACTTCAGCCGCAACCACGACCGGATTCTCTTCATGGGCGTTAAAGACGCAGAAATGACTAAATATGCCGGTAATGCAATGCTGGCGACCAAGATCTCTTTTATGAACGAAGTCGCCAACCTGTGTGACCGTCTTGGTGTCGATGTTGAGAATGTACGTCTCGGTATCGGTTCCGACAGCCGCATTGGCTACTCGTTTATCTACCCAGGCTGCGGTTACGGCGGCTCATGTTTCCCCAAGGACGTCCGTGCTCTCATTCACACTGCCAGCGAAAATGATTACCAGTCAATAGTTTTGCAAGCAGTGCATGAACGTAACGAAGATCAAAAACATGTTCTTTTTCGCAAGATTACGGCTCGTTTTGGAGAAAACCTCTCAAGTTTGACTTTTGGCTTATGGGGCCTTGCATTTAAACCCGGCACAGACGATATCCGTGAAGCCCCAGCCATTGTTCTTTTAGGTGAACTGGTTGCTGCGGGCGCCAAAGTTAAAGCCTATGATCCCGAAGCTCTTGAGGCCGCTCGTGACGAGCTTCCGTCAGAATGGTTCGAAAATGGTCAGGTAACACTAGTTCGCCATCAGTATGAGGCTCTTGAACAGGTTGATGCTATGGTTCTGGTTACAGAATGGAAACCGTTCCGTCACCCTGACTTCCGCGCGATGAAGGAAATGATGAAACAGCCGATTGTTTTTGACGGCCGCAACCAGTACGATCCGCACAACTTGCAAGAAGACGGCTTTGAATATTTTGGTATCGGCCGATGTTAGATCACTTGCGTGAAGCGCTAACTTGTTATTTTTACTTGTAAAAGAACGTTTGTCGTTTATAGTGACCATACTTTGCAATGTTTAATCCTACCGGGAGGTAGCTTTGGCAAAAAATCTCAGGCTGGGGGAAATACTTAAACAAGCGGGAATCATTGATGATTTCCAGCTAAACTCTGCTCTGTCTTATCAGCGGCATTGGGGTGGTCGGTTTGGTGAATCTCTGATTAAACTTGGATACCTCTCAGAAGATAAATTACAGAATTTTCTGGCTCGGCAATTTGACCTCCCTCAAATAGAGCTTTTCGGACGCAAAATCCCTGAAGATGTTCTGGCTTATATTCCTGTAGACAAAGCTCATGAGTTTCATGTCCTCCCTGTGGAAAGAAGGGAGATCAGCGGTACCATGCACCTGGTTGTGGCCATGACCGATCCGACTAACCTTATGGTCACTGATTCTTTGCAGTTCATGACTGGTTGCCGCATAAAGGCTGCGCTTGCTTCTGGCGATGCCATCAGTGCGGCAATTGACAGAAACTATGGCCCTGAGATTGATGATCAGGAAGAACTCGACTTTGCTCTGGAAGATCTTGCTGAGCCCGTCAAGCCCGTTCCACCACCAGCACCAGTTGCTCCACCCGTTCCAGTTCCCCCGCCTGTTGCTGATGTATATAATGTTGGCCTGTCAGCTTCAGCTTTGAAGCAACTTGAAAATCGTTATGAGAATTTAGTCCGTATCCTCCTCGATCGTGGTGTGATCGACAACAATGACCTTGATGAGCTGATGTGAGGTCTTAATGTCTTCATTCTTTCGTGAAGTTCTCTGGCAACGTTTAAGACGCAATCGTATGGCCATGGCCGGCGCAGCAATCGTGCTGACCATGTTTCTGCTCGCTTTATTGGCGTCAGTGATTGGTCGTGACCCAGGTGCAATTGACATCGCACACAGGTTGCAACCACCTGGGTTTGACTATCCTTTCGGTACCGATGATCTGGGTCGCGACGTCTTTGTCAGAATTCTCTATGGTGCCAGAATTTCTCTGCTGGTAGGTTTTGTTGCCGTTGGTATAGCCACCTTTATTGGCATTTTACTTGGCGCGCTGGCGGGCTATTACGGCCGTTGGATCGATTCTTTGATCATGCGATTCGTAGATATCATGCTATGTTTCCCGGCATTTTTTCTGATTCTCGCCGTTATAGCTTTTCTGAAACCTTCCATCTGGAACATTATGATTATAATCGGCCTGACCAGTTGGATGGGAGTGGCAAGATTGGTGCGAGCTGAATTTCTTTCATTGAGAGAACGTGATTTTGTGCTTGCGGCGAAGGCCATCGGAGCAAAAGATGCACGTATCATCTTTCGCCATATCCTTCCTAACGCAATCTCTCCCGTTCTCGTTTCTGCAACGCTCGGTGTTGCCGGGGCCATTTTGACCGAAAGTGCTCTCTCTTTTCTTGGTATTGGTGTCCAGCCACCGACGCCCTCATGGGGAAATATGTTGATTGCCGGAAAGCAAACCCTGGGCACTGCATGGTGGCTTTCTGTCTTCCCCGGCATGGCCATTTTGATAACAGTTCTGGGGTACAACCTGCTTGGCGAAGGGATTCGTGACGCTATGGACCCAAGAATTAAGGATTAGGTAAAGCTGTAAGTTTTAAGCTATGAGCTTTAAGGTTTAAGGTTTACACCTTAAAGCCCTAGAACCTTACAGTCCTACAGCCTAAAGACTCTTTATCAATAATCAGGCTCAGTATGAACGACATTAAATTATCATCTTATACCCCCTCAGAAATTATCCTTGCTCGCAGTGAGGCTTCTTCTCGTGGCGACTTTGGTTTCATCTACGACACCTTTCATTCAGAGTCCAACTTTCGTCGTCAATTTCTTGAACGTGATGAATACCTGGAATTTGCGGAAGAAAATCTGGGTCAGGACTATCAGATAATCAGTTGTCAGGTTCTGCAGTATCAAGAGGACGATGACGAAGCCCAGGTTGTTTTCTTGATGGAAATGAGAGTACATGGGACTGTTCAACGCTTTGCCGAGCTGGCATGGCTGCGTCTGGAAAACGATGCATGGCTTTATCATCGAGGGCAGAAAATGACCGAAGAAGAACTCCCTGAAAGTTCGCAGTCTCTCTCCTTTGCAGACTTTGCTAAACTTGATCCATCGACTATCTTTTAATCATCATGCCCGAACTCCCGGAAGTAGAAACCACCTGCCGCGGTATTGAACCGTTAGTGATCAATAAGGTTGTCGATAAGGTTTTGATCCATAACGCATCTCTGCGTTGGCCTGTTCCTTCGGAAATGACAACTCTCCTGCCTGGTCAGACGTTTTGTACTGTCAGCCGTCGTTCTAAA
>PVMK01153618.1_pt1 | contig 22954 bp, 20 predicted proteins | sample 1853481 | NCBI WGS metagenome assembly PVMK01 (sample SAMN08533507, study PRJNA380276) | Marine sediment metagenome, whole genome shotgun sequencing project. | reverse complement strand
ACAGTCGGTTGGAGAACCGCTGAGGAATCAGTTCAGTCTGGTGCCGATACCAATCTATGTTTTGCCAGTGTCTCTTTTAGGCTCGAGCAAAATATTCCGAAGGAGACTGCCGCCAGAGCCGCTGACTTTAAAGGTTTTCTTACGCCTTTAGGCGGCAGGCTGGCAACGAATATCCGTGACACCTCAGGCTGTCTTTCGTCTTCACTAACCGCCGATGAATATTCCTTCAATTTCTCTGCATAGTGAGATTCAAAGTCCGGGTCATCTGTAGAGAGATCTTCTCCATACCTCCGCGCAACTTTTTTGACAAAGGAACCCCTGATTGAACCGTAACTCTCGTGCCCAGCTAAAATTGACTCAGATACGTAGCAGCTAAGGGCTGTATACACAAAAATTAGTTCTTCGAGGAACTTCAGCTTTCTGTCACTATCGAACAAGGACATCTTATACCCAACGTACTTCGCCATTGTCTTAACTGCGGTGTCTTCGGTATGCATTCGCAGCCAGGTACAAAGCACTTCAGCATACTCTTCAGGGGTAACTGCAATATCTTTGTCCATCTGACATCTCCGTTAGGCGCGATGGTGCGCCCGTCACGAGCTAATCCATCATGTACGCCAATCGGTGATCCTTGAATGGCTTTTCGTCTGGCACTTGTATGGACGTACGGCCCGACGCCAGAGTGACCAGGGCAAAAAGCACCATACGCCGGGTGAGCGGCTTGGGAATGCAGGCCAAGCGTGGAGAAAATCTCATGACACTGTGTACCCTCTGAGTGAGGGTTGGGCCTACCGATCGGGGACAGTCTACGCCTAAACAGACGATGTTTGCACATAGGCCGCGGCATTTAATACGGCCCACGGTGGCCGGCCGCGGGCTTCCGGGGGCCAAAGCGACGGCACAAGCCTGGAGCGGGAGGAACCCCGCCAGAAAACGGCCTGATCCTTCGGGTGCCGACGCAGTTACGTCAGTTCTATCGTCACCTTCTTGATCTTTCCGGTGAACTCGTTGTCGCCCTCGGCATATTCTTCGGTCACGGGAGTGGCCTCGTCGATGCCCACATCGGCAGTCTCGTCGGCAGAAAAGAGGAACGGCGTGGTATTCCCGATTCGACCTTCGGCCACCTTCTGCCCATTGACAGAAATTGTTCCCGTACCGCCCGATCCGGGTTTGTCGCCCTCAATGGCAAACTCATAGCGGATCGTCGCCTTACCGGGAGCCACCCGCTCCGGTGCCGTGATGGTGTAACGCTCCTTGCCGACCCAGTTGTGCACGTAGGAAATCCTGCCGTCCTTCATATACAGACTCCAGCCGGCGAAGCGCCCGCCCTGAGCCAGAATCACGCCTTCCCCACCACCTTGCGGAATTTCGACGTCTGCGGTGATCGTGTGGGAGCGATTCTTCACATTGATGAAGGCATTCTCCGTCATGTGGGTCATGCCCGGGTATACCGTTAGTGATGTGCGGTCGCCCATCAGATCCGGCCTGCCGGCAATCGCGGCGTTGAAACGTTCGAACGTGCGATCATCCAGCGGCAGGACGTCGTACTTGATCGCTTCTTCGATGAAGAGATCCTGCAATTCCATTAGCTTGTCCGGATTCGACGTGGCGAGGTCGTTGGCCTGACTGAAGTCCTCGGCAACGTGATACAGCTCCCACTTGTCCTGATCGAGGGGTCCGTCGGGTGCAGTCCCCCACGGTGTCCGGTGCTTGGTGGCGGCCACCCAGCCGTCATGGTAGATCGCACGGTTACCGAACATTTCGAAATACTGCGTCGTGTGTCGATCGGCAGCATCCGGAGCGTCGAAGGAATAAATAAGGCTCACACCCTCAAACGGCTTTTGAATAGTGCCACTGACCGACGTCGGAAACGGCAGGCTGGCCGCCGCCATCAGGGTCGGTGCAATGTCAGTCACGTGGTGCCATTGCGAACGTATTTCGCCCTTCGCAGCGATACCATCGGGCCAGTGGATGACCAGCGGGTTGCGAGTGCCGCCATAGTGTGAGGCAACCTGCTTGGTCCACTGGAACGGCGTGTTGGTGGCCACGGCCCAGCCCGCCTGGAAATGAGGGTAAGACAAGGGGCCGCCCCACTCATCCAGGTACTGCAGCTGATCCTCAACCGGGTCCGGCAAACCATTGAGCACAATGGTCTCGTTGAACGTCCCGTTCAACCCGCCTTCGGCGCTGGAACCGTTGTCGCCGAAAATGTAGATGAACAAAGTGTTGTCCATCTCGTCCATCGCTTCGATGGCATCGACAAGACGGCCGACCTCGTAGTCGGTGTGCTCTGCAAAGGCTGCGAATACCTCCATCTGGCGGGCATAGAGGCGCTGCTCATCTTCAGAAAGCGTATCCCAGTCGGCGATGTCTGCCGGCTTGGACGCCAGCTTAGTGCCCCGTGGTACGACACCCAACTCTATCTGCCGAGCCAGGGTCTGTTCTCTGTACACATCCCAGCCGTCATCAAACTTGCCCTTGTACCGGTCGACCCAATCCGCCGGTACGTGGTGCGGTGCGGGGGTGGCTCCAGTGGCGAAGTAAATAAAGAACGGCTTGTCCGGCGTCAGCGACTGCTGGGAACGTGCCCAAGTGATTGCCTGATCGGTCATATCGGTGGTGAAGTGGTAGTCGGGATCGTCGGGCAGATGGACTGGTACCGTGCCATCGTGAAGGACCGGCGCAAACTGATTGGTCTCGCCTCCGATGAAGCCGTAGAACTTGTCGAAGCCCGAACCCGTCGGCCAGCGGTCGAACGGGCCGGATACGCTCACTTCCCACGGCGCCGTCTCATGATACTTGCCAAAGGCCGCCGTGCTGTAGCCGTTCAACCGCAGCATTTCGGTGACGGGCGTAACACTCAGCGGACGCTGACCCCTGTTACCTTGAAAACCTGTTGCTACTTCCATGACCGAGCCCGCGTTGGCCGAATGATGATTGCGTCCGGTCAGGATTGCCATGCGGGTGGGGGAACACAGTGCCGTGGTATGAAACTGGTTAAAGCGTAAACCATCTGCCGCGAGACGATCTAATGTCGGTGTGTTGATCGCACCACCAAAGCTTGACCCGGCGCCGAATCCGATATCGTCGATCAGCACGATGACTATGTTGGGCGCAGCTTCCGGAGTTTTTACCGAGAACGGTGGCGGTGCCGTCGCATTTCGCGCATCCAGCTCCGTAATCTTCGGAAATTCTGGATCAGGAATCGGTAAGACGGTGCGATCCAGCGTGCCCGGGGCGCTCGGGACATCCTGTACGGCTGCCTGTTGCTGTTCCGCACCGTTCGAGCAGCCAACCAGCATCAGCAACAGACTCAACGGGATAGATACGAGACGACATTTATTGTTCATTGTTGGTCCTTGGAGTCCTAAACGGTTATCCGCTTATTGTTTTGGCCAGCGAACGAATCGGCAGACGTTATCGAATTTGTCCGGACAATACAGTCTGTGCCCAGATAGTTCAAGAAATATCCTGTCGGTCAACGACTGGATCTGACGACGGGTAGCCGCGGGCATCAGCGCGCCTGCGCGAAATGCTGCCGCATCCAGTCCTCCAACGTCGTGAGCTCAAGCGGGCTGATCAATCGCTCGCAGAAGGCTTTGTCCTGGAGAGTCATTGCGAAGTAATTCTGAGCTATCAAGTTCTTGTTGATTTGCGCCGGGTAGCGAAACGCGGGTTTGAGCCCCACGATGACGTAATCGAAAAAGGCGTTCTCGATCCAGGTAGCCTGGCGGTATTTCGGGCTGAAGGCGGGGTTAAGCTTGTGCGCGCGAGCGGCCAGCTCCGCAGGTGTTACAACTTCGGACACTCCGTTTACGGTTTGGTGCAGGTGAGCGTTGCGGTCAGAGACGATGGCGGCGACGAATTTACCGAGATCCTCCTCAGCCACGTAGGCCAGCCGCGCAGCCGGTGGGTATGGATAGACCAAATGATTCTTGAACTGCATGCCGAACTTCACTTGTCGTATGTAGGCCGGCTGGCGCAAAAAAGTCCAGGGCAGCCCTGCGTCCTTGATGCTCTCTTCCAGCTGCCACTTCGTACGGAAATGTATCGGGCTCTCGAGGCCAAGGTCTTCCGGTGGGGTCTCGAAGCGCGTCATGGTCTGCCAGACGAAATGCTCCAGCGTTGAACAGGCCTTCGCCGCAGCGATCAGAGCGTGGCCCTGGGCTAGTTCCTCGGGATTGTCGTGCCGGTACCGCTTGGCATATATGTTGTAAACGGTGGTCCCGTAAATTCCCTGTGCCCCGTCGACCGCCGCCTGCAGCGCCGCCCGATCGTCCGTGGATGCCTTGACGACCTCGCAACGGTTACCGTCAAAGTCGAGCTGCCGCAGACGTTCAGCCAGCGCACTTTCGGGTCGGCGGACCGTGGCCCGGACGTGGAATCGACCGGTACGCAACAGATGGTGGACCGACCAGTAGCCCTCATCGGCCGTGCCGTTGATCACGACGATCGTTGGTTTATCCAAATCCATTTCTTGCAAGGACGTCGCGCCGACGCATTCTATAGCCCTTTTGGCAGATACCAAATCGGCGATGTCCAGGCCAATTCCTGAGTAATTTTTGGGGCATCATTTTCGCATTTTTGTGGCCGCTGCCGCCCAGCAATTGACAACGCCGACCGCCTTAGTCAGGCTTTAGCCAACACCCACCCGCTGGCGGGCAACAAGAAGTCTGGAGAATAATATGATCCGCATGACCCTTATGGCTTCCTGCATTTTGCTTTGGTCTCTGAACGTTCATAGCGCTGACTGGACCGGCACCATGCAGAAAGTGAATGACACCAAGCGGTTCGTCATCGGCTATGCGCCCGATGCCGCACCCCTGTCTTTCGAGAATGAGTCGGGTGAGGTCGTAGGCTATTCTGTCGAGCTGTGCCGGCGCATCGCGGCCGCAGTGCAGAATGAACTGGGCTTGGGCGAGTTGCAGATCGACTATGTACCGCTGGTTTCTCCTCAAGGCCGTATGGATGCAGTGGTCAACGGTGACATCGACATCGAGTGCGGCGTTTCTACAGTCACCCTTTCACGCCGGGCCAAGGTGGACTTCACTTTGATGACGCTGATCACCGGGGCCTCCGTACTAGCCAGGCAAGGATCGGGTATCGGCTCAAACATTGATCTTCCCGGCAAGGATATTGCCGTCGTTAAGGGCACCACAACCGAAGCGGTACTGAATAAATTCCTCGAGATCAATGAGTTTAATGCCCGGGTCGTTCCCGTGGACACGCATGAGGAAGGCATGATTCTGCTGAATGAAGGCAAGGTGGACGCCTATTCTTCTGATCAAATCATGCTGATGGGGCAGATGATCCGGGCCGAAGACCAGAGTGCCTATGTCCTCGCCCAGGATGTGTTTTCCTTCGAGCCCTACGCATTCATGGTGCGCAAGGATGACTCACAGTTTCGGCTGGTGGCCGACAGCGCTCTGGCTCGGCTATACCGGACCGCGGGCATCCAGCGCCTGTACCACACCTGGTTCGGACGGTTCGGTATCGAACAATCGCCGATACTCATGGCTATGTATCAGTTTCAGGGGCTGCCAGACTGAGCTGGCCCTGTACCAGAGCGTCCGGATTCGGAAATTCCGATTCTCAAAACGCGGCTGTTTGCTGACGAAACCTTCGATTGGCGAGACAGTCATGACGGGCCGAACGGCCACGATCCTTTCTTGATCTTGTGACGAACCAGAGTCTTTATTAATCCGCGTCGAGGTGAATATCTGCCTCTGCCGCGAGGGATTCAATTTCCGGAAAAACCGTATCGCGCAGAGTCCAAAAGGTAACCAGCACCATAGAAAAAATGGCAAACCCGGCCGCGGAAAGTACTCCGCGGAAATCACCAACAGTCTGCTCGACTTCCTCCGCATCAATCTCGGCCATGACGGCCCAACGAATACCGTTAAAGTCGATAAAGTCGTATGCGGACAGCACCATGATGCCGCGGTAATCGGGCACAATACCTGCCCCACGTTGTCCTTCCAGCGCCAGACGCACTGTTTCGGTGTCGACGGTCTTCTCCAGGACTGTCGATTCATTGGAGAACCGGGAATCGCTGCGCATCAGGAGATCGCCACCGACGAGATAGGTCTCACCGGACTCGCCCATCCCGGTCGTGAAATGCATGATCTCGCCGATGGTATCGCTCGGTAACTGAAGAGCCAGCACGCCAAGCGGATCGCCTTCCGCATCACGCATCAACGTGCCGGCAAATATGGCCGGCGCATCATGACTAGGTGCATACCGCGCCAGATCGCTGATCACGACCTCGCCAGCATAGTCTTCCGCAGTCAGCCGTTTAAACACGCCAGCCAGTCCGGATTCTTTAAAGGGTCCGGTCGTCAGGCTGGACCCGAAGTCCGGCTCCTTTTCGACGCTGTAGATAACATTGCCATCCAGATCAATCAGGAAAAAATCGTAATAACCGCGGCCGGTCACGAACTCGCGCGCAAACGCGTGCAATTTCGCGTGCGCACGACTGTAAGCCGAACCGTCACCCGCATCTTCCCGGGCCGCGAGCCCGCCTGCGTCGGGGACACTCTCGGCGATGTACAAACGCTGAACTTCGCTCCCTGGATCAGTGCCGAGCTGATTCCATCCAGCACGTAGCTCCAGCATGGATTGATGAATTCGTTCGGACAGACTCCAGGCCGATACTTCCGCACGCGCCGTATTGAAATAGGTCTGCAGCGTACTGCTCCGCAAAGTACCAAGTAACTGAAACCTGGCCACGGCTTCCTGATACTGCGCGTCCCGGTAACGAGTATCCAAATAGATAACTCCGGCCACTGTGACCAGCGCCAGCACAAGTATCAGTCCGTATTTGGTGGGTTTATTCATCATGGCATTCGACGTCTAGCATTGCTATCACGCACAACAGTATCAACCGCCTTCCATGTAAAGCTGAAATGATCAAACTCCTCACTGGTTACGCGGTCTGCATCAAGGTCGCGCACGGCCTGACGCAGGATCTCTACCAGCCGTTCCTGCAAGGGACTCAGGTCTGCATCAGGCTCAGCGTTCCTGGCTTGCTCCGCGATGTTCATCAATTCGACATTGTAATCGCCGGCACGCACCCGGTGGGCTCGCCGGATGCGTGACCGCAATGCAATAAACACGGACGTCATCAACGCGCATACATATAAGACCGCCGCGGCCAGGCGGGAATTTTCCTGCAGCAGCGACGGCTTCTCACGATCATAATAACGTCGCGCGCCGGCATGCATCGGTATCGAAATTTGATCTGCATCGCCCAGCGGCCGGATGAACCCCGCGAGGTTCGAATAGCCGACCAATGCCGCACGCTGCTCGAACAACAGCCGGGTCAAATCCTGGACCAGATCGTCATCCAGGTCCCTGCGGGCAATCAAAATACGATCGATAACAGCCGTATGCAGATCGGAAACGGGCAGCGGCGGAAAACCCCGGTAGGACCCCAACGGTATAATTCCGGCGCTAATTGTCGGCTGTTTCAACGCGAGAGCCGAAGATTGATCTATCGGGACGAGACGTATATTTGACTGGTCACGAACAAGCTCACGAACGAGTGCATTGCCGGGTGCGCGCACACGAAACACAGCATCGACCTGCCCCTGATGCATGGCGAAGTTTGCGGCCTCATCGGACATCGGCAAAGCAGAAAGTTGCTCCGGGCGAATACCGTAATGCGTGGCCAGGAACCAGAAAGAGCGGTTTTGCCCGCTTTCCACCGGCGGAATTGCAACTCGTTTTCCGACAAGATCGACCACGGAACCGATGCCCGACTCAGTGGTTACCACCAACTGGTAAGCGTCCGAGAACAACGTTGCGATTACCCGCACATCCTGGGTAATGTTCGCATCCGCCTGTATTGCCGCCAGGTCAACACGCCCCGAATCGACCAGCCGGATATTCTCGCTGGAACCTTGCGTCTCGTAAACATCCACCCGAATCCGGGGATAGCTCTCCTCAACGACCCGCGCGATCGCGTTTGCCAGTTCAAAGGATTCGCCGCTGGTCGGGCCGGCGGCGATGGTCAGGCGTGTGAACTCGCGGCCACTGAACCATAAAGCCAGGCCACCCAGAACCGCCAGCCAAAGGCAGGCGATAGCAAAAAATCGAATCGGACCCGACATACCGGTTGGTTTAATGGTCGCTCGGGGAGCGGCGATGGGAGTTGCATCCGATTTTCATAACCAGGAATTACTAAGATTGTCGTTGTGGCGCCGGCGAGGCGCGGCTTATTATTCTGGGCAAGCTAACTGGCCGGAAGCAACAATAAGAGAATGCAGGCCAGTTCTCAAGCTTGAAGGACTATTTGCGGATCAAATAATTCGATCTGAGACGTCACCCGCAGAATCACCCGCGACATCCACACACAATGTGATCTTTGCAGCTACGGGGCCGTGGCGATGATGGAATCACTGGGCCAATACCTGCGCGCTGCCTTTGTTTGGTTTCGGAACGGCGGAGGCGAAGATCATTCGGAGGCGGTGGACCGATCCCTGCGCACCGGCCTGTTCTGGTTTTGGATCTGCGCGGGAATACTGCTGGCGTTTAACAGTTTCAACAGCTATGGCAGCGGGCTCGGCGCAATCTACTTCAGTTTCTATTTCTCCATCTACGCTGTGTGGAGACTCGGTAAGAAGTTCTGGTTAGGAAAAGTACAGCTCCAGGATTTCGCCGTCTTCATTTATGTTGCCTTGGTGTTTGTAGTTGCTGATGTCGGGTCAGAAGCATTTAAACGAAAGCACGAAGCCAACTTTGCGCCGCTGTTTGCCGGTCTGGAACAGTATCGAAACACAATCGGTCGATACCCGGATGAACTCGACGATCTCGTCCCCGAACACGTCAACAGTATTCCCGAGTGTCCCGTCCCCATCCCCAGAGGAGTCTATTCGCCGGAAACCAGTTACCGGTGGGATGCCACCTCCTATGGCATTAAGTGCGAGGTCGGCGGATTCATTTTCCCCTTTTACGGAATATACGGATCAGAAAAAGCGGCCTGGATTTATAACGATTCGGGAGTGGCTTTCTAACCGAAAGTGTTCGGGCGCATAGGCTGGCTTATCAGCAGTACTCTGCCTAGGCGTCATCCCCATCGTCGCCACGTGCGTCCTGCTTGCAGTCTCGCTTATCGCCGCCAACACGGCCTTCATCTTGTCTGCAGTCCTGTCGGTCGTCCCGGTCGTCGCCCCGATCGTCGCGACGCCCTTCGCGGCGTTCGTTCCCACTGGTGTCTGCCATTCTCATACCGGTCTCGGTGTACGTTGCTGAAGTATCGATCCCTGTATCCCCTGCAAAGGCAGCACAGCCCAGAAGCGTGGCGAGCCCAAGGCTCATGTATCGAGTCATCATTCGAGTCTTCCCTCTTTTTAGAATCTCTGAAGGATACCTTAGTTCACGTAACGAAATTCAATGTCCGGTCGCTCTCGGACATCCCTGTCCTAGTCGCTTTCGGACATCCATGTCCTCCGCGACACTAGTGCGTCCATGCACGTCGCGCGACAGTTGCACATCCTGTGCGGCACTTTCGGTCGATAGCGGACCTATTGCATTTTGCGAGTGCTTAGTCAGCGTCTCCCGATGCAGCGGGTACCAGCCGGATGATCTGGGCCCCCGTTGCATGTTCCAGCAAGACGTATAGCTCACCCCCCGGGCCAATTTCTATGTCGCGGAATCGGGCCAGATCTTCGAGTAAGGTTTCGGTGTGCACGACCTGGTTGTCCACAACTTCCATGCGCTTGAGATCGGTCGCTCTTAATGTGCCGACGATTACGTTGTTGTTCCAGTCCGGGAACTCTGTGCCTTGATAGAAAACGAAGCTGGAAATCGCCGGCGACGGGGTCATGTCGAGGACGGGTTGCTCGACGTCTTCGGGCGCCAATTCGATGCCAAGCGCATCCCAATAGTCAACTGGTCTGCCGTCGTAATTGACGCCGTTGGTATATAGCGGCCACCCGTAGTTGCGTCCCGGCAGGGCGAGGTTGAGCTCATCGCCGCCGCGCGGGCCCATCTCCGTGCACCACAGTTGACCCGTGGCGTGATTGAACTCGAGACCCTGGGTGCTGCGATGCCCATATGACCAGGTCGATTGCAGCGCGCCGGGCACATCGACGAACGGGTTGTCCGACGGTATTCGCCCATCGTCATGCACGCGGTGGATCTTGCCATAGGGCATGCTCAGGTCCTGGATTCCTACGTGTTCGTGCGAACCCTTCATGCCGACACTAATAAACACGTGCCCGTCACCATCAAAGGCGATGCGCCCGCCGGCGGCGATGTCTCCCTGTGTCGAATAGGTTTCTACATCAGCCTGCCAGATCGTTTCCTCGTCGACCCACTCGCCATCCGCAATTCGGCCCCGTACAAGCTTGTTCAAGGACACCGGCTTCCCGGATTGGCGGCTGACCTCATTGCAATCGCTGCAACGATCACCGTACTGAAGATAGATCCAGCCGTTCTCCTCGAAATCGGGATGAATGGCCACATCGAGCATCCATCCAACGCCCATCAGTTGCCCGAAAAAAGTGCTCGCATCGGCGTAGGCTTTCGGCGCACCCTTAATAAGCGCCGATTGCTTACCGTCGCGCGAGATGACGCTCAAGCCCCGCATTTTTTCCGTCAGCAAAAAACGTCCATCGGGCAATGCCGCAATCGAGAATGGCATCGGGTCCAGGCCGGCCGCGATCACCTCGACGCGAAACGCGTGACGTTCGGTCTCAACGACGCCGTCGGGAATCGCCAGCGGGATGTTGGCTCTTTTGTCGACAATCGTTGTTCCCTGGCGTTGCTCGGCGACATACAGCGCGAGATTGTGAATCCAGTCTGCGCTCAGCGTCTCAGACCACGCGGGCATGCCACTTTCGGGAAATCCATTGGCAATGCTCTCGGTAATTTCCCCGACGGAATCCCCGTGGCGAAGCTCGACGCCGACCAGCGGCGTGCCGAGCGGTGCGCCTAACAGGTTTTCACCGTGGCAAACCGCGCACTGCTTGTTGTACAGCTGCACGAAACGGTCAAGCATGGGTAATTTGCTCAGTCGCTCGAGCTGCTCATCGCTCAGCGAATCAAAATCCTGGGCGATCGCCGTCAGGCATGTCAACAGGCACAGACAGGTCAAGCTGTGCGTGCATAGGCGTCGAATCATGGAAGCTCCTTTCTGGCAATAGTATTTCTTAGATCGCGACCTGCATAGCGTCGTACATGTAGACCTCATCCAGGCCAACGCCGGGCGGCTTTGCGCGGTCCGTCGGATCGGATCCGAACATTTCCTGGCCGCGCCGATCGGAATCGATGTGTATTTTGTTCGCCCGGTCAATGCGGGCACGCTCGTACCGTCGCAGTGCGTCCCGCCAGTCCGTATTCGATGCTTCGAGACAGCGTGCAAGCACTGCCGCGTCCTCGATCGCCATGGCCGCACCCATACCAAGGAAAGGCGTCATCGGGTGAGCCGCATCTCCCAGCAGGGTGACCCGCCCCTCGGTCCACGTAGTCAGCGGTTGCCGCGTATGCAACGCCCAACGCAGGCAGCCCTCTGCCGGTGTTGCCTCTATGCTCTGAATCACGTCCTTGTGCCAGCCTGCGAACTCAGGCAGCACCCCGGAAATGTCCGCCCGCGCATTCCAGCTTTCGGTCTGAAAATCGGGCTTGCGGGCCACCGCGACATAATTGATCAGCCTGCCGTTGCACACCGGGTAGCGTGCGAAATTCTTGTTCTCGGCGGCGAAGCTGGCGAAGTGGGGATCTACGCTGACATCAGGAACGCGGTCACGCTCAACCAGGCCGCGCCAAGCCACATAGCCGGTGAATTCGGGCGGTTCGGTCGCGAACAGCCGGTCCCTGATCAGGGATTTGATTCCGTCGCAGGCCACGACCACATCACAGTCGTCTACCTGACCGTTTTCAAAGTGCAGCGTCACGCGCTCTTTATCCTGCTGAATCTGAACCAGCTGGTGGCCGAGGCGCAAACAGTCCTGATCAGCATCCAGCGCACTGAGCAGCACGGTGTGCATGTCGGCGCGGTGCATATGCCTGACCACCGCGCCATAGAGCCTGAGGTATTCGGCCGCACCACGCGGTACATAGGAGAGCCGTTCGCCGGTTTGGTAATCCAGTGTTCCAACGTGTGGCGTAGCACTGGCCAGGGCCTGGATTTCATCTTCCAACCCCAGTGCCGCCAGCACCCGGGTCGCATTCGGGCCGACGGTAATGCCCGCGCCCACCTCATCCAGTTGTGGGGCCTGCTCGTAAACGACAACCTGAAAGCCTCTCTGTTGCAGGGCCACGGCGGCAGTCGTACCGCCAAGGCCTGCTCCAACGATACCGATTTTGAGATTTTTTGACATAGCGTTCGTGTACTATGCTATCCAGACAAATAAAAGCAATGGGCCAACCCGACGCGTGCCATCTGGTGCCCAAATGTCTAAAGAAACCATAAAATCAAACGGCAGGAATATTCTCGGAGTACGCGCAGTTCGTTATAACGACAGGACGAAATTAGTGATGATAGGCAAGACCACGTTCGCATTCAGTTTATTTGGGCATCGACTTGTCGGCGCGTTATTGGCGCTGGTTTTAGGACTCGGCGTACCGCATGCGTTAGCGCAGGAGGATCACTCTCAGCACCAACAGCATCAGCATCAGATGACACCGGAGCAGTTCGCCGAGCTGCGTGAAAAAATAGAACTATATCGCGATCTTACGGACGAGCAGATCGTGGAAAGTATGTCGCGCATGCGTAATCTCGGCGGCATGATTAGTGCCGAAGGCGTGGTCGGCGACGTGGGTATTCTCGCCCTGGCCCACGGCTACACTGACCAGGGCAACGAACAGTGGATGGCGAAGTTCACCGACGTATCGCGTGAGTATCCCACCGGCTACGGTCTCGGCATGGCGATGATGAGCGCGGATCATATCCAAACAGCCATCGATGGCCTGGACGCGGCTGGCGCAAAGAAAATTCTCGTCTTGCGCACGGAAACCGGCGACACCAATTCTCTGAATTACCAATGGCAATATATTTTTGGGCGCAGGGACGACTCGTCTTACCTGTCCGTCCCTCGAGTGACGAGCAACGCCGAGATCATCTGGGGCCCGTCGCCGACGGCCCACCCGATCATGGGCGAAATCATGCTCGAGCACGCCATGCAGCTCAGCGCCGATCCGTCAAACGAGCTGGTTATCATCATGGGGCACGGCCCGATGACCCCAAAAGAAAACGAAATGGAATTGGCAATCATGGCTAAACACGCCAAGGCCATTCAACAGGGCGGCGGCTTTAAGGACGTCAAATATTGGAATGTGCAGGACGACCTGCCGCCCGATCAAAGAGCTGCCAATGTAGCCATCGTCCGGGGTTGGATTAAGGATGCCCGGGATCAAGGCATGGACGTCATTGTTGTGACAAACGCGTTGACCCAAAGCGGAATCATGGGCCGGCTCAAGAACGACGTGGATGGCACCGGCGCGAAATTCAACGATGCAGGTCTGATGCAAAATCCGCTTTTTTCCGACTGGATTAACGCTGCAGTTGCAGAAAATTTGTCGTAACATTGAGCGTCCGCTAAAAACCCAAAATGCCGCACAGGATGTGCGGTGTCGCGCAACGTGCATGGACGCACTAGTGCCGCGGAGGACAGGGATGTCCGAGAGCGACCAAGCGGTCAGATCCGGGATTGAAATCAATAAGCTTTAAGGAATCCTGTCATGTTCAAATCCAAATACACCGTGATTATTGGGCTGATCGCTCTGGCGGCGGTCGTTTACATCTTCGGCTATCGGGATGGAATGTTGGATCGTGATCCGCCGGGCGTGGCTAGTGCCGATGCCCAACAAATCTCGCCGGTGACAGCGCGCGACCGTACGTTCTACGCGCCCAACAGCGAAGCCCTCGCACCCGACGAAATGCGGCTGATTGCCTGCGGTACCGGCATGCCCACAGCACGTCCGAAACAGGCGGCGTCGTGCTGGCTGCTCGAACTGGGGAACGGCGACAAGTTTCTGTTCGATATCGGGACCGGTTCGGCCGAGCGCATCGCAGCCCTGCAGATCCCCTACAATTTCCTCGATAAGGTCTTCCTGAGCCACCTGCATACCGACCACTTCGGTGATCTGGATGCGCTGTTTATCGGTGGCGCGTTGGCCGGCCGCCAGAAACCATTGCGCGTGTGGGGACCGGCCGGGGGCACGCCGGAGCGCGGCACGCAGTACGCCCTGGAGCATTTGTTCAAAGCCCTGACCTGGGACCGTGACGGCCGTGCGGGACTGACCGATCCACGTGGATACCAGATGTTCGAGATCACCGAGTTCGACTACAAGGCCGTGAATGCGGTTGTTTACCAGGAAAACGGTGTGACGATTCGGACTTTGCCGGCCATTCACTCGCTCGACGGTCCGGTCAGTTTCATCGTCGAGTGGAACGCTCTCAAATTCGTGTTCGGTGGCGATACCTATCCAAACAAGTGGTTTGCAGAATACGCGACGGGTGCCGACGTGGCGATCCACGAGTGCTTCATTACCGTGCCTGACATGATTGAGAAATTTAAATTTACACCACAAAGCGCCCTGGCTGTGGCCACCCAGATTCACACCGCGCCCGAAGCCTTCGGCAAAATGATGTCGATCATCCAACCGCGCCTGGCCATCGCCTATCACTTCTTCAACGATTTCGACACCGCAACGGCGATCGATGAGCGCATCCGGACCACCTACGACGGCCCGCTGAGTCTGTCGGTGGACTATATGGTGTGGAACATCACCAAGGACGATATTCGCGTGCGGATGGCAGCGGTCAGTGAGGACGTCTGGCCGCCACCCGCCACCGAGGAGCCCCAACTGCCGGATGCCAGTCTCAGGATTCCGTATTCGGACTTCATCGCGGACGGCAGATATGACATGCACGACGTGATTCAGCCGACCTATGACGCGATCAACGAGCAGTACGGAATCAACGAGCAGCAAGAGTGATTCTGGTTGCCATCTATATCAGTATAAGAAACCCGCTTCGGCGGGTTTCTTTTTGCTTTGTTTTCAGGATCGCGAATGGAATGTGAATCATGGGTAGCATGACCAGAAAGGATTTTCTAAAGGGTGGCGCTGCAATAGGTCTTGCCGGCGCTTTACCGGGAACCGGGCTGTTGTCGGCGGCTGCGGTTAAAGAGCCGCGTGAGTCTACGGCCCAGCCGAAAGATTTGATCCTGGCTGACGCCATTGTATTGACGATGGACGAACAACGGCGGGCCTACGAATCAGGATTCGTCTGGATACGCGACGGGCGCATCCATCGAGTCGGTGCGCGGTCAGATTTGGGGGCGGTTCCAAAGGATATTGAGTATCGCTCTGTTAACGGACGTTTGATCATGCCGGGGCTGATCAATTGTCATACCCATTTATCGAATGGAATTCTGCGCGGGATATTCGACGAGATGCCGCTGGAAGTCTGGTTCAGCAAAGGCATGTGGACGGTGCTCGATGCGCTTGACGGGGCCAACGGTGAGGCTGGTGCCGCGCTGTCCCTGCTCGAGTTGATGAATATGGGCGTCACGACCACTGCCGTCGGAGAATTCGGCACGCCAAATACGGATTTGCCCGACGGTGTGCTCAGAGCCGTCCATCGGTCAGGGGTTCGCGCCGTTGTGTCACGAATGACAGTCGATAGCGCCGATGATTCGAGTCCGGCGCAGTTCATTCCAAAGGCGTATCGCGAGACACCGTCGTTCGCAGCCGACGAGGTGCGCAGATTGCAGCGTGCCTACAATTCTCCGCTGGTTTCGGTTGGCCCGGAGGCGCTCGGCGTCATGCGCTGCACGCCCGAGATGGTGGTGGCGATGCACGAGGTGGCAGTGGAAAGCGACAGCCATTTTCTGATGCACGCGGCGGCCTCGCAGGACGCACGTGACGAGAGTCGGCGGCGGTTCGGCCACGGCACTATCACGGAGCTGGAGCGACTCGGAGTGTTGGGCCCGAAGACGCTGCTCGCGCACACGATCTGGCTCGATGACCGGGAAATCGCCCAACTGGCGGAGCATCAAACCGGCGTATCCCATAATCCGGTTTCGAACGCGTACTACGCTGCAGGCGTCGCCCCGCTGGCCTCACTGCTCGACGCCGGGATTCGCACTGGCCTAGGAGTGGATGGTGCAGCGACCAACAACAGTCAAAACGTCTGGGAGACCATGAAGATGGCGGTGCTGTTCCAGAAGCAGTGGCGCGAGGACGCGTATTTCGGTTCCGCCGAGTTGGCATTGGAGCTGATGACACGCGGCGGCGCCCGCGCGCTGCACATGGAAGATCAGATCGGTTCGCTGGAAGCTGGCAAGCGCGCCGACCTGATCGTCATCGATATCGAGCGAGTCGCGCTGACGCCCCCGCAGACCGTGATCTCAAATCTCGTTTACTCAAACGATCCGGCAGCCGTGCGTGACGTTTACGTGGACGGTGCGTTGGTTGTCGATGACGGGAATCACCGCCATCTTGAACGTGGGCCCGTCATAGACGACGCAAGAACGGCGCTTGGTCGGCTGCTCGAGCAAACGGGACTCGATAGCTATATTGCCGAACGCGGCTCATGGCAATGGAATCGCCAATGATGAGCCGGCCATAAACCAGCGCGGTCTAGACTTTCGCCGGGTCGAACTCGCTGACCATGATCGACGCCCGATTCGTCGTCGACGCGAGCCGGATCTCCTTCCACGGCTGGTATTCGGGATCTTCAGAGAATTCCCTCGCGACCTCGGGCGACGGGAACTTGATGATGACGGTCAGGTCACGCTTCTCGCCATCAATGGTGATCGCGTTTCTGTCGGCCGCGATGACCTCGGCACCATGCCTGTCGAGCAACGGCATCACGTTCGGCACGTAGGGCGCATATTTATCCGGATCCGTGATATCACAACTCGTAACTAGATAGACGGCCATCGTTTTTCTCCTCTTTTTATGGAATTAAAGTGAGCCTGCGGGGCCAACGATATAGGTAATGATTTTTTTGTCTTTTAATTCAACCCAGCCAAAAAATTCTAAAGATACGCCCGCAGGCCCTACAACCTCGGCTCGGAAGGCTCCTGCATCGCCTTCGGTGATGACTTTTCGCAGCTGGTGCTTGATGCCCTCGACCTGCATCTCTTTAATGCGGGCTGCCAGGAATTCCCGGACGCTGTCGCGACCGTGCAAGGTATCCGTTTTACTGCGGCTGTGGCCATCGTGCTCCCAGACCTGTGTGTGGATCCACTCCACATCTTCGTGCATGGCTTCGGCGGCCGCACCGGCATCGGCGTTGTCGATACCGTCAAAATAAATGTGCTGCAGGAGATCGTGTAGCTGATCCGTTGTCGTAGTTCGGGCGGTCATCGGTTTCTCTATTGTTTCTCAGAATCTCCGGGTCGATCGACTGATTTGGCCGCATGCTAAAATTCTCCCTCGACCAAATCCCGGTAATCAAGTGCGGCCCAACAACTAATAATCTAACCCATGCGCTTTCGCCCTGATATTCTTCGGTCCTTCGCAACGGACCTGCTTTGTGCGCTCGGCACGCCCCCGGACAGTTCGTCGAAAGTCGCCACCTCCCTGATACAAGCCGATTTGCGCGGAACGGGCAGTCACGGCGTTAGCATACTCCCACTGTATGCAGAAATGGTCGCTGACCAGGCCATCGACCCGTCGGCAGAACCAGCCATTGAACGATCGTCCGCTTGCATCATCAACGTCAACGGGCGCCTGGCTTTTGGGCAACTGACGGGGGAGACAGCCACAGCGACCGGCATCGAAACGGCCGACAAACACGGCGTGGCGGTCGTCGGCATTCGTAACGGTGCCCATTTGGGTCGCTTGGGTGAATGGGCAGAACAAGCCACCGCCAAGGGCATGGTTTTCATGGCATTCGCGAATGCTGGCGGCGGCGCCAGAAATGTCGCCCCTTTCGGTGGCCATGAACGAAAACTTTCGACCAACCCGGTCGCCTTCGGCGTCCCGACCTTTGGCGCGCTCCCGTTCAACGTCATCGCGGATTTTGCTACCAGTCAGGTCTCCGGCGCGGTCATCCGCGAACATTACCGGGCCGGACTTCCCCTGAACGATGAATGGACGACCACCGCTACCGGCGACCCCGTCGCAACCGCTGAAGCATTTATGAATGATGAGGGGGCACTGCTGCCGTTGGGTGGGCGGACTACCGGGCATAAGGGATACGGACTCTCAGTTATCGCCGAGCTGCTTGGCGGTTACGTTGGCGGCATGGTGGTCGGCCAGCAGGACCCCGAGTGGTTCAGTAATGCGGCCATGTTCGTCCTGGTTGACCCCACCAGATTCTTGAGTGTTGAGCAAATTCAGGAGCGCGCCACTGCGGTTGCCGAGCATCTGCGGGATGAGACGGTGCGACTGCCCGGCGAAGGCGCCTATCAACGGGAAATCACCGCGCGAGAGCAAGGGCTGGCAATCCCTGACCACGTCGTGGCGTCTCTTGGCCGACTGGCAAGCGATCTCAATGTGGAGACTCCGGCCGAGTTTGCTGATGGCATCGTCGGCATCGTCTGACGGTCACAAGAGTCTAAAATCCTGGTGAACCAAAAAAAACGCTAGCGCCACTAGCCGGTTAACGCGCCCAGCGGATCGTTCAGAATGTCGGGATGGCGCTCGGCCACTAACCGGCGCCAACTGGTCGGCATGTCGTCGATAGAAAATACTTTTCGGCCGGCACCTCGCCCCATGTAATTTCCGGGACGGTCTTCCATGCCCATCCACGAGGGCCAGGTGTTGATATCGTTAAACGCCCAGGTGGCTGGAGCCGACTCGATATCGGGGCTCGCCACGTCTTTTAATGAACCGTGATAAGTGCTCCAGTCGTTGACTTGCCTCAAGCGACCGTCGTTCGGCGAATTCGGCTCCATTCTAAAAACGTTGTCGCTGCGAACCCAGACATCATCACCTTCGATCACGGCTGGTCCGACAGAGACTCCACTAGCGGTTATCTTGTAACCGGGGGGTACACCACGCCCGGACCCGAGTGTATTGCCTCCACTTCGATACACCACCCGACTAGGGTCGGTGCCACCAAAAGTTTGAAGCTCCATTTCTTTGTTCGTGTAGGGATTTTTGAATGTCTCGATTGGCTGGCCCGTTTCGGGGTTAACTGTAAAGTTAATCACGATGACGGAGATTTCATAGGATCCCTGGTCGTCGACATCGCGGGTGGCAAAGATGGCGCCACCGTTCTGCCCCCAGAGCGGTGTGAAGGCACTATCTACAAGCCCGTGGCGGGTTGTACGTATCCACCAGAAGATAGGTTCGTCGCCCGCCGAATGCGCTAATTTGCGGAGCATCAGCAGCACATGATCCGGGTTAGCCGGATCAAGCTCGACGCCCGTATGCGCAACCCCCGCCCCTAACGCAAAAGGTGGCAACGCCGCTGCGCCCATCATGCCGAGCATCGTTCTACGATTCATATTGACTCCCCCTGAACTGAAGAAAAACTAACATAGCGCTGAGGTCACAAGCGGATCAGTCCCCGACGTAACTCACCTGCCAGACCGTGTTGCTCGCGTCATCGCTGATCAGTAATGAGCCATCGGCCAGTTCCTCTAGAGCCACCGGCCGACCGTGCACCGTCCCCAGCGCCCGGTCGGCGATAAACCCGGTTAGAAACGGCTCAATAACACCGGTAGGCGCACCGTTTTCGAAAGGTATAAAAATGACGTCATAGCCGAGAAATTCAGCACGGCCAACACCGCCCTTCCGCGCGACGAACGCCCCGCGCTGGTACTTCTCCGGAAAATCGCTGCCACGATAAAAACGGAGACCCAGCGGCACTGAATGTCCGCCAAGCGCGAGATCCGGAACCCGCGCGCGTTTCTGCGCAGCGGCTACCTTGTCCGGATTCGACTTCGCATGAAACGGATCCGGATAAGTGCCGTAATAAACATACGGCCAGCCATAGAACGCGCCGTCAACCACCCGTGTCAGGTAATCCGGCGGCACGTCCTCCCCAAGGCCGTCACGCTCGTTCACGGTTGTCCAAAGGGCACCGCTGACCGGTTCCAGGTCGATGCCGACTGGGTTGCGTAATCCGGTGGCGTACAGCCGCTTGCCGCTGCCGTCCGGGTTGATTTCCCAGATCGCCGCCCGTTCCGGGTGTTCAACGCCGCTTTCGTTCGCGTTGGTGCCGGCGCCGACGGTCAGATAAATCTTCTCGCCGTCGGCGCTCGCCATGATGTTGCGGGTCCAATGGTTATTCCAGTAACTGGTTTGTTCCCCCGCCGGGATCGCGAGAATTTTCTCTCCCGGCGCATCGATACGGGTCTGACCGGGCTGAAACGGAAAGCGCAGCAGCGCATCGGTGTTCGCGACATACAGATAATCACCGAGCAATAACATTCCGTGCGGCAGGTTCAACGCTTCGACCAATGTCGATTGCGTAACGCCGTCGTTCGTGTCACGCAGCAGAATGATGTTGTTTGCGGACGGGCCAAAAAAGCCCAGACGGGTCAACGCCTGAATGACATCGTCTGACATGCCTCCCATCCGCTCCGGCCGGGACTGCGAGACGAGCACATCCCCATTCGGCAGCGCCAACAACCAGCGCGGGCTGTCCAGGTTCTCGGCAAATCGGCGCACGACGAAACCACCCGGCGCCGCGGGGGCTTGGCCATCGGGCCAGCCGATGATCGTCGGCGCCCGGAATGTGCTTGGGCCGACCGGCGCCAATTCGGGGACCGGTGGGCCATCCGCGGCTACCGCCGATGCAATGAGCAGGATCAGCGCAGCCATGGTTGACTGACGCACGGCTGATTTTATATGCACAGAGGCCTCGTTGTTATTCTTTATACCGGATCGCATTGCACACCATGATGATGCAGTGGACCGAGGTCAAGTCATGCGCTGTCGCAGCAGTAGGTCGCCCTACTCTGGGCAGTCCATCACGGCGTCACCGCACCACCCCATGAGACGATCGCTGTATGACGCGACGCGCCTCTTCGCTGGTACTGATCCTGGCCAACCTGATTCCGCTGGCTGGTGTTGTGCTGTTTCAATGGGACGTGCTCGCGATATTGCTGCTGTATTGGGCCGAGAGCGTCATCATTGGCGTACTCAACGTCCTAAGAATGGTCGCGTGCAAAGCCGACAATATTCTCCACGGCGTGTTGCCGCAGCTTGCCGGCCAGCCTCTGCCCACCGAACTCACCAAAAACATTCCGAGCGTCACGGGCGTCGCGCTCAAGTTTTTCCTGATTCCGTTTTTTATCGTGCACTACGGGATGTTCTGCTCCGGACACTTGATGGCGGTGCTTGGGATTTTTTCCGACACGGGCATGAACCTGCGCGCAGGATCCTCGTTATCACAATTGTGGCAGACATCATTCTGGGTTGCTGTCACCGCCATTGCCGGCAGCCACCTGTTTTCCTTTTTTACAAACTATATCGGCGGCGGCGAGTACAAAAGGGTGAACCTGGTTCTGTTAATGCACCGACCTTACGGTCGGATAGTTGTCATGCATGTTGCCATTGTGTTTGGTGCGGGTCTGGTCATGTGGCTCGGCAGCCCGTTGCCGATGCTGTTGATCCTGATCGTTGCGAAGACCATCCTGGATCTGCGCCTGCACGAGAAAGAACGCCGTAAGCTGGCTGATTCGGCAGATACACCAGGTTCATTGCCGTCCCCGTTGCCCGGTTGACACCGCTTCCCGGTCCCATGGGGCCGCCAATCACTGACACTGCTGGAGATCGGACGGATTAGGACCGGTTTGGCGGCCATCTGTAAGTGGGATCGTGTCGCTTGCGGTCTCGTCATCGACACTATATATAGTGATGCTGGTCTATATATAGTGCAACGCACCATCGCAGGAGCGGTGGTGCGCCGAGTGATAGAGCGTGTAAGTCTCCGTGTACACCGAATTAGCTGATTACGGTTTGATCTGGGCAGTCCTGCTCGCCTGGGCCGGCGTGGTGATCATCGCCGCGCTGCTGCTGATGCTCGTGATCAAGAATTCCAGCACTGCCAGGTTCATCGGCCGCACGCTGTTGGGGGCGCCCAAGCTCAGCGGCCGGCTGATGATCGGATTTTCGCTGATCGGCATCCTGCCGGTGGTGACGATGGCCGCCTTTCTGGCCGTCAATGCGGCGAGTGCCCTGGGGCAAGAGCAAGTCACGCAGCTCAAAGGGCAGGCCGCGACCGTCGCGAACAGCGTGCCACCGTTGATCGAGCAGGAGGCAGCGGGCATCGATGCGTTGGCCAGACACATAAGCGCGCGGGCCGGGCTGACTGAGCCGGAGCTAAGCGACATGTTGCTGCGCCATCACCAGGTCAACCAGGAATTCGTATCGATGTGGGTGGCCCGGCCGGACGGCCAGGTGCTCGTCGCTACGGCGGCGCGCGACGGGAACGTGAAACCGTGGCCCGGGCCGCGGGCGGGCGTCGCATGGATGGAGTCATTTCAACCCGCCGTCGAACATGGGGCGCTCTATGTGTCGCCGGTCTTCAAAGGCACGGCCCCGGCCTACAATCCAATGATTGTGATCAGCGCGCCGGTCCTGGGTGACGAGAACGCGCCGAAGGGTTTCCTGCAGGCCCAGCTGAATGTTGGTGCGCTGATCGGCGGCATCGTTGATGCATCTTCGTCAGCCGGAATCCACACGGTCATTGTGAGCGCGGCGCACCAGGTCGTGCTGGCATCGCCCGGGCTGAGTTTTTTGCAATTCCAGAACCTCGCCGGCCACCCGCTCAGCGCCGCGGCAGGCAGCAGCGGTGGTGTCGGTTTCGCGGGAATTATTGAAGTGACCGGCAAGTCCGGCAGTTACGTGGCCGTGGAACAGCCAGCGGACAATGGCTGGCGGGTATTCGCGATCACATCCCGAGCCGGTGTTCTCGGGCTGGTGATGAAGAACTTCGGTCTGGCGCTGGTCTGGAATTGCAAAAAACTCAGTTCGGGCGATGCCAGCACGACCCGGTTCGCCGCGCTCACAATGACCGTGTGGATTCCGGCTGACGAAG
>PVMK01120461.1_pt1 | contig 22954 bp, 22 predicted proteins | sample 1853481 | NCBI WGS metagenome assembly PVMK01 (sample SAMN08533507, study PRJNA380276) | Marine sediment metagenome, whole genome shotgun sequencing project. | reverse complement strand
ACGTTTCAGCGAGGCGGACAAGAGGCGTATCGTCGAGGAGGCCGATCGTCCCGGTGCATCGGTGTCCGATGTGGCTCGGCTCACCGGCCGGCCCGAGCGGTGAATCTCATCGGCAAGCTGGACGCCCGTCGCCGCGGCGCCGACAACTAGTACGCCCCCTTGATTGAGCTGATCCGGGCCGCGGTACTGCGCCGGCGTGAGCATGGCGATTCCCGGCGGCACCGCCTCGGCAGCCGCCGGAACGTGCGCGCTGTTGTTCGCCCCGCTCGCCAGCACCACTGTCCGGCAGCGCCAGTCGCCCTGGTTGGTGGCCACCTGGTATCCCGACTCGCTGCGGCGCACCGCCGTCACCACGGTATCGGTCTGTACCGGGGCCGAGATCACCTGCGCATAACGCTCGATGAAGGCGATGGTCTCCGGCAGCGTCCTGTAACCGTCAGGATCGTCACCTTCGTAGCTGAAGCCGGGCAGCCGGCTCATCCAGTTGGGGGTCAGCAGCGTGAGTGTGTCCCAACGCTCGGTCTTCCAGGTATTGGCCACCTCGCCGCGCTCGAGCAGTACGTGGTCGATCGAGCGCTCGGTGAGGCAGCGGCTCATCGCCAGCCCGGCATGTCCGGCGCCGATGATGATGGTGGTAGCAGTGCGAATCGGACTTGCTTTGCCCGAGGTATCGGAACTGGCCATTGGCGTCCTCCTGGTCTTGCTCGCCGAACCGGGGCTGTCCCAATTCTCCCCAGTCCAGACACCTCCAGGCTCGAATCTGTGCCAAATCTCGTCCAGGGTAATTGATTGAGATTAATTCGAGTGTCATCCCCATGATTCTCTGCTGCCTAGCCCCATAGAGTCAGGACAGGCTGCGACGTCCCGCCGCCTCAAGCGGCTTTGTCGGTCAGTTGCCGCATGATCGCATGGCGCGCTGGGTGCAGCAGATTGCCGAGATGCAGCAGGGCATTTCGAGCAAAGCGCGCCGGTTGGCGGTCGTCGGTAAAGAGGCCAACCAGCATGTTGGTACCTAAATAAATCGGCCGTGCGACTCTATCATGAGCGAGATGGTATCGGCGCAGCCCCCGGACCGCACCGATATCGGCGCCCTTCGCCCGGGCCGCCCGGATTTCGCCAGCCAGCTTGGTGGCACCACGCAGACCAAGGTTAAAGCCATGTGCGGTGACCGGATGCATACCCACGGCGGCATCGCCGATCAGTGCGAAGCGGCGGCCGAAAAAGCGGTCGGCATAGACAGCGACCAGGGGATAGATGTGACGTTCGCCGACTAGGCGCATGGCGCCAAGGCGCTGCGCGAAGCGGACCGCGACATCCTGGTTGAATGCCTCTTCGTCCATTGCCATCACCTCTACGGTCTCATCGGCGGGCAGGGTGATGACGACGGAGCTTCGCCGCCCGGCCAGCGGGAGTATCGCCAGCGTACGGCCATAATGGAAGCATTCGAAGGCCGTGTCGCCATGCCCCTCGTCGTGGTCCATGCGGCAGACAATGCAGCTTCGCCCAAAATCGCGCATTCGCGCCGCAATGCCGAAGCGCCGGCGGGTTTCGGAGAAACGGCTGTCGGCGGCAACCAGCAACGGCGCCTGCAAGCAGCGACCGTTGTCGAGGGTCGCCCAGACCGCCTCTTCGCTACCACATGACGCAACCACCGAGCGCTCGTCGATCAATTCGACCCCAGCGACTTCCTGAAACGCGGCAAAAGCGGCGCGGCGGATCAGATTGTTCGCGACGATAGGCCCGAGATAATCCTTATCGGTTTCCCGGTGACCGAAATGCAAGGCGTAGGAAGAGCCGCCGTTGATGACCTTGGCATGGCGAATGAATGACACTTCTTCCGCCGGTATGTGCGACCAGATCCCAAGGTCGCGCAGAATCCACTCGGAGCGGTGGGTGAGGGCAATATCACGGCCATCGATTGGTGGATCGGCGAGCATCGACTGCGGCAGCTTCTCAACAATCGCTATGTTGAGACCACATCCTTCCAACGCCCGAACAAAACTCAACCCGGCCGGTCCCGCTCCCACGACGATCAGATCGTAAGTCTCCACCCGACCCTCGGCCGATGTTGCTGTTTTCATGCAAACCCTCTAACCGACATTTCGCGGTTGACAGACCTCCAGGCTCGAAGCTGTGCCAAATCTCGTCCAGGGTCATTGATCCAGATCAGTTTGGGTGTCATTCCCATGATTCTCTGGTGCCTACCGTAATGAATCCGACCGCACAGGCATGATGCATGTGTGCCTGCGCGCACTTCGCCCGATGAACGGCTTCGCTCATCTTGGTGCCTCCCGTCATGCTGGCTTGGGCGGTGGTGATCGCAAGTCCGCGATCAAGCCAAGGATCTGCGCGAGCAGTGGACGGGATCCTGCTCCTCGGCAAGCTGGAATGTAATGTAGCGGCCATGACGCACGACCTTGGCGCCGATCTTGATCGGCTTCTTCCGCGGACTGGTCATTGACCGGTGTTCGACTTCCTGCGGCAGCGCCCACACCCTCAGCCAGAAGGCGACATTCAGACGTTCAGGTTACGAACCTGAGGAAGGGTACCTCGAGCCACTTTGCATTTGTCTGCGTGACTATATGGGCGTCCATCGAGATGGTTAGTCGGCATGGTTTGTCGCATGATATCAGCGGTTTCCTGCTTTACGGCCTCGCGTATCTTGCCGGTCCGTGGCTGGTCGGCCAATAGCGCCACCATTACAACACCATCCGCGATCTTGCCGATCTCCATTCATGATTCATGCGATCGTTACGCGGCGGGCCTCCGCCCAGGCCTTGCCGAGCCGGATTTGTGTCTCCTCATCGAGCATTTGCCGGGCCATGCTGAAGAGGACCTCTTCTTCTTTCTGAAAGTGGCTGCGGACAATGCTCAGCGCGCGCGCGACGCGATCGACCCCATCATCGAGGTCCCGCGCCTCTTGTATCTGCTGCAGCGCGTCTTCGATTTCGTCATGCTCGGTCCGCATCACGGCGAGCGGGCCGGTCGGTCCCATATGCGCCTCGAGCGCGGGAAACAGCACTTCCTCCTCCAGATTCGCATGTGATCGGACCACGGCGCTCAAGACCACCGTGGCCTCCTGAATTTGCGTGAGCCTGGTGGCCGCGGCTGCAACGGCTTCGATTCGATCGAAATGCGCGTATAAAACACCATGCTCGCCAAGCAGGGCGTCGATCACCTTCACGGCTTTTTCCCTTTCCCTTCCCTGGCCGCGCGCGGCCTCGGCAAACGGCAAACCGCAGGACCTACTTCGACGTCGACCTTTGGGCCATAGCCGGACATTCGACTCTCCCGTTCTCGACGCCAAGCATAGGCTATCACCGCGACGCTGCGTCAATTTTCTGCACCGCGCCAACCGCGCCGTCAGATCGTCGGGTGGCCAAGGGAACTGACGCTCGAAATGATCTAGATCAATTATCCCGGCTGTGGTTTGCCTCAGTATCGGGCGCGGAGCGGTGTCGACTGGGAAATGTCGGTTCGCTGGAGACCCGTTCGCGGCGGCACCGACAAACCCGCGGCAACGGGTGCTCTAAGCCACTCGGGTATGTCCCCGCACAAATCGCCGGGTGGTTTGGCTTGGCGAGATGGGAAAGGAGGGCGAGATTGTTGGCGCTCCCAATTTAGATGAGTTCGCCTCCGACGCGGCCTTTGCCTTAGTTGATTGCGCGCCCGAGCCGGCTTTTGCGATCGACCGGAATCTGACGATTATAAGCTGGAACCGGGCGGCGCGGCAGTGCTTGGGATATGCGGCGGAGGAGGTTGTTGGGCAGCACTGTTCGGAAGTTCTGCAGGCCGTCTATGCCCATGGCGAGCCGCTGTGCACGCCCAGTTGCGAGGGCGCCCGGTGTTTCCGGAGCTGCAAGCCGTTTGCGGCGCCTTCCTCCTACGCGCGCCATAAGGATGGCGGGTGGGTTCCCGTCAACCTCGCCACCGTCGTCACGTCGAAACGCGTGCAGAGTTCCCACGACCCGTCGGTGCTCGCCGTCGTCTTCCTTCGCGCCGACGAGGAAAAACAGCGTCTGCCGTTGTTAGGGCAGACGCTGCAAATTTTCACCTTTGGCCGCTTTGGCCTGGTAGCGGAGGGCTCTAGCCTCGCGGTCGAAAAATGGGACCGCAAGCAGGCTGTGAGCCTCTTGAAATTCCTGGTCGCTCACTTGGGCCGCGCCGTTCACCGCGAGGTTCTGGCCGATTTCCTGTGGCCGGAGGCGGGCGAGCGCAGTGGCCGGGAGCGGCTCAAGGTAACCGTGTATGCGCTTCGGCGCCAGTTGCGCGCCGCCGGTATGAGTGGGGAGGTCGTGGAAACGGTCGGCGAGGCTTACGTACTCAGGCGCGAAGCCGTCTGGGTCGATGCCGAGGTCTTCGAGAGATGCGTCGAAGAGGGATCCACCGAACAGTGCCAGGGACAGTGGGAGGAAGCACTCCATTGTTACCGGGAGGCGCAACGCCTCTACCGGGGCAACTACCTGGAGGAAGACATCCACGCCGATTGGTGCGCCGAAGAGCGCGACCGGCTGCATGAAATCCACTTGGAAATGCTGGCCGGCATGGGGAAATGTCATGCGGCCTGCGGCAGATATGGGGAGGCGGTGTCGGTATGCCGGAAGATCCTCGTCGACGACCCATGCCGGGAAAGCATGCATCGAACGCTTATGGAGTATCTCATCCGTATCGGGCATATCGACTCGGCGGTGGCTCAATACCGTCACTGTCAACGCGTCCTGGCCCGGGAACTCGACGTGGAGCCCATGGCCGAGACGCAACGGCTGTATCGGCAAATCATTTCCGGAGAGGCAGGCGCCGCCATCGAACATGCCGATCGGATCGCCGGATGACGCACCAATCCTCAAGCGTGGAGCGCTGTCGTGCTTGGCGGCACCTCCAGGCCCGAGCATTTCTCGCCTTGTCGTGTGACTACCGCGGTAACCGCAAGACGCGGTAAAATCCAAGGCCATTGGAGGCCCCTTCCGCGGCCTGCACCGGCCAACCGGCCGAGCTCTATTAAGCGGTTTCGGAGCAGGGAGATCCACCATGAAACTGACCGACGCACTATTGGGCGAGCATGGCACGTTTTACGTGCTGTTCAGTCAAATCGAGGAAATCGCCGCCATGGAAGGCCCCCTGGCGCAAATACGCGGCGCGACCACGGTCTTGGGAGCGATGGTGGACTCTCATGCGGCCATCGAGGAAAAGCTGCTGTTTTCCGCCCTCGAACCGCACCTGGGAACGAATGATGGGCCGCTTGCCGTCATGCGGGCCGAGCACGAGAAGATGGCGTGCCTCTTGGAGCAAATCGAGGATACGGATGACACCGACCGGGTCATCCTCTGGATCGAAGAGGCGCTGAGCGCCGCCCGCAGCCATTTTCAAAGAGAGGAACGGGTCCTGTTTCCCATGGCCCAACACCTGCTGGGCGACGAAGAATTGACCCGGCTCGGGAGGGCCTGGGCCGAGGTCCGCCAAGTGGAGATCGGCTGAAAAACGCCATCTGACGACAGCCCGGCAGGGTTCGTCGGTAAAACTCAAAAATACAGAACCACGCAGGCCACACATCGAGCATCGAACCGGCACACCGGACCCGATTCGCGAACGTTCCCGATATAGAACGTTCCGCCGCCCGTCGCGCGTGAAAGGCATTGCCACAACAGCGCCATTTTGCTGTTGCGCAGGATTTTCGCTCCGTCACCGGACCGTCACCAGACTGTTACCGGCAGATGCTAGCAGCCACGGTAGTCGTTGGTCCAATGGCCTGGACGGGCATCCGAGATGACCAAACAGCAGCACCAAAATTCGTTCGTGGTACGGATTTGGCTGGAACGCGGATCGAACGGGGATCCGATTTGGCGCGGACGCATCAAGCATGTCCAGGCCAACAGGAAGCCTATTTCCAGGATCTTGAGACGATGAGCGACTTCCTGGAACGGGTGAGTGGAGTGGCGGGGCCTGCATTGAGTGAATAACCGCTCGAGGACGCAACGAAATCAGAGCCAGGCACAGGCAAGAGCATGAAGCAGAAGGATCCGTTGGAGATACAAATGCACCCCATTGAGCAACTGACACAAGCGGAAGCCAGTAGAGCACGGGTTGCCCGGATCGGGGCCTTAAACTCAGAAGGCCGGCAAACATGATTTCCGGGCTTTCCAAGAGATGGCGGATCCCTGCACTAGGGATTCTTGTGAGTGTCGTTTGGTTGGTGCCGATTCAGCACGGCAAGGCCGCGGAGATCGGCGAAGAAATTTTCCAAAGCGTTTGTGCGGCTTGCCACACCATCGGCAAGGGAAATTGATTGGGCCTGACTTGGCGGGCGTAACCTCCCGCAGGGAAGAGAGTTGGCTCCATCGGAAAATCAAAGAGCCCGATGCGCTGATCGCTGAAAATGACCCGATCGCGATGCAGCTCTTGCAGGAAGCCGACAATGTACCGATGCCGCCGCTCGATTTGAGCGATGAAGAAGTCATAGCGGTAATCGCATATCTAAAGAGCACCGAAAAACAAGGTGCCGTGGCAACCAGCCGTCCCTCTCAGTATTTGCCAACCGTGCTCATAAGCATAGTCGTTTTGATTTTCCTCACTTTGATAGGGCTCAGAGCGGGAAGCAAGAAAGTGGACGTGAGATAGCCTCGAAAACCAAGGAAACTAGAAGGCGTACCATGAAAGATAGCAGCAATTGGTTCAACGTAAGCGAGGACTCTCGTTCGTGGGAGGACTTTTACAGAAAAAGATGGAGCTACGATTACAGCGTGCGAACGGGTCACGGCGTAAACTGTTCCATGGCTTGCAGTTGGGAGGTCTTCGTCAAAGACGGGCTCATTTGCTGGGAACTTCAAAAAACCGATTACCCGCAGATCGATCCTGATATCCCGAACGTGGAACCCAGGGGTTGCCAGAGAGGCGTCACCGCTTCCTGGTATCCTTACAGCCCCCTGAGGCCGAAGTATCCCTACGTACGCAAGGTTCTGTGGGATTACTACACCGAAGAACTCAAAACCGGCAAAGATCCGGTCGAAGCCTATGCCAGTGTCGTTGAAGACGAGGAGAAGTCGAAAAAATACAAGGCTGCAAGAGGCAAAGCCGGTTGGAAAAGAGTGAGCTGGGACCAAGCGGTTGAGCTGGTCGTGGCAGGTCAGATTCACACCATCAAAAAGTACGGCCCCGACCACATGGCCAACTTTTCACCGATCCCTGCAATGAGCTTGCTCAGTTTCATCTCGGGGCACAGGTACAACAATTTACTGGGCGGCATTTATTGCAGTTATTACGAGTGGTATCACGATCTTCCACATGTTTCTTCCTCGATGTTCGGGGACCAAACCGAAAACTGCGAAAGCTCCGACTGGTATCTCAGCACCTACTGGGTCGTTGCCGGGTCCAACATAAACATGACCCGCACCGCCGACGCCCACTTCATCTCGGAAGCAAAATACCGCGGCTCCAAAATCGTCGTGATATCGCCGAACTATTCGGACGTGACGAAATACGCCGATACCTGGGTTCCCCTGGTGCCCGGAAGTGATGGCGCCTATTTGATGGCTTGCATCCACGTCATCCTGAAAGAGTTCTACGTCGACAAGGAAACGCCGTATTTCACCGACTATATGAAGCAATACACCAACCAGCCCTTCCTGGTTGTGCTGGACCCGGACGGCGACAAATATCAGATGGGCCGGTTCCTGCGGGCCTCCGATATTGCGGGGTATGCCGATCAGGAAAACGCCGATTGGAAACTGATCATGACCGATGGCGAGGGGAAGCTACATCTTCCCACCGGGTCCATCGGTTTCAGGTGGGAAGAGAAGCCAACGGGCAATTGGAACCTGCAACTCAAAAACGCCGTCACCAAGGAGGATTTCGACCCGCTTCTCACCCTGCTCGGGAATGACGACCAAAAGGCCATGGTCTCGTTCAGCGATTTCACCGATACCTTCAGTATCGATTTGAGCAAGTCAACCGGTGAAAGCCATAACGCAGTCGAGATTTTGCGCGAAGTCCCCGTCAAAAAAATAACGACGGCCGATGGTAAGGAAGTACTCGTAACCACCGCCTTCGACCTGTTGATGGCGCAGGCCGGTGTGTCGAGAGGGCTGGGCGGCGATTACCCCGTGGACTACGACGATCCGAAACCCTATACGCCGGCCTGGCAGGAGGCGCAAACCGGCGTCAGCCGGAACCTTGCCATACAGGTGGGAAGGGAATTCGCCGACAATGCCGAGAAGACAAAAGGAAAATCACTATTCATTACCGGCCCGGGAATCCAGCATTTTTATCACGGCGCTTCGCTATATTACCGGAACCAGGCGGTAATGCTTGCCCTGTGCGGCTGCAACGGGGTGAACGGGGGTAATTTCAACCACTATGTCGGCACCCAGCACACCCGTTTGAATGCCGCGTTCGTCAATCTCAGCGGCTCCCTCGATTGGGCGAGGCCGCCGCGGCTCATGAACAGCACCTCTCTGTGGTATTTCCACACCGGTCAGTGGAAATACGACAACATGCCGCTCGACACCCAGTGGGCTACGGGGGCCAAGAAGCTTCCCGCTTTCAACCACGCGGCCGACATGAACGCCCTTGCCGTTCGGTTGGGATGGCTGCCGTTCTTCCCTCAAGTCGACAAGAAGAACCCGATGAAGCTTTACCAAGAAGCCGTCGCGGCAGGATGCAAAACCGACGACGAGGTCAAAAAGTGGGTCGCCGACAAGTTCAGGAATGGCGACTTGAATTTTGCCATTCATGATGTGGATGCCCCCGAAAACCAGCTGAAAATGCTCACCGTGTATCGCGGAAACCTCATCGGAACCAGCATGAGGGGGCATGAGCTGGCGCTCAAGCACTTCCTCGGAACCGGTCACAACGTTATGTGGGATAAGGAGCCGGCCAAGGGCCTGGTCAACGAAATCGAATGGCATGACGAAGAATCCATCGGAAAACTGGACTTCTTGGTGAACCTCAACTTCCGCATGGATTCCACCGCCAATTACTCCGACGTCGTTCTACCGGCCGCCTTCTGGTACGAAAAATACGATGTCACCTTTGGCGACATGCACACATTCGTGCATCCCTTGACGCCGGCGACTGAGCCGCCATGGGAAGCCAAGCACGACTGGGAAGCATTCAAGCTGATCGCCAAGAAGTTCTCGGAAATGGCCGAGAAGCACTTTCCCGACCCCGTAAAAGATATTGTGTTCAACGCCTTGTGGATGGACAGCAAGGACCAGCTCGCCCAACCCTTGGGAGAGATCAAGGACTGGCGGAATGGCGATACCGAGCTCGTCCCGGGTAAAACCTTCCCCAACATCGCCATCGTGGAACGGGACTACACCAAGGTTTACGAAAAGCTGGTCTCGCTTGGCCCGCTCGTCAGCCAGCCGAACGGCTATGGTTCCAAGGGGCAGTACGCGGACCTGACGCCGATCGTCGAGGAAGAACTCAAACACAACGACGTTTTGGAGGTCAAGAACGGGCGCGTGTATTTCGAGAAACCGGAGCAGGCCTGCGAGCTTATTCTGCAGATTTCTCCCGAACTCAACGGCCGTCTGGCATCGCTCTTTTTCAAGGAAATGGAAAAAAAAGTCGGGCTTCCCCTCGCCGACATGGTCGAAGGAGTCAAGGACAGGAAGGTCCACTATAAGGATATCATTTCACAGCCGCGAAGAATTCACACCACGCCACAGTGGAGTTCCGTGTTGTCGGATTCGGAAGGAAAACAGCGAACCTTCGCCCCCTGGACGATGAACGTGGAGCGGCTAAAGCCCTGGCATACCCTTTCGGGACGGCAGGAGATTTATTACGACCACCAAGGTTTGAGAGAACTGGGAGAAGCGCTTCCAACCAACAAACCGCCGTTGGACATGGTTGCGATCGGCGACATCAAGCCCGACAAAGCCGGGCCCAAGTCGAAGATCTTCCGCTTTATCACGCCACACGGAAAATGGCAGATCCACAGCTCCTTTAGAGACCATTGGCCGATGCTGCATATGTCACGCGGCGGCCCCACGGTTTGGCTCAATCCCGATGACTCCGACGAAATCGAAGTCAAGGACAACGACTGGGTGGAAATGTACTGCGAAAACGGCATTGAAGTCGTCAGAGCGGTCGTCAGCCATCAGGTGCCGCGCAATATGGCGATTACCTACCACCAGGTGGAGCGCAACGTAAACGTTCCCTTCTCGCCTCTCGCCAAGGCAAACAAGAGCTCCGACATGCGCGGCGGCAACAACAACGCCACCACCAGAATCCTGATGAATCCCCACACCATGATCGGCGGTTATGCCCAGTTCTCCTACTACATCAACTATTGGGGAACCAGTCCGTCGGAACGCGACCACGGGGTCATCATCCGTAAGATGCCCCTGGGTTCCGAAAACAGGCCGATTTATCAGGAACACGAACTCGACAAAGTTCCAACAAAGTGAGCGTGAAGACCATGAAAGTAAAAGCTCAATTAAGCATGACCTTCAATTTGGAGAAGTGCATTGGCTGCAATACCTGCACGGTCGCCTGCAAGAACGTATGGACGAACCGCGAGGGCGCCGAATACATGTGGTGGAACAATGTCGAAACCAAGCCGGGTATCGGCTATCCGAAGCAGTGGGAAAACCAGGACCTGTGGAAGGGCGGATGGGAGAGGGTCGGCGATAAACTGAAGCTTCGCTATGGCAACAAGTCCTACATGCTCTCCAATCTCTTTTTCAATCCCCACACACCGGAGATGCGGGATTACTACGGCGATGGTGATGTCTATACCTTCACCTACGACGATCTGCATGATTCCGAACAGTCCAAGCAGCCGCCGGTCGCAAGACCGAAATCCATGGTCACGGAAAAAGAGGACATTCCCATTAACTGGGGTGTGAACTGGGAAGACAACGCCGGTGGCACCCACGTTACCGGCAAGCACGATGTGAATTTTGGGGAGATGAGCAAAGAGGAAATGGAAGCGACGCTCAAGTTCAGGGACTGCTTCTATTTCTACCTTCCCCGTATCTGCAATCACTGCCTCAACCCCGCTTGCGCGGGCGCCTGTCCGTCCGGCGCTGCCTACAAGAGGGAGGAGGACGGTGTCGTTCTCATCGATCAAAACAGATGCCGCAGTTGGCGCTATTGCATCTCCGCCTGCCCGTACAAAAAGCCCTATTACAACTGGGCCAGCGGAAAGATGGAAAAATGCATCCTCTGCTATCCCAGGATTGAATCGGGTCTGCCGCCTGTTTGTTTCCACAGTTGCGTCGGAAAGATCCGTTCATTCGGACTAATTTTCTATGACATGGATCGGGTCGAAGAAGCCGCAATGGTGAACGACGAGGACCTTGTGGAGGCGCAAAGGGACATCATCCTGGATCCTTTCGACCCGGAGGTAATAGAGGGGGCCAAGGAAAGCGGCATCAGTGACGATTGGATCGACGCGGCACAACGCTCGCCGGTTTATAAAATCGTCAAAAAATGGGAATTGGCGCTTCCGCTTCATCCCGAGTTCAGAACCTTGCCGAGCCTGTTTTACATCCCGCCCTTGGCTCCCATCACGACCAGTTTGGGCAAAAATACGCCGATGGCCGATGATGTCTTCGATATGGACAAACCGTCGGATGGCCCGCTTCTCAGCCTCGATGAATTGGATAAATTCCGGGTGCCCTTCAAATATCTCGCCGGCATGTTTGGCGCCGGCAACGAAGAGGTCGTGAGGAAGACACTGCTGCGCCAACTTGCGGTGAGGCACTACTCACGAAGCATCAGGGTGGATAACAAGCCCGATCTGGAAGTGCTCAAAAAGGTCGGATTAAGCCAAGAGGACGCGGAAGGGATCGTGCGGGCACTTTCCCTGGCCTTCTACAACGAGCGCTTTGTGGTTCCCAACGCCAAACGCGAAAAGGCGGACATCAGTCCATACACCGAGCGTGGCCTCGCCGGCTTCGACCAGATGAACCCGTGGTCGCCCATGAAAAGAAGAAAGAGTTATCACAAATCACATCACACGGGGTCGAAAACCTATGAATAGCTCGGACGGAACGCTGATCCTGAAAGATGCCTATTCGCTTATGGCCGCGCTGTGGTGCAGCCCGCCCGAAGAGGATGCGGAGAGGGAGGCAATCAGGAAAGACGCCGAGAAAGTGGTCGAACGATTGGCAAGCGTTGATAAAGAAAGTGCCACGACGCTTTCCAGCTTCCTCGATGAAAACACCATTTCCGAGGAAGATTACATCGATCTGTTCGAATTGAATCCGCAGTGCGCACTGTACCTCGGCGCCCATACCTATCAGGAACCGAAGACCTGTGCCACGGCGGCGGTTTCTGACAGAAACGAGTACATGATCGAACTGGTCGGGATCTACAAGCATTTTGGGCAGAGCCCGAATGGAACGGAGCTGCCGGATTACCTGCCGTTGATGGTGGATTTTCTTGCCCTGACCGCTGAATCCAAAAGCGATCCCATAAGAAATAAATTCTGCGATGAATATCTGTTGCCGTTTCTGCCACCGATACGGTCCCGGCTGGGAGAATTGGAAACACCGTATGTCCATCTTCTCGATGCGTTGGAGAAGGTCATCAACATCGAACTAGAATCAAAACCGTCGGCAACACAGCGAGACCAAAGGGTGGAAGACCATGTGGGATAACTTTCTTTTCATCGGACTGCCCTACATAACCATCACACTATTTTTCGGTGGCATAATATACCGCAGCTTTAGCGGCATGATGAGCGGGCACAGAGGCAAGTGGGACTGGACCGTCCGCGGGGACTATCTGTGGACAACCCGCTCCACCGGATTCTTCGGTCGTGCCTCGATAGGTCCTGCATCCTTATGCCTGCACTGGGGAATAATCATTCTGTTTTTTGCGCATCTCATAGGATTGATAGGAGGCGCGTACAACCTCACCTCCTGGGTTGAGCTTTTCAGATGGTCGGGGCTAGGCGCCGGAATTCTCTTTTTCTATGGAATAGTGTTGGCGTTGGCGCGGAGGGTTTTCATCCCGCAGGTAAAAGCCATGAGCACCCCGGACGATTATATCATCCTTGTACTCCTGATAATTATCGCCGGTATCGGGCTCTATCAATCCGCCGTGGAACTGGTCTTTGGCATTTCCTATTCGGTAGGTCCTTGGATAGGCAGCATCTTCACGTTCCAACCGGATGTTTCGATGATCGCGGGCGCTCCGCTTATCAACAAGCTGCACATCATTTTCGCGCTTGGTTTTTTCGCCTACTTGCCGTTCACCAAGCTGGTGCATGTCGTTAGCTATCCTTTTGGGTACATCACCAGGTCATTTATTTCCATGCGGCGATACGTGGCGCTAAAGAAATAGAAAACTTGAGGAAAATTCCGGGACATCTTATCGAACTTCGCCGCACTAAGCCGACGTGATGATCGAAGTAGTGGACCCGAGTAAAAGGAAATCGGCTGTGCCAACCTATCCCCGTGTCCCGGACGCCAGTTGGTTGGGCGGCCATAAGAAATGACAGACACGATCATCGAATACGATAGAGGGAAGCAACTCTCCGTCCTCACCATGAATACCTTGGCCTTCACGGTCAACTTTGCGGTGTGGACCATGTTTTCTGTCATCGGAATCAAGATCAAGTCCGAACTCGGTCTCAACGAAACCGAGTTCGGCCTGCTGGTCGCGACGCCCATCCTTACGGGGTCCCTGGTGCGCCTGCCTCTTGGCATGCTTACCGACCGTTATGGCGGACGGGTCGTTTATTTCGTTCAGATGATCTTGGTCGCCGTTGCGACCTACGGCCTGCACTTTGCCGATCGATTCTGGCAGTACCTCGCCATCGGCCTCTGTGTCGGCTTAGCCGGTGGCTCGTTCGCCATCGGCATCGCCTACACCTCCGCCTGGTTTCAGAAAGAGCGGCAGGGCACGGCGTTGGGCATTTTCGGCGCCGGCAACGCCGGCGCGGCACTGAACATCTTCGTCGCGCCGTTGATCATCGTGGCCTTGGGCTGGCGCGCGGTGCCGACGATCTATTCCGTGTCGATGTTGGTGATGGCGATCGTATTTTGGTTCCTCACCTACCCCGATCCCCTGCTCGAGGGCCGCAAGCGGGAAGGCAAAATGCTCACGCTCAGCGAGATGCTCGCCCCGCTCCGGGAGCCCCGGGTGTGGCGGTACTCTCTCGCCTACTACTTCGTCTTCGGCGGGTTCGTGGCGCTTTCTCTGTGGTTGCCCAAGTATTACATCGCGGAGTACGGCCTGGAGCTTACGGCGGCCGCGTTCATCTCCCTGATCTTCGTACTGCCTTCCGGTGTTGTTCGTGCCTTGGGCGGCTGGTTCTCCGACAAGTGGAGTGGTGATTCCGTCACCTGGTGGGTGTTTTGGGTCTCCATAGTCTGCCTGTTCTTCCTGTCGTACCCGCCGACCACCTTCACCGTGCACGGTATCAAAGGAGACGTCGACTTTGACGTCCGCGTCGGGGTGGTGGCGTTCACGGTTCTCGTCTTCATCGTCGGTATCGCCCAGGGAATCGGCAAGGCCAGCGTATACCGGAGCCTAGCGGACCACTATTCGGGAAACATGGGTAGCGTCGGCGGTCTGGTCGGCGTCATCGGCGGCCTGGGCGGCTTCTCCCTTCCCATCATGTTCGGTATCGCCGCCGACGCGACCGACGTTCGCAGCAGCGCCTTCATGCTGATGTACGTCGTCCTCGGGGGCGTAATGATCTGGACCTGGATGGCGGCGAGAGCCGAACGCGACGCTCTCATGGAACGCGATCCCTTACTGCGCGACAGGTTCGTCAAGGAAGGCTTGCTGCGGGTCGCGGCAGGCCGCCGCCGTTGGCTGCTGGACTGGCATCCTGACGACGAATCCTTTTGGCGCGACACGGGCCGCGCCATAGCCCTGCGCAATCTGATCCTTTCCATGCCACCGTTGCTGCTGTCCTTCGCCGTATGGATGGTCTGGAGCGTGGTGGTCGTCGAACTCCCCAGAATCGGGTTCCAGTTTACCACGGGCGAGTTGTTTTGGCTGGCCGGCGCGCCGGGCATTTCGGGTGCGGCGCTCCGGCTCCTCTACTCTTTTGTCGTGCCTACTTTCGGGGGCAGGAACTGGACGGTATTCAGCACGCTGTCCCTCCTGATTCCGACCTTGTGGATGTCGCTGGCAGTTCAGGACCCCGGCACCGACTACGCCGTGTTCGTCGTCATCGCGCTCCTGTGCGGGCTGGGCGGCGGCAATTTCTCCGCCAGCATGGCCAACATCAGCTTCTTCTTCCCCAAACGGATGCAGGGCGCCGCGCTAGGTTGGAACGCCGGCGTCGGCAACCTGGGCGTCGGTATCGTGCAGGCGGTGGTGCCGTTAGTGATCTACGGCGGTGCGCTGGCCATTAAAGGCGGAGAGTCCCAGCTCTACACCAGCCAGAACGCGGCAAGCGAGGTCTGGTTACAAAACGCCGGCTTTATCTGGCTGCCGTTGATCTTGCTGGCGGCCCTGGCCGCCGCATGGGGCATGAACAACATACGCGATGTCAACACGACGTTGGGCCCGCAGCTCGTGCTTTTCCGGCGCAAGCACGCGTGGCTGCTGGGATGGCTCTACACGGGCACCTTCGGCTCCTTCATCGGTTTTGCGGCCGCCTTCCCGATCCTTCTCGCGGCGCTGTTCCCCGGGCAGGGGATCGCCAAGTGGGCCTTTGTCGGACCGTTGCTGGGCGCCATGGCCCGTCCGTTCGGGGGCTGGCTGTCCGACCGCCTAGGCGGCGCCCGGGTCACGTTCTGGAACTTCGCCGTCATGATGGTGGCGGTGATCGGAGCATCGATATTTCTGCCGTCCGGGTCCAGTGGCAACGAGCTTCCCTGGTTCTTCGCCGCCTTCATGCTGATCTTTATCACCACGGGTATCGGCAACGGGTCGGTGTTCCGGGTGGTGCCGACCGTGTTTCTGGGGCTACATCGGCGCGAGGCCGAGGGCAAGGATCGGGCCGCACGAGACGCCGCGAACTCCGCTGGCGAGATCGAAGCCTCCGTCGCCTTGGGTTTCACCGCCGCCATCGCGGCGCTCGGATTGTTCTTCATACCGGCTGTGGTCGCCATTTCCATCGAGACCACGGGTACCCTTCGGTTCGCCCTGAGGTTCTTCATCGTGTTTTACGGGACGTGCCTGTTCATAACCTGGTGGTGGTACCGGCGCGAAGGCGCGGAGGCCAGATGCGACTAGGGGCCTGCGCGGCAGGCAAGGATCGCAAACAAACACGGGCAGTAGGTCGAGGTGAAACGAGATGGCTGATGTAACGAAGTGGGATGTCGAGGATAACGCTTTCTGGGAATCGACCGGAAAGCGCATCGCCAACCGGAATCTTTGCATCTCGATCCCGAGCCTGCTGTGCGGGTTTGCCGTCTGGCTGTATTGGGGCATCATCACGGTGCAGATGCTCAACCTCGGCTTTTCGTTCTCCAAGTCCGAGCTGTTCACGCTGTCCGCCATCGCCGGATTCACCGGGGCCACGTTGCGGATTCCCAGCACCTTCTTCATCCGCATCGCCGGTGGACGAAACACCATCTTCTTCACCACCGCGTTGCTGATGATTCCGGCGACCGGCACGGGCTTTGCGCTCCAGGACCAATCGACCCCGCTCTGGGTGTTTCAGATCCTGGCCCTGCTGTCCGGCTTCGGGGGCGGTAATTTTGCCTCGTCGATGTCCAACATCAGCTTCTTTTACCCCAAGCGAATGCAAGGCTTGGCGTTGGGCCTGAATGCGGGCCTCGGCAACGCCGGCGTGACCACCATGCAGGTCCTCGTGCCGCTGGTCATGACTTTCGGCATGTTCGGCGCCCTCGGCGGCGAACCGTTGGTTCTGCAGAGCACCTCTGGCACGCTGGTTGGCAAAATTCCGGCCGGCTCGGAAACCTGGATCGGAAACGCTGGGTTTGTCTGGCTGTTGCTGCTGATCCCGCTTGCCTTCGCCGGTTGGTTCGGCATGACCAATATCCGGACTCCGGAAGTGACTCCGGAGATCTCCGGCGGTACGTCAGGCGCCTTCGTCCGCATCGCCTCGATGCTTCTGGTCGGGTTCTTTACCGCCGGCGTCGGCCTCTATTTCATTCTTCCGCAGCCGCTCGGGTTGGGATTACCGGGTTGGACCAAATGGTTCGTGCTGCTCGGCGCCATCGTCGCGACGGTCGCGCTGCTCTACTACGTGTGCCTGTTCGTCAAAGACAATCTTCGGCGCCAGTACGGAATTTTCCGCAACAAGCAGACCTGGGTCATGTCTGTCATCTACACTATGACCTTCGGTTCCTTCATCGGCTACTCGGCGGCGTTCCCACTGGCCATCAAGGTCATCTTCGGTTTTCAACATATCGAGGTCGATGAAGTCATTACCCATGACACCTTCAATCCGAACGGCCCGAGCGCGCTAATGTTTGCCTGGATGGGCCCCTTCATCGGCGCCCTGATCCGCCCCTTCGGCGGTTGGATTTCGGACAAGGTCGGCGGCGCGAAGGTCACCCAGGTCATCACCATCATGATGATCGCGAGCGCCCTCGGGGTCGCCTACTACATGAAGGCCGCGTACCAGTCGGCGACGCCCGAACAGTACTTCGTACCATTCTTCCTGCTCTTCCTGGTGCTGTTTGCCGGCACCGGCATTGGCAATGGCTCTACTTTCCGCACCATCGCCATGATCTTCCCGAAAGAGCAGGCGGGACCCGCTCTGGGCTGGACTTCGGCGGTTGCCGCCTACGGTGCCTTCATCATTCCCAAGGTGTTCGGCGAAGAGATCAAGGCGGCAACACCGGAGTACGCGCTCTACGGGTTCGCGACTTTCTACGCCATTTGCCTCCTCATGAACTGGTGGTACTACCTTGGGCCAAGGAGGGAGTTCGACAACCCGTAAGAAAAGAGCTACGGCATGTCGATTTTGATGACCGGCGGGCCAGCGGTCGCGCCATGGGTCTTCATCGCCTTCTACGTCGTCTGCGTCGCATTTACGTGGTGGTACTATGTCCGCCCACAAGCGGAGGTGAGATGCTAGCTAGCTAGCGTTGGCGCGGCCCCATAGCCAGTGGGATCGTCATCGAGACCCTGCAAATCTTTGGAGAATCGGCGCATACTCGGCCGGGCGATTGCTGGTTGATCGGTGATCACCGGCTGATCTGCGGCGATTCCACGGACCCGGATACCTATGCCTGGCTTCTCGAGGGCGCCGAGGCGCAGATGATTTTCACCGACCCGCCCTATAACGTGCCCATCGAGGGGCATGTCAGCGGCCTCGGGAAGGTAAAGCACCGCGAATTCGCGATGGCCTCGGGTGAGATGTCCGAGGCCGAGTTCACGACCTTCCTCGCCACGGTGTTCCAAAACCTCGCCGGCCAGGATGAGCGAGATCACCAAGCTCAGCGTGTAGGTACCTGGCAGGCGCTGGAGCAAGTGCGGCCTCCCGCCACCGGGCACCACAGAGACGCCCAGCGACGGTTACGGACCGGCCGCGAGCCCGGTGAAACGGCGGGCGGCTGTCTCGTGGCTCAGGCCCCGGCGTGGTGCGCCTGGGGGCGACGGGTGTCAAGTGGGGGAATTTTGGCCGCGGTGACTGCGGCACCGATCACGTCGGCGGAGCGCATCTGTCCTTTAGGGCCTTTGGGCATCCCCCACCCAATCTCGGACCGGAACGATGCGCATCTCGTCAAAGTGGTCCTTGTTTTGCGCTAGAAAGCGCTGGACCGCTTCTAAAAGGCTCGTCATCGCCTGAGCGTCATAGTCAGGATGCCGTGCGTCAACGTGAAGGTTCGTTTCAACGACAACGACCTTTTTTAGACCGTCGGCACTGCCCTCAATAGTGAACCACACGTTCTTAGCGTTGACATGATCAATTGACATATGCTGGCCTCCAAATGCTTTTCGCTAAACGTATGTCTGTGAGCTATTGGGCGGCATTGATCCATGTCAACAAGCGGGTCCGCCCTCCACGCCGCGGCAGCGTCGTACCCCGTCGCTCAGGACTCGCCGGGGCGCGGTCTAGCTTTCAGGGGCACTCGGGAGTCACCCGGCCAGAGATCGCGCCTGGCCGCCCCTGCGCGCCGCTTGGCCATGCGTCTCCGGGCCCGGGGGGCGCTGCTTTTGCCGAAGCGGGCCTTGGCGCTGGCCCGGGAGCTGCCGACGCGCGGGGTGGAGGCCATCAAAGCGGACTCGTAGCCGGGCTACACTAAGCCCAGCCATAACCCTTTCGCATGCCTGATGCGCAGCCTTGGCAATTCTTCGGACTCTGGAAATGTCTATATACGCTGCAACGCAACAGATACCGCAACCCGCTTCGACGAGGCCGCGCCACACTGCTTATCAGAGCAGGGGCCGCACTTAAAACAAGGAAACCGCAGCCATGAAAAACATCTTTCAGACGATCCGCCAATGGCAGCGCGGCAACGCCGCGGCCAAAATGCTCCCCCGGTTTGATGACCACCTGCTCGCCGATATCGGCATTGCCCGCGGCGACATCAGCAAGGCAGTTCACATCTTTCACTGACGGCACTGACGGTACTCTAGCGCCGCGTTGCGATCAAATTCCTCCGACCAAACGGCGGTCTCTCTCAGGGCCGCCGTTGTCGTTTGAACTCAGGCCGCCTTCCAGGCGGGACCACGAGCGATGCCGGGCAGGTCAAGTGACCTCATATCGAGGTAGGCGCGCGCGGCCATCCGGCAGGCCCTTGGGGTTGCCAAGGCGGCCGGCAGGGATCACCCGAACCACGCGGTCGAGCTGCATACGTTAATTGAGGAAATCGAAGACATGAACACATCAGACCGTGGGTTGAAGCACGTCTGCCCGGAGTGCGCGACCAAGTATTATGATTTGAAAAAAGAAGGTCGTCACCTGTCCGAAATGTGGCGCTAAGCCGCCTGCAGCGACAGATCGGAAGGCAGCTCAACCGGCCAGAAAAACCGGCCGCACGACATCCCAACGGTATTCGTAAAAGGATTCCGGTGCTTCGATTTCGTAGACATACGGACCCGAACATGACCGCCGCCGCCGCGCTCGCTGCCGTCAACCTGGTGCAGCGCGAATGACTCCCGACCTCGACATCTACCGCAGTGCCAGCCGCTCCAGGTGCCGCACCGCTGCTTCTCCCTGATCGCGATCTCGCCTGGAAACGCGTCGCCGTGATCCAGATCAATGAGATTTCCGGCCCGACGCGCTAGAAGATGCGCATCGGGAGGTGATTGCCATGATCAAGACCATCCTGGTGCCCACCGACGGCTCGGATCACGCGGACAAGGCGGTCGCCTTCGCGGGCGATATTGCGTCCAAGTACGGTGCGGCCATCATCCTGCTCCACGTGCTGAGCGATCCCGGCAGCGGTCGGATGCCCAACGAACTGCGCGAACTGGCGCGCCTTGAACACATTCGGATCACCGAGCACGATATCCGTCAGGCCGGCGCCAACGAGTTGCTGCACAACGCCGAAAGCCAGGCGCGCGAGCACGGCGCCACCAATATCCAGCAGGCGATTGAAGAGGGCGATCCGACGCGGAACATCCTCGCTAGTGCCGAGGCGTACGGGGCCGACCTGATCGTCATGGGCAGCCGCGGCCTGGGCGACCTGCAGGGCCTGCTGCTCGGCAGTGTCTCCCACAAGGTCGGCCACCTGGCCAAATGCACCTGCATCACCGTGCGCTGACCGGTTTCTTACGCGGTGTGGAAGCGGATACTGCGGGCGGTGGAGGAGTTGCAGGGCACGGCGCCGGGGGCGCAGGTGCATTGAACCCGGTCTGGCAGTACGCGGCCCGATTGGGTAATGTGCCACCATGTCTTTCCTCCTGCGCAATGTCGCCCGCTACGCGGCGCAGAAATTAGCCTCCGATCCTCGGGTGAGGGAAACGGCCACCAAGGCCGTGCGGGTCGTCGTTGACGAGGCCAGGCATATTGCCCGTAGGGAAGACAAGGCCCTAAATGCCGGGCGGGCCGTCCGTCGCGCCATAAACAATCTGCAAGGCCGCTCGACATAGACGGCAATCACCCCCAGCGTCTCATGCGCGGCGAAGTTTTGGTGCTGCCACGCCCCCTTTAGGCTTAGCCGGGCCGACCGTCGAACTGTGGCAAATCGTCAGCGATGGTATACCAGGGCGCCATCGATCCTGTGAAGATATGGTCGTCACTGCCGCGGCCCGGGTCGTCGTCCAGCGACCCGAAGGGAATAACAGCAAAGTTACGCTCCAGATCCACGCGCGGCATGGCCGATCCGCAGCGCCCGCAGAAGACCTGCGTGAAAAAACGTGCTGACGGCAGCTTGAATGACTTGAGCCTGTCCTCACCGCGCACAAAGACCACGCCATCGACATCGGTGAATCCATTGGTCGCATGCGCGGCGGCCCGTGCCTTGCGGCAACGCGAGCAATGACAATTGTGCACGGCCTTGAGCGGCGCACGCACCTCATAGGCGACATCGCCGCACAAACAACTGCCGCGCAGGACACCTTCCTGGCGTTGGCCGGGTCCGGGGCGGTCCACGTTCGGACCGTCATCGGGATTGGTATAACCGTCGGATTGGGGCAGGTCGTCGCCGATAACGTGCCAGGGCGCTTTTGAAGCGGCGAAAATATGCGATGACGGACGAACGCCTGGGTCGCCGTCCAGGCAGCCGGCGGGGATCACCATCCTGTCTTTGCCGAAAGGCTCCGGCACCACCGACCCGCAGGTGCCGCAAAAAGCACGGATGATACCCGGAGACGATTCAAAACTCGTGATCGCGTCCATGCCGGACAACCACGTGAAGCTCTCGCTCGGGGCCTCGGTATAGGTGCCGAATGGCGCCCCATGGGCCTTACGGCACATCGAGCAATGGCAGTGGGACATGCTGTCCAACGACCCATCGACCTGCCAACGCACCGTCCCACACAGACAACTTCCGGTCACCATGGCGTACCTCCTTCACCAACATTGTAGATAGTTACAATATTTTGCGACCCCAAAATATCGCATTACGTCCCCGATACTGCTTGAAATTATAGAAATGGCCGACTTCCAGGATGTGCTGCGAGCAGAAGGTGAGCTTCCCAACATCTGCTAATCGGAGGTTGCTCGACCATCAACACGCCGGCGCCACCACGATCACCAGGCTGTCGTCACTCGCAGGCGCCGATTTGCCGCGCCGCACAATTAGAGAAAACTGAAATCGTATCAGTGAATCTCAGCTAATTAATGGCAGGTTCCCGCCGTTTCCGAGCGAGCATGCCCGAGTGGGTAGCCCAGCGGGTAGCGTTTGGCCGCTCAATGCCCCGCAGGGCTTTCCCCACACCCTCGGCTTTGCTGCGCTGCACTGTTCTCGCCAGCGGGGCCGGGAAGCTCCAAATGCGCTGTGCCGCCCCCTGCCGGGCAATATCCGGCTGCTCGTCAGTGATGCGTGAGCGCAAGTCCTTCTGGATCTTCCTCATTTCCTTCGTCGAGACCGTCGATAACTTCGTCGATAACTTCGAGGAGAGCTTGCTTTTCGGCGAGGCCAAGGCTGTCATAGACGCTTATCTCCGCTTCAATGTGCTGCACCGCCTTGCCGTGGCCGCGATCTAGGAGCCCATTCGCCGCGGCCACGCGCGCGGAGTGGGGCGCCTTTAGCTGAGGGGTGCGTCGCAATGTCTGTTGATCGTCGCTTGCCTCCGCAACCCCCGGCCCAAGCTCGCGCCAAGTAAATGAAGGATTGGAAGGGAAGATGAGCAGGAACGTGGGCCTGCTGGGCGAGCTCCAAGTCGAGCAGCGGCTGGTCGAAATGGGCTGGCACCCGGTCAGACTCGACACTGGGCGGATGGCCGCAAAGAAAGGCCCCGCCGGGGGGCGGCGGGGCTAGTCAGAGGGCGTGAAAGACGTCGGGAGACGTCGGAGACGTCGGGGAACGTCTAACGTACTGTTAGCGCGCTCGGTGGGACCACGCTTTGACGTATATCAATCTGGCAAAAGAAAAGCCCCGCCGGAGCGGGGCAAGTTGATTCGCGGAAAAAGCCGTCTCTTGCCTGTGCCTCACTGTTCTTGCCTGTGCCTCACTGT
>PVMK01189312.1_pt2 | contig 22955 bp, 22 predicted proteins | sample 1853481 | NCBI WGS metagenome assembly PVMK01 (sample SAMN08533507, study PRJNA380276) | Marine sediment metagenome, whole genome shotgun sequencing project. | reverse complement strand
TGAGGCCTTCGGTTGATATATCGTTCAGCGAGTAATTTTATAACAGCACTTGTGTGACGTATTCAGGGCCCGTCAGTACTTTGTGACGGGCCTTTTTTGTCGTGCGCCCGGCAGGGCGCACTTACTTGGAGGTGAAAGTCCTCTACACACCCGACAGGGGGAAGTGTTAGCCGGACGGCAAGGTTAATATCGTGAGGTATTGGCTGAAGGAAGCTGCAGGCAAAACGCTGGCCCGACGAACAGGAATCGCATATGAGGCGGTCATGCTGGATGAGAAGGCAATTATCTTCAAAGTCCGATACCTGTACGGAAAGCATGGACGTATATGCGGCGGGCATAAGCGTGAAGGTGAGTGCGCATTACCCGGGGAGGTCTCATGTCATGCCTCTGTGCTACCGTTGCCGTGAGACGGCGGGATGTGATATGAGAAGTCAGCCGAGGGCATAGTAATCTGTTTCGACCGCAGATAAAGGCCCGAACTTTACATTAAGGAATGGAAACTTTTGTTGTGCATGTGATTGGAGGCATAGAAGACATGCTGAGATGTTGTGTGCTCACACAGAGAGTACTGGACGGAATCCGGGAGGGCATCTGTGAGTATGCCAAGGCACACATTGACGGAAGAGCACTCCCATCCCTGAAGCTCAGTGTTGATCGAGGTATGGTCGAACGCGAGAACATGGTGAAAGCCTTGAAATCGTGTTAAGCAGAACAAGGGGGCAGCGGGCATTGATGGAATGACCGTTGATGAACTCCCCTGGTTTATCTGCAAAGCAACTGGCATCTTATTAAAGAACAGTTGTTAAAGGGGACTTATCGTCCCAAACCGGTGCGCCGGGTAGAGATTCCCAAGGCTAAATGGAGGGATAAGGCCATGGGAGTTCCAACAGTGCTTGATCGTCTGATTCAACAAGCAATGCATCAAGTGCTGAGTCCGATATTTGATCCCGAATTTTCCGACAATAGTTACGGTTTTCGTCCTGGCCGGAACGCACATCAGGCGGTACAGCAGGCAAAATCGTACCAGCATTCCGGGAAACGCTGGGTAGTGGATATGGATTGGCACAGTTTTTCGATGAAGTAAATCATGATATTCTGGTTTCAAGATTAGCCCGTAAAGTCAAAGATAGGCGAATGATAGCACTGATACGGGTCTATTTAAAGGGCAGGAGTCATGATAGGGGGGTAACTATGCCAGACGCCGAAGGGCACACCTCAAGGCGGGCCCGCTCTCACCGCTGCTGTCGAATATAATGCTTGATGAGTTGGATAAAGAACTGGAAAGAAGAGGGCATAAATTCTGCCGTTACGCTGACGACTGTAACATCTATGTGAGCAGCAGACGTGCGGGAGAACGTGTTCTCAGTCTCAATTACCCGTTTTGTGGAAGACGCCTGAAAATTGAAAGTGAACCGCGAAGAGTGCGGTAGCCCGTCCATGGAGGCGGAAATTTCTTGGCTATTCGTTTACAGCCCACAAACAATGCAAAGTAAGGGTGGCTGCGAAGTCTATTAAACGATTTCGGAAGCACCTGAAAGAACTATTTCGCATGGGAAAAGGCAGGAATCTGAGAGATTTCATCCAGAAGGATTTGAATCCGGTAATTCGAGGCTGGATTAACTATTTCGACTGGCAGAGACAAAAGGTTTTGCCGAAGAACTTGATCAATGGATAAGAAGACGGCTTCGGCTGATTCTCTGGCGACAGTGGAAAAGGCCGTGGACGACGGTTTAAGAACTTGATGAAGTTTGGAATAGCCGAAGAAAGAGCGGTACAGTCAGCATTTAATGGCGACGGCCCATGGTTCAACTCAGGAGGTCTCACATGAATCTTGCGCTTCCGAAGAAGTTCTTTGATGAAACAGGGTTGATATCTACGCTTGAGAAATTAAGAAGCTTTAGAACAGCATTAATGTAAGGAACCGCCGTGGTACGGAACCGTATGCCCGGTGGTGTGAGAGGCAGCGGGGGTGACCCCGCCGCCTACTCGATCTGCACAGTACGGATAATTTTCTGGCGGCTATTACTCAGCTGAAAGATTTTTTTTACTCTACCTTCCTATTTTCGCATCATGACTTATTATTTATGATGAATGATAAATGATTAAAGAATGAATTCAATGAGAATCAGATTGCGAAAATCCACACTTTTACCCACAATATCGTTTTTTATATTTATTCTGCTTTTGTGCAATCTCCCGGCTTTCCTCGCTGCTGGTGAACTTAAAGTGTTACTGGAAGGGGAAACACTATCAGTGACAGCTGAAAAGGTACCGCTGCAAGCCATTCTCCTTAAGCTCGTCAGAGACGGCGTGATTGTCAGAATAGACCCCCGGATTAACCCCCTCATTACAACCAACTTTAAAAATCGTCCTGTAGACCAGGCTCTTGAAACGATATTCAGACCTGCCAGTTATTCTTTACTTTGGGAAGCCCGTTCTGGCAGTGCTGGGAGTAATGCCATACAGTTAGCAGAGATCCAGGTTTTTCAATCTGAACGAAAACATCTGATGAAACCCCTGGTACCAAAACGAACTTTGAACATTACGAAAAACAGTGCAGGGGTTTTCTATGTTAAGAACGAAATTATTCTTTATCTAAACCTCGGTGTAAATCTTCAGGAACTTGAAAAATTAATTAAGGCCTATGATGCAACGCTTTTTTATAGCAGCAGCCTTCCCGGCCCTGCAAAAATTCTGCTCCCGTCAAATTCCGATGTTTTCGCCATTGCCCGGGAAATTAAAAACAAGCTAAATATAGATATATCACAACCCAACTATGCCTATCCCCTCGAATCCCCTGTTGTTCAACTAATCGATTCAAATCAGATAAATATTGATCCGGATTTATATGTTCCCACGGACAATAATGTTACCATAGCAATTCTTGATAGCGGTTTGGCTGACAATGCTGAACTGGAGAAATTCGTCATGTCTTCTTTTGATGTCATGAACCCTGAGGCTTCAATTACGGATACGCTCGGACATGGCACACAAATGGCGTATATTGCATCTGGAATAGTGAAGCCCTATGGTTCTGTTGCTGAAGATATGTCATATATGCCTATCATTCCGATACGGGCATTTGACGATAATGGCTATACAACTGATTTCAATATAATGAGCTCCATTAATTTTGCCCTGGCAAACAACGCCAAGGTCATGAGTCTCAGCTGGGGAAGTGAAACCAGAAGTGATTTCATGGAAAAAGCATTTGAATATGCCAAGGCGCAGGGCCTTGTGATAGTTGCATCAGCCGGTAACAATCCAACCGGCAATCCTGTTTATCCTGCTGCCTACCCTTCTGTCATTGGAGTTGGTGCCTTGGATCCCCATGGCAAAACCTGGGAAAATTCAAATTACGGTGATTTTGTTACGCTTTACGCCCCGGGATTTGCTGACCTGCCTGTTGGATATAAAGGGGAACCTGGGATGTATGCCGGCACTTCAATATCAGCTGCCCTCATAGCCAACAGCATAGCCGGTTATCTGTCCGAAAACCCTGCAGCAACCCCGCAGGAAATCAGAGAGTATCTTGATAAAAAATATTAGCCTGAATTAACCGGGATAGAAGCTCTCAGTCTCCACCATCCTTGAACATAGGATTTTTATACGCTTATGAATTGGTTTCTTCTGTCTATTGCGGCAGCTATATCCATTGCTGCCAGGGATGTATCAATAAAAACCTATGAAGATCTGCAGCCTATGGAAATTGCGGTTCTTGAACTTTTCTGGGCCTTGCCTCTTCTCTTGATTGGATGTTTTTTCGTCGAAATTCCTCCACTGGATCGAATCTTCTGGTGGAATTTCATACTTTCGATTCCCATTAATATTCTTGCCTATATTCTGTATCTTTATGCCATAAAGGTTTCCCCGCTTTCCCTGTCAGTGCCGTTTCTGGCTTTTACCCCTGCTTTCATGATCTTAACGGGTTTTTTTATCCTTGGAGAATCCATAAACCATTGGGGCGGCATTGGCATTGGCCTTATTATAATGGGCGGATACATTTTACACTTTAAGAAAGCCCAACTAAACATGATGGGACCATTTATCGCTTTTTTGCATGAGAAAGGCTCCTGGTTCATGCTCATTGTCGCTGTTCTGTTTGCCTTTGCTGCAGTTATTGGCAAGAAGGCCATGCTCCATTCGTCGCCGTTATTCTTTTCATACTATTTTTTCCTGGTTTTTAATATTATGGTGCTCACCGGTTTACTGGTGACCCGCAAAGATAACTGGCATAAAATCCTGCGCCAATCCCCAAAGGGAATATGGCTCGGCTGTTTACTCATGGTTCACATCAGTTTTCATTCTCTGGCTATTTCCGTATCCACCGCTGCATATATGGTAGCTGTCAAAAGAAGCAGCATACTGTTCAGTGTTCTCTTAAGCTGGTTTCTTTTCAAAGAAGCAGATTTTAAATACCGTGGATTTGGCACCCTGATTATGTTCGTCGGAATGCTTTTCATAATGTTGTTGGGCTAGGAGCCTATCGGAGAATTCTAAAAGTTGAATTAAAAAAAATTGGTCTGCAAAATCCCTCTGCATCCGGGTTTATAAAATTTTAGCACGACACACAACATATTGTGGTGTCTTTTCCTTTGACACACAAGCTGGTTTATTATATATTTTTATTTCCTGATGCATTTAAGAGTTTACTGAGCTCTCTGAAGAGTAATATTTTTATCAATAAATCTATACAGTTATAAATTTTCCTGTATTTTTTTATCTCAATAAATTTCACGTAATTATCCAATATCACATCAATTTTTCTACTGTAAGGAGTCTGGAGAATGAAATTACCGATCAACCGTGAAGATGCCGTCAAGGAATGGGATAGGTTTGAAGATTACCTGGTGCATGAGAGATATGCTATCAGGGATCCTAAATCAGGAAAACCTGTAGAAAAAAATCTTGCCGAAGTCTTAAAACGGGCCAGTAAAGAATTTTCATACCCGGGAATAGGTAAAGCCCTGGTAAATCTCCAGTTTATTACTGCCACACCTTTTTTGATGAATGGCGGCAATCCCCACACACAACGCAAAGGTTATTATTCCTGTTACCCGCTTGGCAGTGTTGAAGACTCCACCGAGGCCATATTTAATATGGAACGCGACCTGGTTACCATCTTTCAGCATTCAGGCGGCGGTGGTATTGATGTTTCAAATATCCGGCCAAAAGGTTCACCGGTTGACAAAGGTCAGGGAACTGCCTCAGGCCCTGTGTCCTTTGCCAAGGGCTACTCCCACCTTTCCGCCAGGATCAGCCAGGGAGGCAAAAGGCGCGGAGCCCTGATGATCCAGGCTGACTGGGACATAAAAGACATCAAGGAACTCATAACTTTTAAAGGAGACAATCCGGGCATCTATACCGGTTGTAATGTATCTGTCAATGTGACCAGTGATAAATTCTGGGAAAATGAAGAATTAATCCAGATGATTGCTGAGTATATCTGGAAATCAGGCGATCCGGGCCTTCTTTTTACCCAAAAGAGTACTGAGAACACCCCGGTGCTCAAAAAACATAACCCGATCTACTCAAACCCCTGTGGTGAATATCTGTCCACCAAGGATACGGCGTGCAACCTGCTGACCGTTAACCTGCAGAAATGCCTGAGCGACAAATTTCCAGATTTTCTCAATAAAGTTTATGAGAATGCAAAACTTGCAGCAATAGCCGGAAATGAGATTCTCGACATGGGTGGTTTCCCGCCAATTGAGCGTATTAAGGAAAACACCCTGAAATTCAGGCCCATCGGAATCGGCTTTACAGGCTTGCAGCACGCCATGAATCACTATGATATTTCCTATGCTGACGAACATGAGGCACCAAAATTTGCCAAGGCAACCCAGCTTGCCCTCATGCTCGGTTCCATGCAGGGCAGCCTTGATTATGCTGACTACTACAAGAAAAAAACAGGCCAGAAACTTGAAGTCCGGGAATGGGATCTTGACTATACCAGGAGAATTGCCAAAGAAGCCAAGGCATTTGCCAGCCAGCTTCCGAGAAAGGCAACCTGGCAGAAACATATAAAAAGAATTTTCGACACGGTTATAAAACAAGGTGGTCTCTTTAATTCCGTAACGACTTCCCAGGCGCCCACCGGCTCCATTTCTCAGTTGATGCAGGTTGCATGTACGGGTGTGGAGCCCTATTTCTCCATGATACAGTCACGCAGGGTAAAGGATGCTGACGGCTCCTGGAAGGAGTTCACCCTGGTACCCAAGGAATTCTACGATTATGATGAAAACAAACTTGACTGGGTTGAAAGCCAGACAGCACATAATATAACTCCGCTTCAACAGATTCGGCTACTTGAGGCGTGTCAAACCTTTAATCATACCGCTGTTTCCAAGACCATCAACCTGCCGTCTACAACGACAGTTGATGATATCAAGGAGATGCTGTTCGTCGCCCGCGACAGCAAACTCAAAGGCGTAACCATGTTCCGCGACTCTTCCATGACAGGAGTTCTGAGTGATTCGGCGGCCAACGCTGCTAAAAAGCCCGGCACCCCTTTCTCGGAGCTTGGGGAACGACATGGCTCCACCTACAAGTTCAGCGGACCTGCATCATTATATGTCACTGCCAACAAGGGTGAAAAAAACCACATCCGTGAAGTATTTATCAATACAACAAAGTCAGGATCAACCATTCACGGCATGTGCGAATCATTGGGCAGGGTTATTTCCGTGGCCCTGCAGCATGATTATCGGCTGGTAGGCAAAATAGCCCGTACCCTGGAAGACATTTCATCTGATAGTGTTTGGAGTAATACTTCCATGGGGAGAGTCTTTTCCATACCGGCTGCTCTGGCCAAGGTGCTTGATAACTGTGCCTCGGAAATCAACGGCAAAGAAGATCCTGATCCATATGAAGAGCCATCATCCTACTCTTCCTGCCCGGCCTGTGGAAAACTTACTCTGCGTCGCAGCGGGGGCTGCAGCCAGTGTGTAAGTTGCGGCTATACAACATGTTAACCCGCATTTATCACGAACATCTCGGCAATTAACAAGAATATGATGCAACGCCTGGGTTATATCGTATTTGTAAAGTTTTGAGACAAGCAGAGTGCAATTAATCTGATGAACGGCATAACCTGGCAAAGCCTCCGGCCATTGTGCCGGAGGCCAAATACACCCTGGCCTGCCGGAAATCAACAAACCAATACCCCCCTGGCTTGCGTCTGTCAGCGGTATAAATATATCCCTGCATAAAGCTAAAGCACGGGTGTATATAAGACCCGTGCTCCCCTTTTTCACCCCCAAGTGGGGATAACGCCTCTTCTATCGTTGGCAGACGCCAGTCATGAAAACCTGCCAGGCCTGCTTAGTTGATCCCTGCCATCCAGGTCTGCAGCTGGCGAAAGGAACCTATTCCACTTCCCGCAAACTGCCATCTGATTCCAGTTGCCAGGTCAACTGCTGTATCATCTTCTGCAGTTTGAATGAAACAACAGCGAAATGTCCCTTTTGGATTGTAGTTCTTTTCAAAAAGATCATATTTCCTATTATATATGAAAAAAATTCAGCAAAACCTTTTAAACTGGTTTCATGAAAATGCCAGAGATCTGCCCTGGAGAAAGACATATTCCCCCTATCATGTCTGGATCTCGGAAATCATGCTCCAACAGACCCAGATGGACCGGGTGGTTGATTATTTCATAAGATGGGTAAGCTTGTTTCCAGATATTGCCAGCATTACTAAGTCAAACGAGGAAGAAATCCTGAAACTCTGGGAGGGTCTGGGATATTACACCAGGGCCGGGAATATCATCAGGACAGCCAACATTCTTATGGATCAGTATAATGGAGAATTGCCATCAGACTATAAACTCCTGTTGAAATTACCCGGCATAGGAAAATACACTGCCGGAGCCATCATGAGTATTGCTTTCAATAAAGAGTATGCGATAATTGATGCAAATATAGAGCGGGTCTTTGCCCGGCTGTTTAATCTTGCTAAGCCGGTCAAAGATAAAAAGACACATGCCTTTATCTGGGAAAAGACGAAAAAATTGATCCCCCATGGGCGTGCCCGAGAATTCAACCAGGCTCTCATGGAGCTTGGCGCCCTTGTGTGCATTCCAAGGAATCCCCGGTGCAAGATTTGTCCTGTCAGGGATTTCTGCAGGTCTTTGGTGGAAGATGTGGTAGATAAAAGACCGGTTATCACCAAACCTTCCCAAACTGTTTTTATTGAAATGGCCACCGGCATCCTCACCTATAAAGACAAGGTCCTCATCCAGAAGCGCAAACCTAAAGGAGTCTGGGCCAACCTCTGGGAATTCCCGGGTGGCCGCCTTGAACCTGGTGAAACTCCTGAGATGGCTCTGGTCAGGGAATATGCTGAAGAGACTGAATTGCAGATCGGTAAAGTTAAAAGAATAACCACTGTGCAGCATAGTTACACGATCTACAGGGTAACGCTGCATTGCTATTTCTGCAGCTTAATGGATAGCAGGTTTGAGCCAGTCCTTCATGCAGCACAGGAATATCGTTTGGTAAATCCTGAAGAACTCTGCAATTATGCATTTCCTGCCGGGCACAGGAAATTGATTGATTATTTAAAAAACAGCGGGTTCCTTTTTTTATAGTTGTAATACTGGACTTTTGTCACAGTTTCTCAGTAAGATAAAAACTATTCTATCGTGTTCTGCAAAATACTTATTACGGGTCAAAGTTTTTATTGTTGTTTTTTTAGGGAAAAGTAGGAATTTCAACCTGACATCAGGAGAGAACCAAGATGCCAAGAGATATCCCTGTTGGAAACGGCAAACTTCTCATATGTTTTGATCATAACTACAACATCCGCGACCTGTATTTTCCTCATGTCGGCCAGGAGAACCATGTCCAGGGAGGATACTGTCGATTCGGCATCTGGGTAGACAACCAATTCTCCTGGGTTGGTAAAGATTGGAAGATTGACCTGGGATATGAAGAGGACACCCTGGTGACACGTGTGTCCCTGTATCACAAGGGTATGGGCGTACTCCTCATGTGCCGTGATGCTGTAGATTTCCATGAAAATGTCTATATCCGTGAAATAGTCATTGAAAATATGTTGCCACAGGACCGGCACATACGACTCTTTCTCAGTCACAACCTCGATATATCAGGTAACAGCGTTGGAGATACTGCTGCATTTGATCCTGAATCAGGGGGACTCGTCCATTATAAAGGGCCGCGTTATTTCATTATAGGCGGTAAAACTGAGAACACTTCAGGGCTGGATCAGTTTGCCGTTGGCCAGAAAAACATCAATGGCAAAGAAGGAACATACGTTGATGCGGAAGATGGACTTCTGTCAGGCAATACCATTGCCCAGGGTTCGGTCGATTCTGTTATTGCCTTGCACCTTGAAATTAAAGGGATGTCACAGGAAAAAGCCTACTACTGGCTTGCTGCAGGAGAGACATGGCAAAGCGTACGCCGTCTCGATGCAATCGTCAAACATAAATCTCCTGAAGTATTGATTAAAAGAACGGCTGACTACTGGCATCTCTGGGTCCACAAGGAGACTCTCTCCCTTGATCAGCTGCCGCCCAAGGTTGCATCACTGTATCGTCGCAGCCTCTTGCTTCTCAATACCCAGATTGACTCACAGGGCGGAATTCTGGCAGCGAACGACTCTGATGTTGTCATGTTCAACCGTGACACCTATTCCTATATCTGGACCCGTGATGGAGCTCTTGTGGCCAATGCCCTGGATGTTGCCGGTTACCCTGTTATTGCCCAGCGGTTTTACCAGTTTGCCTCAAGGGTAATTACGGATGAGGGCTATTTTCTCCATAAATATAATCCTGACTCTACCCTCGCCTCTTCCTGGCACCCCTGGCAGGAACATGGTCAACACCAGCTGCCGATCCAGGAAGATGAAACCGCCCTGGTTGTCTGGGCCCTATGGAATCATTTTGTCATTTACAGGGATATTGAGTTTATCAAACCGCTTTACCGGCCGCTTATCAAGAGGGCTGCAGAATTCATGTGCCGCTACAGGGATCAGGAAACAGGGTTGCCGGATGCATCCTATGACTTATGGGAAGAACGGCGCGGCATGCTCTCCTTTACCACCGGCACAGTTTTTGGTGGCCTCACCGCAGCCTCACTCTTTTGTACAGTGTTTGGGGAAGACGATTTAGCTGAACATTACCAGCAGGTAGCCTCCGAGATACGCGATGCCGCTTCAGAATATCTCTGGCGCCCTGAAATAAATCGTTTCTGCCGCATGGTGTCACGGGATGAAAACGGAAATCTTGTTTATGATGATTCGTGTGATGCCAGTCTCTGGGGACTATTTGCCTTTGGACTTTATGCTGCAGATGACGAACGCATTACTGCGACTTTTACAGCCCTAAAGGAAAAACTCTGGATTAATACAAATGTTGGTGGCCTTGCCCGCTACGAGGGAGACTCTTATCACCGGGTTGATAAGCGTTTTCCCGGTAATCCCTGGTTTATCTGTACCCTCTGGCTTGCCGATCATCTGACCGATAAGGCGCACAATGAAAAAGAACTGCAGGAATCTATAAAAATCCTCGAGTGGGTTGCTGAACATGCCCTTCCTTCAGGAGTACTTGCTGAACAGGTCCATCCTGTCACGGGAAAACCACTTTCGGTTTCTCCCCTGACCTGGAGTCATGCTACTTTTGTGGCCACGACCCGGAGAATAATGCGAAAAATATCCAGAATTAATCGTTGTCCTGAGTGTAATCATTCTAAGGATGATATCATCCCAGGTGATGACTGGCTTGCAAAACTCTATGCAAAAGCCTGTGATACAATCCACGGCATTTGCACTGTGAAATAAACGTACTCTGTAAACACTACTATCTTCTTCTGGAATTTTTCTTATGCAAAACAATTCATACAAAGCCCTGGTTGTAAAAGAAGCCTCTCCCAACACCTATACGAGGGAGATTGAAACCAAAACCATAAAAGAATTACCCAAAGGAGACCTGCTCGTCAGGGTTCATTATTCGTCACTGAATTATAAAGATGCCCTGTCCGCTTCCGGCAACCGTGGGGTAACCAGGCATTACCCGCATGTCCCTGGTATAGATGCCGCAGGAGTTGTGGAAGAAAGCAGCAGCAGAGATTTTAGCCCCGGGGACCAGGTGATTGCCACCGGCTTTGATCTTGGCATGAATGTTTCCGGGGGATATGGACAGTATATTCGTATTCCTGCAGGATGGGCACTCCACTGCCCGCAGCATCTTTCATTAAGGGAAAGCATGATATATGGAACTGCCGGCTTCACTGCTGCCCTGTCAGTTGAAAAATTGGTCAGTCATCCAGTATTACCTGAACAGGGAAAAATTCTGATAAGCGGTGCAACCGGAGGTGTGGGATCCATTGCTGTCTCAATAATGGCGAAATTGGGTTACAGCATTACTGCTGTAAGCGGCAAGCCCGAGGCTGCAGATTTCCTTACAAGGCTTGGTGCAGCTGAAATTATTTCCCGGCAGCAGGCCGCTGATTCCTCAGGAAAACCTTTACTTAAAGAAAAATGGGCTGGAGCAATAGATACAGTTGGTGGAGAAATCCTTGCCACTACTATCAAATCAACTGCTTATGGCGGTTTAGTGACATGCTGCGGCAATGTTGCCTCAGCCGAACTTCCACTTTCTGTTTATCCATTTATATTGCGTGGAGTGTCATTGTTGGGTATAGATTCAGCAAAGTGCCCAATACATATCAGACAGAAAATTTGGCAGAAACTCGCCGGTGCATGGAAAATCAAAAATCTTGATTCTCTTGTTACTGAATGCAGTCTGCCCGAACTTTCCGGTATTATTGATAAAATGTTACAGGGCAGGCAAACCGGCCGTGTGATTGTAAACCTGCTTTAATAGAATATAGGAGGGGACATTAAACTGTCCTGGACCAGTAAATTAATTAAGGAGGTGCAAAATGTCTGGAAGTGTTTACAAAATTATCGAGTTGGTCGGCACAAGTGAAGAATCCTGGGAAGATGCTGCAAAAACCGCTGTTGAAAGAGCTTCACAAAGTCTGCAAGATTTGAGGGTGGCTGAAGTAACAACCCTTGACATGCGTATTGAAGACAACAAAGTTGTAGCCTTCAGGGCCAAAGTAAGTGTGTCATTCAAGTATCGCGGCTAATAACTTCATAAAAAGATCATTTCCAGGGAAACCATAAATTTCAGGTCTCCCTGGAAATTCATTTCTGCAATTTTTCAACAACCGAACAGCACCCTCTTTTGTCCGGAATATTCAGGAAAAATCCACTGCATTCAATTTGTAACATCTTTCAACTTTCCATAGATTTCATCAGTTGTGTCTATTCTTGGATTGGATCCAAATAACTGCCAAAAGCCCATATGACTACATTTTAGTTGCGGGTTATTAAAGGAGTTGCGATACTGTTTCAATGAAGCAATATCCCACAAAGAAACAGTCCTGGTTCGGTTGGTGCATGTACGATTGGGCCAATTCAGCCTTTGCCACTGTTATCCTTTCTGCTGTTTTGCCTGTCTATTTTGTATCACTGGTGCCTGATGAAGGTGCCCACATTTCCTTTTTGGGTTTTAGTAGAACCTTTCGCGCCTCAGCTCTTTGGGGCTATGCGGTATCATGCTCAATGCTGATCGTCGCAGTAAGCTCACCTTATCTTGGCAATATTGCAGACAGGCTGGGCATACATAGAAAATTTCTTTTTACTTACTGTCTGCTCGGCGCTCTTGCTACATCTCTCCTGTTCTTTGCAACACCTGGAAAATTTCTTTTCGCCTCCTTTCTTTTCATTATTGCCAATATAGGTTTTGCCGGCAGCAATGTTTTTTATAATGCCTTTCTGCCCAAACTTGCTGCAAACCATGAACTTGATCGTCTTTCCTCACGGGGATTTGCCTTTGGTTATATAGGAGGCGGCCTGGCGTTACTCCTTGTTTTTGCTCTGATACAGGGATATTCATTCCTGGGTTTTGCGGATAAAGGCGCAGCAAGCAGAGCCGGATTTTTGTTCACCGGTTTCTGGTGGCTTATCTTTGCGTTTCCCACCTACCTCTATGTCCGTATTCCTGCAAGTCCTATTATGCCTGATAAACTTCATAGGGGTATCAGTGGATATTTCAGAATATTTAGCGAAATCAGGAAATACCCATCGCTTCTTCTTTTTTTAATTGCCTTTCTCTTTTATAACGATGGCATTCAGACCATTATCGTTGTTGCGGCAATTTTTGCCCGGGAAGAATTAGCTCTCTCCCAGACCACCATACTCTCATGCTTTTTGATGATCCAGTTTGTGGCCATGCCTGGAACCCTGCTGTTCGGACGTTTAGCTGAAGTATTTGGGTCCAAGAACGCTATATATCTTGCCCTTTTTCTCTTTATACTGGTTTCAATCTACGCCTTCTTTATGACTAAGGCCTGGGAATTCTGGCTCTTAGGATTTGTTATTGCAATAATTCTCGGCGGCAGCCAGGCGGTCAGCCGCTCCTATTTTTCAAGCCTCATTCCGGACGGCAAACACGGAGAATTTTTCGGTTTCTATGCCATTAGCGCTAAATTCGCATCTGTTTTAGGACCTTTTATATTTGCACTGATTATTGACCTGACAGGATCAGCCCGTCTTTCCATCCTGGCACTCACCATTTTCTTTGTCATTGGTATATTATTATTGACGCAGGTTAAAACAGAAACAAAACCAGTGGTTACTTAGTATGGGTGTGAATTTCTTACCCAATTTACATCATAACCAGTTAATTAAATAAAAGGATTTCTTATGATCATAAAACAGTTGTTACTGGGAGATGACAAAGTTTTTTGTTACATACTTGCCTGTAACAGAACTTGCGAAGCTGTGATCATTGATCCATGCGGGGATGAAGGGAAAATCCTGACAATAATCGATGAACTTCAGTTAAAACCTCTTTATATTGTCAACACCCACTGCCACCCAGACCATACCTGCGGCAATGTAATCATCAAAAAATCAACCAATGCAGAAATTGTCATGCATGAGGCTGATATAGCCCTGCTGGCTGAACCTGATGCGGCAAAATATTTTAACCGTCACGGTTTTACCCCCTCCCCTCCCGCAGATAGAGTTGTGCGGGACGGAGATACCCTTAATTTCGGTGACTGCCAGGCAGAGATTATCCACACTCCAGGTCATTCACCCGGCTCAATCTGCCTCTATGTCGATGGTAATCTTTTTACCGGGGATTCTCTTTTTGTCGGCGCTGCCGGAAGGGTTGATGTGCCAGGGGGGGACTTTACTACCCTGCTTGAATCTCTTTCCAGTAAAATAGCTGTTCTCCCTGATGAGACGATAATCTGGCCCGGACATGATTATGGTGACAGTATAACAAGCACCGTAGGAAGGGAAAAGAAAGAAAATCCCTATTTGGGCGGCGAATGGTAACTCTTTTTATAAAAAGGATGTGGCAGATGACAGGAAAAATCATATCCATTTTAAGCTTTATCACCATTCTCTGTGCTTCTGCTTCTTATGCAGACGAATCCCTGCGAAGAAACATTTCGTTGCCTCCAGGGTTTTCGATAAGCACTTATGCTGACAATGTTCCCAATGCCAGATCAATGGCCCTGAGTCCCAATAATATTCTCTTTGTCGGCACCAGGAAAATAGGCAAGGTCTTTGCTGTTATAGACAAAAATGGGGATTTTATTGCCGATGAGGTTATCACCATTGCAAAAGGCCTCAATATGCCAAACGGCGTTGCTTTTCAGGATGGAGATCTCTATGTGGCCGAAGTTCACCGCATCATTAAATTTACAGGAATTGAAAAACGACTTCATAATCCCGGCAAACCGGAAGTTGTCTTTGAGGGGCTGCCCAAGAAAAAATGGCATGGATGGAAATTCGTAAAATTCGGGCCTGACGAAAAACTCTATGTACCAATAGGTGCTCCCTGCAATGTTTGTGAATCCGGAGATAAGATTTTTGGTACAATTACGAGAATGAACAAGGATGGCAGCGGCTTTGAGATTTTTGCCCAGCGGAGTCCGAAACTCTGTCGGTTTTGACTGGCATCCAGAAACCCGGGAACTCTGGTTTACGGATAACGGGCGTGATATGTTAGGGGATGACCTGCCTCCTGATGAGTTAAATCATGCACCGCTGGCCGGGATGCATTTTGGATTCCCATATCTGCATGGCAGCAATGTTAGAGATCCTGAATTTGACGTTAAGCCTGTCAATATAAATATTACAAAACCTGCCCAGGAACTCGGACCGCATGTGGCCTCATTGGGTATGCGGTTTTATACAGGCAGGATGTTTCCTGTAGAATATACTAACCAGATTTTCATTGCCGAGCATGGTTCCTGGAACCGCAGTGAACCTATTGGCTATAGAGTAAGCGTCGTCAGGCTGGAGAATTCCAAACCCATAAGCTATGAGGTATTTGCCGAAGGCTGGCTGCAGAAAAATCGCACCCTGGGAAGACCGGTTGATATTGAAATCATGCAGGATGGCTCTTTACTGGTCTCGGACGATTACAGCGGCAGAATCTATCGTATCTCTTATAGGAAAACGGACGGATCTTCCTGACAACAACTATCGATCAACCCGACACCAGTATCCTTCATAATACATATCGTATTCACAACTTCTGTATTCTGCTCCAAATTGAAAAGAGTTTTCCTGGCTACCCGGCATAAAGTACCAGTTTTCATCATATTGCCTGGCTGTTGTACCTGTTTGCGGTACACATCCGGCTACAATCAAAGCAAGCAGTACAGATGAAAATGCAGCCACCTTAGTAACTTTTTCACTCAATCCTTTCATCATCACACCCCCCTTCCTGTCTCCTTGAAGACTGCCAACAGGAGAATTATTTGTTTCCAATATATATAATTTAGGTATTTTCCCCACCAAAGTCAATGACTTCAGACACGATGCCAGTGGCACTGTTCAAGAATATTTAATGCCGAAATTTTTTATAGATTGTATTAAGGAATTTCATTGTAATTTGATACTAATTTGAACAGTATGACAAAATTGAACAAGACGATTAACAAATTAAATTTATCGAAAACAAGCCACTATCTCTTCATTAATATGATTTTAAAATGACTAACAGACTTGCAAAAGAAAAAAGCCCCTATCTCCTGCAACACGCCCAGAACCCTGTGGACTGGTATCCCTGGTCTGAAGAGGCTTTTGCCAGGGCAGCCCATGAGGACAAACCGATATTTTTATCCATCGGCTATTCCACCTGTCACTGGTGCCATGTCATGGAGCGGGAATCTTTTGAAGATGAAACGGTGGCCGGACTGCTCAATGACACCTTTGTCTGTATCAAGGTGGATCGCGAAGAGCGGCCCGATATTGATACTATTTACATGACCGTCTGTTCCATGATGACCGGCGGTGGCGGCTGGCCATTGACCATTATCATGACACCTGACAAAAAACCTTTTTTTGCCGGAACCTACTTTGCCAAACAGACCAGACACGGACGAATAGGCATGCTTGATATGATCCCCCGCCTCCAGGATATATGGCAAAACAAACGGCATGAGGTTTTACAGTCAACTGAAAATATCATGGAAATTTTGCAGGAGCAAAACAGGTCAAGCCAGGGCGATGATCTTGATCAACAAGTTCTTCACGATGCTTTCAGCGAACTGACGAATCGATACGATTCTGTTAATGGTGGATTCAGCAAAGCCCCCAAATTCCCGACACCACATACTATAAATTTTTTATTGCGATACTGGGAAATGACTGGCAACGACCAGGCACTGACCATGGCGGAGCATACCCTTGAAGCCATGAGGCTTGGTGGCATATTCGATCAGATCGGTTTTGGTTTTCACCGATACTCCACCGATGAAAACTGGCTTCTGCCCCATTTTGAAAAAATGCTCTATGATCAGGCTCTTTTAGCCATAGCCTACCTTGAGGGTTACCAGGCGACTGGAAATCCTCTTTTCAGACAAACCGCAGATGAAATTTTCACTTATGTATTACGTGACATGACATCACCTGAAGGCGGTTTTTATTCGGCAGAAGACGCAGACAGTGAAGGTGTTGAAGGAAAATTTTATGTCTGGAGCCTCAAAGAACTCCAGAAGGTCTTATCCCCTGATGAACTGGAATTTCTTAATCGATTATATAATATAGAACCTGAAGGCAATTTTCATGATGAGGCAACCGGTGCCCGGACAGGTGCAAATATTTTTCATCTCTCTGAAGCTCTTGCTACCGTAGACACCAGCTCCATACAAAAGTCAGGAGACTTTATTGTTTCCCATGATAAAACAAGAAAAAAACTCTTTGACCACAGGGAGAAAAGAATCCATCCACATAAGGATGACAAAATTCTCACTGACTGGAATGGCTTGATGATTGGAGCATTAGCCCTAGGTGGCCGAATCCTTGATAATGGAACATATCTGGAGGCAGCAAAAAAAGGTGCTGATTTTATTTTATCAAGTATGCGACATAATAAGAAATTCATGCACCGTTATCGTGATGGTGAATCTGCAGTTGACGGAATGCTTTGCGATTATGCCTATGTTGTCTGGGGTCTACTCGAATTATATGCAGCAGGTTTTGATACCGAAATCCTGAGCGAAGCTATTCTGTTAAATGATCGTATGCTCGATCTCTTCTGGGACAATAAAGAGGGCGGATTCTTTCTGACCCCTGCTGATGGTGAAACTCTGCTCATCAGACCTAAAGAAATTTATGACGGAGCCCTTCCCTCCGGCAACTCTATTGCATTATACAATCTTCTGCGCTTGGAACACCTTACCGCCAACCCTGCTCTCGGCGTCAAAGCCAGGCTTCTCGTCCAGGCATTTTCCGGCAACTTACAAGAAGTTCCCAGCGGTTATACGCAATTTCTCGCAAGTTTATATTTTGCACTCTCCCCAACAACTGAAATTGTAATCGTCGGTGACTCCAATGCATCTGACACCCGGGAAATGCTTTCTATCCTAAATAAAACTTTTAAACCCTTATATTGTTACCCTTTTAAAAGACCCCAACTCTACCCCTGAAAAACTTATCACATTGGCACCCTTTACAGCCAATCACACTTCAATTAACGGCAAGGCAACAGCATACGTCTGTCACAACTACAGCTGTGAAGCACCCACTACCGATGCAAAACAGCTATTGTTACTTTTAAATAATAAAAAACCCGGTCAGAAAGGTTGACTAGGCTCTTGAGAAATATGTTGTAATGCGATAAAAAACTACACTCTGTTATCATATTATTTTTTTATTAATTTTTTTTCATACGAGGCCTTCCATGAACTCACAAAACAAATCCCTTGACCAACTCTGCATCAATACAATCCGATTTCTCTCTGTTGACGCTGTCCAACAGGCTAATTCCGGTCACCCTGGATTGCCAATGGGCGCTGCTCCCATGGCTTACGTCCTCTGGACAAAATTTCTGCGCCACAGTCCCAGGAATCCAGGATGGCCCGACAGGGACCGTTTTGTGTTGTCTGCCGGTCATGGTTCCATGCTTCTCTACAGCCTGCTTCATTTAAACGGCTATGATCTGTCACTTGATGAGCTGAAGAACTTCCGCCAATGGGGAAGCAAAACCCCGGGACATCCTGAATATGGAGATACCCCAGGGTGTCGAGACCACAACCGGGCCTTTAGGTCAGGGTTTTGCCACCGGAGTTGGAATGGCCATTGCCGAACGCCATCTGGCAGCTAAATTCAACAAAGCAAATCAGGATATTGTCAATCACTACACCTACGGGAATTGTCAGTGATGGTGATCTCATGGAGGGCATATCCCATGAAGCTGCTTCTCTGGCAGGTCATTTGAAACTTGGCAAACTCATATATCTTTATGATGATAACCATATCTCCATTGAAGGAAAAACCGATATTGCCTTTACCGAGAATCGTTTGCAGCGGTTTGAAGCCTATGGCTGGCATGTCCAGCAGGTTGAAGACGGCAATGACCTTCAAGCTATTGAGGAAGCATTAATTGCGGCACGTGACAAAACCGATCGACCTTCCCTTATTGCTGTACGGACATCGATCGGCTTTGGCAGTCCCCAATCGTCAGGATACTGCAAAGGCCCATGGTGAACCGCTTGGTGATGAAGAAAGAAAACTGACAAAGGAAAATCTTGGCTGGCCACAGGAACCTGCGTTTTATATTCCTGAAGATGCATTGGCCCATTTCAGAAAATCCGTTGATAAAGGTCTGGAACTTGAGCAGTCATGGACCACGTCTTTTAGAAACTATCTGAATGATTATCCTGAAGAAGGTGCTGGTTTTGAAAAACAACTTAAAGGAGAACTGCCCCAGGGTTGGGACAAGGATATTCCTGTTTTTGCGGCTGACCCCAAGGGCAAGGCCACACGCGTGATTTCCGGACAGGTTTTAAATGCCATTGCCAAGAATGTACCTGCCCTGATGGGTGGTTCAGCAGACCTTGCTCCGTCCAATAAAACTCTGATAGACGGTGAAACCGGCTTCCAGCCAGGTTCCTATGACCAGCGCAATATTCATTTCGGAGTGCGCGAGTTCGGGATGACATCAGTTCTTAACGGCATGGCACTGCATGGAGGCCTTATTCCCTATGGCGGCACTTTTCTGATTTTTTCTGATTATATGCGTCCTGCCATACGCCTGGCCTCTCTGATGAAACAGCATGTTATCTATGTCCTGACCCATGACAGTATCGGTCTTGGAGAAGACGGGCCAACCCATCAACCTATTGAACATCTTGCATCCCTGCGAGCCATGCCCAACCTTACTGTTCTCCGACCGGCGGATGCAAACGAAACAGCCGAAGCCTGGAAATTTGCTGTTAAAAGCAACAGGGGGCCGACCCTTCTCGCCCTCACAAGACAATCTTTACCCACCCTGGACCGCTCTGTATTCGGACCGGCAGAGTCATTACACCGCGGTGCCTACGTACTCAAAGATGTTGATGGCACACCAGATGCCCTTATCCTTGCAAGCGGCTCTGAAATAAAACTTGCTCTTGAAGCGGCAGAAACTCTTGCAGGTGATGGAATTGCTGCAAGGGTTATCTCCATGCCAAGCTGGGAACTTTTTGATGACCAGCCCCAGGAGTACAAAGACAAAGTTCTGCCGAAAAACGTTACAGCCAGGGTTGCCATTGAAGCCGGCGCCACCCAGGGATGGCATAAATATGTGGGAATGAACGGTAAAGTTATCGGTCTTGATCATTTTGGTGCCTCTGCACCCATAAATGATCTGTTCACAAATTTTGGCATCACCGCTGAATCGGTGGTTAAGGCAGTCCGGCTTTTACTTAAGAGCTAAGAGATTTTATGATTATTGCATTGGGAGTTGATCACGGGGGCTTTCCCCTTAAAAAAACTGTTAGTGCAGCAATAAAAGCTGCCAACCACGAAGTTCTCGATCTTGGCACCTTTGATGAAACCCCGGTGGACTATCCTGATTACGCGAAGTCCGTTGCTGAGGCAATGGCAAACGGACGAGCTCAACGGGGAATATTAATTTGTGGCAGTGGCGTGGGGGCCTGTGTTGCTGCCAATAAGATTATGGGTATCCGTGCCTGCCTTTGCCATGACACCTATTCTGCCCATCAGGGTGTTGAACACGACGACATGAATGTCCTGTGTCTCGGTGCCCGTATAATTGGACCGGCATTGGCAGTAGAGTTAGTCAAATCCTTTCTTGCAGCTCATTTCAGCGGCAGCGAAAGACATAAAAGCCGTTTGGAAAAAGTGGCAGCACTCGAAAAAAACCCACTAACATGAATGAAGCCCAAAGCAAAAGAGCACCCTGGCGTGACACCCTGCATGAGATAATTTTTGGGGCTGAAACCCCGGCAGGCAAATGGTTTGATATTCTTCTTATCCTCAGCATTCTTGCAAGTGTCCTTGCCGTCATGCTGGACAGTGTCAGCGGCATCAACAAAAATTACGGCTCTTTACTCACCGGCATTGAATGGTTTTTCACCATTGTTTTCACCATTGAATATATTGTACGTCTCATCTGTGTTGGCCGCCCTCTGCTCTATGCCACCAGTTTTTTCGGCATAGTGGATCTTATGGCCATCATCCGACCTATATAAGTCTTTTCATTCCCGGCACTGAATTCCTGCTTGTTGTGCGAATTTTAAGAATCCTTAGAATTTTCAGGGTACTTAAGTTAGTACAGTATATGAGCGAAGCCCTTTTCCTGATGAAGGCATTACGGGCCAGCAGCAGAAAGATCATTGTCTTTCTTTTTACCGTCCTGACCATGGTGATCATTCTAGGATCAATGATGTATCTTATTGAAGGTGCTGAAAATGGATTCACCAGCATTCCCCGTTCCATCTACTGGGCAATTGTGACCCTGACTACGGTAGGCTATGGTGATATTTCTCCGCAAACCAACATCGGCCAGCTGCTGGCTGCAGGTATCATGATTCTCGGTTACAGCATCATTGCTGTGCCTACCGGCATTGTTACGGTTGAACTTTCCCAGTTATCTTCTAAAAAGGCAACTCAATCATGCAGGGAATGCAGTGCTGAAGGCCATGACACTGATGCCGATTTCTGTAAATACTGCGGTGCAAAACTTTAATTTCCCAGACTGCCTCGGCAACTTTCAGCAATGTCTAAACATATATTGAAAACAGAGTGTGAGCGCTGCGGTACGTGTTGTATGCAAGGCGGTCCTGCCCTGCACATTGAAGACAAAAAACTTTTTCTGCAAAAAATCATTGGCCGGGAGTATTTAATTACTATCCGCAAAGGGGAGCCGGTGTTCTCCCCTGACGAGAGTAAACCTGAATGGGCCGAGACTGAAATCATTAAACTGAAAGGGAATCATACCGAATGGTCCTGTATTTTTTATGACAGGAAAAGTTTTTCGTGCTCAATTTACCAACACAGACCTTTAGAATGTATTCTGCTGAAATGTTGGGATACGGTTGAGTTAAAAGCCATTGCCGGCAAAAGTCTCCTGAGCCGTTTCGATATAATTTCACCAGATGAACCAATCATTAGTTATATTCATAAACATGAAAAGGAGTGCAGTCTTGAAATCCTTGCTCAGTTGAGTATTAAACAAAATGGCAGGATTAATAAAACCACTCTTGCAGAATTAACTGAGTTGGTGAATAAAGACCTGGCTTTCAGATCAGAAGCCTTAAAGCACTTCAATTTGAATCTTGATCTCGAACTTTTTTATTTTGGTAGGCCTCTGTTCAAGATTCTTTCACAATTCGCCTTGATTCCCAGAGAGATAAATGGAAAAATCATATTGATCCGGGCTTAATTCTTCAATTGGTATTGACAGAAATGAAACTTACAACCGTTGGCGTCAAGGACATAAAATTTCCGGTAAGAATTCGTGAAAAATCCGGAACTCTGCAGGAAACAGTTGCCAGCATCAGTCTGCATGCAGATATCCCGAAACGATACAGGGAAACATGTGTGTCAACCTTTATTGCTGCACTCAATAAGCATCAGGACGATATGAGCGTCAATATTCTGGCCAAGCTGCTTTCAGAAGTGCAGGAAGAACTCCAGGCAGAAGCTGCACATCTTGAAATGTCCTTCCCTTATTTTATAGAAAAAAAAGCTCCGGTTTCACAAACCACAAGTCTCATGGAGTATACCTGTCGTTTTACAGGAAGCATAGGCAAGGATGAAGACTTCATGCTTTCTGTCCGTGTCCCTGTCACCACCCTGTGTCCCTGCTCAAAGGAGATAAGTGCCGGTGGTGCCCACAACCAGAGGGCAGAGGTAAATTTAGATGTTAAATTTACCGGATTTATCTGGCTGGAAGACTTAATAGATATGGTTGAGTCCGCTGCATCAAGCCAGGTGTATGCCCTGTTGAAAAGACCGGACGAGAAGCACGTCACGGAGCAGGCGTATGACAACCCTATGTTTGTTGAAGATGTTGTCCGTAAAGTGTCTGAACTGGCAAAAAAACATGAGAATATCTACTGGTTTTCTGTAAGTGTAGAAAGTTTTGAGTCCATTCATAAGCATAGCGC
>PVMK01126962.1_pt1 | contig 22956 bp, 17 predicted proteins | sample 1853481 | NCBI WGS metagenome assembly PVMK01 (sample SAMN08533507, study PRJNA380276) | Marine sediment metagenome, whole genome shotgun sequencing project. | reverse complement strand
GTCAGCATCCCGCCAACCATCGGGGCGGCAATCCGTTGCATCACATCGGATCCGGTGCCGCTGCCAAGCATGATGGGTAACAGCCCGACGATGGTTGATGTTGCCGTCATTGCAACAGGGCGTACCCGGCGCGAAGTGCCGTCATGCACGGCGTCAAAAATCTCCTGCTGTGACAGTTTCGGGCTGTCGACATCACCCTTGCTAAAAGCTTCGGCCTTAAGCTGCCTTTGTTTGCTGACGGTTTCCTCGATAAAAGTCAGGACCAGAATCCCTGTTTCTACCGCCACGCCGGCGAGCGCAATAAAGCCGACGGCTACCGCCACAGAAATATTGAAGCCCGACCAGTAAACCAGCCAGAATCCCGCCGATCAATGCGAAGGGTACCGACAGCATGACCACGGCCGGCGCTGAAACATTGCGGAAATTTAAATACAGCAGGAGAAAGATCAGGACCAGTGTCAGCGGAATAACCATGCGCAGGCGGGCGCTGGCACGCTCCATGTATTCGAACTGCCCTGACCCAGACGATGGTATAACCTGCCGGGATATCGACCTGATCCGCAAGTGCTTGTTTGGCCTGCGCAACGAAACCGCCAATATCGGAGGTCTTTAAATCCACATAGACCCACGCATTGGGTCGGGCATTTTCACTTTTAATCACGGGGGCGCCACGCGCAAGTGTGATGTCAGCCAGTTGACCAAGGGGAATCTGGGCCCCGCCGGGTGTGGGGATCAGAACGCGACGCAGGCTTTCCGGGCTGTCGCGAAGTTCGCGTGGGTAGCGCAGGTTTATGGGGTAACGTTCCAGGCCTTCAACGGTTTCAGTGACCTGTATACCGCCGATGGCTGACATGATGACATCCTGCACATCACTGACATGCAGGCCGTAACGGCCAATCACATCACGACGTATATCAATATCTATAAAGTAACCACCCACCGCCCGGTCGCCAAATGCCGACAAGGTATCCGGGAGCGACTTCATTACCTGCTCTACTTCCTTGGAAAGACGCTGTAGCTCGTTCAGGTCGGGTCCGCTAATCTTGATCCCAACAGGTGTCTTGATGCCGGTCGATAGCATGTCGATGCGGGTTTTGATGGGCATCGTCCATGCATTGGCAAGGCCGGGAAACTTGATGGCCGCATCCATTTCCTGCATTAACTCTTTTGTGGTTTTATCGGGGTCGGGCCACTGGTCACGGGGCTTCAGCCTGATAATGGTTTCAAGCATAGACAGCGGTGCCGGATCGGTTGCAGTCTCGGCCCGACCCGCTTTGCCAAATACTGATGCCACCTCAGGAAAGGTGCTGAGTATTTTGTCGGTTTGTTGCAGCAACTCTTTTGCCTTGGTAATGGATATCCCCGGGAAGGTTGTAGGCATGTACAGAATGTCACCTTCATCGAGTGGCGGCATAAATTCGCTGCCCAGCCTGGAGACCGGGTAGTAGGTTAGTGCCAGCAGGCAGGCCACGATGAGCAGAGTGGTTTTACGCCAGCGCAAGAGCGCTCCAAGTGCGGGTGAATGCAGCTTGTGCAGGAGCCGGTTAATTGGGTTTCTTCTGCTCGGGGAGAATGCGGCCACGAACGAGAAAGCCGGTTAGCAGGGGTGCCACCGTAATCGCCAGGATTGCAGCTGCGGCCATCGAATAACTGCTGGTAAAGGCCAGTGGTTTGAACAACCGGCCTTCCTGTGCTTCCAGCGTGAAGATGGCAAAGTAGGAAACAACAATAATCAGCAGCGAGAAAAATAATGCGGGCCCGACTTCACGAGCAGCGCTGCCTATCGCCTGCCAGCGTTCCGTCGCAGTGAGTTCACTACCCTTGGTATCACGCGCACTGGCCAGATGTTTGTGTGCATTTTCTGTCAGTACTATCGGACCGTCCACCATCGCGCCGATGGCTATGGCAATCCCGCCCAGCGACATGATATTGGCGTCAATGCCTTGCAGTCGCATGGCAATAAAGGCGAGCAGTACGCCAATGGGTAGTGCAATGATAGTGACCAGTGCTGATCGAAAATGCAGCAGGAACGCGGCGCATACAAATGCGACGAGGATGAACTGAATCAGTAAGGTTTTGCTCAGATTAGCAACAGCACTTTCTATAAGAGAGCCACGGTCATAGACGGGAATAATCTCAACGCCATCGGGCAGTCCGTCTTTTAGTTCATCGAGTCGTGCTCTGACGCGCTGGATGGTGGCCAGCGCATTTTCGCCATAGCGCATGATGACTATGCCGCCAACGACTTCGCCAGTGCCGTCCAGCTCTGCCAGGCCACGGCGCAGTTCCGGGCCGATCTGGATTGTCGCAATATCTTTAAGGCGTATAGGCGTGCCATGTTCATCTACATCGATGGTTATAACTTCCAGGTCTTCCAGAGACTGGATGTAGCCGAGGCCGCGCACCATGTATTCGGTCTCTGCCATTTCGATCAGGCGCCCACCCACATCACTGTTTGACCGCGCGATCGCACGACGGACTTTGCTCAGCGGAATGTTGTAGGCCGACAGCATGTTGGGATCGACTTCCACCTGGTATTGCTTGACGTAGCCCCCGACTGAGGCGACTTCGGCTACACCTTCAACAGTCTGTAGCGGGTAGCGTAAATACCAGTCCTGAATCGAACGTAATTCAGCCAGGTCATGCTGGCCAGTTCGGTCTACGAGTGCGTATTCGTAAATCCATCCGACCCCGGTAGCATCGGGGCCAAGATTTGGCGTGACGCCATCGGGTAATCGGCTGCTTACAAAGTTCAGGTATTCCAGCACCCGCGAGCGGGCCCAGTACATGTCCGTGCCATCTTCAAAGATGATGTAGACGAAGGAAAAACCAAAAAATGAATAGCCCCGTACCACTTTTGCATAGGGTACGGCCAACATCGCCGTTGTGAGCGGGTAAGTAACCTGATCCTCAACAACTTGTGGGGCCTGCCCCGGATACTCGGTAAAAATTATCACCTGCACATCAGAGAGGTCGGGTATGGCATCCAGTGGTGTTGTGCGTACGGCCCAGAGTCCTGCCGCGAGCAGCAGTACCGTTGCAATAATGACCAAAAAGCGGTTTTTCAGACAACCATCAATGATGCGCTCAATCATTGCGGGTCTCCCGCATCTTGGATGCGGCCTCCCGAAGTTTTGATTCAGAGTCAATCAGGAACTGTGCTGAGATTACGATCTTTTCACCTGCCTCAATACCTGATTTGACTTCAGTCCAGCCTTTACTGCTAACACCAATATTGACGTCGCGAGGCTCGAACTTGCCGGGTGCGCGCTGCACAAAAACCTGTTCGCGTGAGCCTGATCTGACTATGGCTTCTGATGGAATAACTATCGCATCAGGCAGTGCACTGGTTTCAATCACAACATTTGCGAACATGTCGGGTTTCAGCAGTCCGCCAGGATTGTCGAATACCATGCGAACCTTAATGGTCCGGGTTTTGCTCTCGGCGTAGGGATAGATATAGCTGAGTACACCCTCGAACCTTTGGCCTGGCAGTGCAGCAACATCTATAGTGGCCTTGTCGCCAACGGCTACCCATGGCAATTCATCCTCGTAGATATCGATATACACCCATACCTTCGACAGGTCGGCGATTGTGTAGAGCTTGGTTTGCGGTGTTACATACTGTCCCTGGCGGGCGCCTATAGACGTCACAATGCCTTTGGCGGGTGAGTGTATGTGCAGGTTCTTCTTAACCTCCAGCGTTTCGGCCAGATTGTGGATCTGGTGCTCGGGCACATCCAGCAGGCGCAGGCGCTCGAGCGTGGTTGCCACAAGTTCTTCAGCACCACGGCGAACATCTTCGAAGCCACTGGCCTGCAGTGTCTCCAGATTTTTGAGTGCCAGTACATACTCTTGTTGTGTTGATACGAGTTGCGGCGAATAGAAACTAAGCAAAATAGTTTCTTTCTCGACAGGTGCACCGGTTGTATCAATAAAGAGTTGTTCTACCCAGCCTTCGGTTTTTGGATGTAACTCATAGAGTCGTTTTTCGTCATAGCCGATACGGCCCACGGTCTGAATCAAGTGTGACATAGAGCGGCGTTCTGCCAGGGCCGTGCGGACACCTATGTTTTGCACAGTTACAGGGTCTATTCTGACTGTCCCGGCGGGAGCAGAATCCGGTTCATCATCCGCATAGACGGGAATGTAGTCCATGCCCATCTGATCTTGCGCCGGCACAGGTGAGGTGATTTCCGGGTTCATCGGGTTTTGATAGAACAGCGGTTTTCTTTCAGTCTGTGCTGCAGTTGAGTTGGTCTTTGCAGAATCGCTTGAGCTATTGGCGAGCCAGTACCCACCCGCACCACCTGCAAGAACGGCAATAATAAGTAAGATTATAATTTTGTTATTCATAGAGATTCTCCGAGCCGACCGATGCGGCAAGGTTGGCCAATGACTGCTTGGCATTACTGAGTGCTTCCCAATAGCTGATCTGTGCGTTGTACAGAGTGATTTGCGTGTTCAGCACATTAAGAAAATCAACCTGATTAACCTGATACGCGGACAACATTGCAGACACTGTTTGCCGGGCCTGCGGAATGATGGCTTTGCCATACAGGGAAACCTGGTCGCGGGCTGCCTGGTAGTAGGCATAGTTTCTGCTGATGGCCGCATCAACTGATCGAACTGATTCGTTAAACGCATGCTTGCGCCCGAAATAATCGCTGCTGCGTTGTTCATATAACTTGCTCTGCTTTGAGCTGGAGTAAATGGGCAGATTGATGCTGAAGCGAAAACTGGCAAGATCGGGTAAATCACGTCCGGTAGCATCGGTTCCATCCCGGAACCCGTAACCCGCTCCAAGTGTGAAATCGGGATAAGAGTCCTTTTTTGCAACATCCATCCGTAGCCGTGCGGCTTCCACGCGCTCCCGCTCTACATCGAGTATGGGTCTGGCTCCCAGCGCCTGATCGAGTAGTGTGGTTTGTGATGCCAGTTCCGGAAGATTGATATTCGGTGCAGTTTCGGGCAATCGCACCGGTTGATTGGCAGGCCTGTTCATCAGTGCATTCAGATCGGCTTGTGATGCGCTACGCATACCTTCCAGCGGAAGCTGGCGGTTCAGTAAACGGGATAATTCTAACTGCGCCAGCAATACATCCTGCTGCAGTCCTTTGCCCACTTTGTATTTGGTTTGTGCTATTTGAATAAAGTCCCGCATCAGTCCCTGGTTTTGCTGAATAATTTCGATGGCATGATCAAGATAGGCCAGTTGCCACCAGGCCCCCCTGACTGCTGCAGCAATTTGCAGTCGTTTATCAAGTACTTGTTTTCTTGCTGCTGAAGCATCACGTTCTGATGCTTCGCGTTTCAGACCGCGTTTCCCGGGAAAGGGGAAGGTCTGGCTTAGCGAAATCTGCATCTGGGTCATCGGCTCCTGATCCCGATCGAAGGTATCGGTGGGGAGGTTGAGCGCATTAAACCCAAGCGTTGGGATCCGGTAATGCACCATCCTGTGATGGCACCGCATTGGCTGATTCGGCCATTAGCTGGAGTTCGGCAAGGCCCTGATTGTTGTTGAGTGCAGTCTCCAGTGCTTCCTGCAGGCTCAAAGTTTTGCCGAACGAACCGGACTGCTCACTTCCGGTCATCGCCTCGTCTGCGTGTGCAGCGGATGCGATGATGACAGTGGCCCAAAAGGCAGTAATAAGGGCGGTAATAAAATATTTGTGTGACATAACGTTATCCAAAAACTAGTCGTGGATCGTGTCGTATATAACTCATGGTGTACGCACAGATAGCGATGGCCGGGAGAAGAACACGACACAGATGCTGGTCAGCGAAGACCAGGTAGGGATAACGGCGCTATTTCAGAAAAACGCAGTAAAGCAGATTGAGTGGGGGCAGGGGGGATCGTGCGCTATAGAATTATTATTCGCCATCTTTGCTGTGGCGAAATGCCCATCAGTTTCCAGGGCTGGGTAACGTGTAACTGCTCAGACCAACTGGTTTAAAACCGGAAAAATTATCTGCAGGCTTGTCATTTGCTGCTGCGAATTCAGATGCGCATGATTCGACGCAGACTACGGGAGCAGGATCATGCTCAGCGCAATCCGGGGTGCAAAGGGCGGATGCCATGGCGCACGTAAGTGCCGCGACATTGCTGATCAGCAATGCGACTGCTAGCGCAATAATGCGGCTATACCAGTGATGTGGCCTGAGTTTTTGCATATAAATCGTTATGTTGTCACGGCTATCGGGGCTGAGTTTACGGTATTTCTAAGGTAATTTTGAGTACTACGTACAATTTTTGGAGGGCAGTTGCGAACCAAGTATATTCAAAAATGTTATTTAATCAATGACTTGGCGGCATCTAATGGTTGGCCACAGCCATTTTGATGGGTTTCTCCGCCTTGTCGATAAACCCTTGAGTTACCCGATGCCGTTAGTTTGCCGCGCGTCCCGGGCTATGTGTTATTGATGGCAGTGACCTGAACGGTTTGGCTGAAGCATAAGATTGAGTGCTGGACCATACTCCAGAGTCAAGGGTTTCTGTGGCAGCCGTCAGCGTAATGCTCTGTCAGGGTTTGAGGCCAGGTGCCCAATCTCACGGGTAGTAATCAAGGGTGATAATGGTCGTTAGCTAGAGTTGCGCAATCTGTGGCAGGCGGGTTCGCTGGTTCTAAGTGGTGCCAGGGAGCTGGTTGCCCGCAATTATTCCGGTAAGAGCTCTGCTATTGGGGTGTGCCCCGCAAAATTGCTAGAATATCGGGCTCGCCGGGGTTTAGCCCCGGCGAACTATGTCCGGTACTTGGCCGGATCAAAAACCAGAATATATAGAGTGTTGCAGCCAGTCTGAGATTGAAGTCGCGAGCGTTGGATGAAAGTCTGGCGTGCGACGTAGAAGATTTGTATAGATGCTGCGTTCCAGGAGTAGTTTTAGATGGCTGAATATCGCGCGCCGGTCAAGGAGATGCGGTTCGTTATAAACGAACTTGCCGGACTGGCAGAAGTTGCAGCATTACCCGGGATTTGAAGAGGCAACGCCGGATCTTGTTGAGGCTGTGCTGGAAGAGGCCGCCCAGTTGGCTGGTGAGGTCATTGCACCTACGAATGTCATTGGTGATAACAAGGGCTGTCGTGTAGAAGACGGGCAGGTGTATGTGCCCTCAGGAATTTCATAACGCTTACCAGCAATATGTGGAAGGTGGCTGGCCGGGCATCAGGATGAGTCCGGAGTTTGGTGGTCAGGGTTTGCCCGGGCTGGTCAGTGTTGCTGTTGAAGAAATGATTCAGTCGGCCAACCTGGCCTGGTCACTTTGCCCGATGTTGAGTTGGGGGGCTATACACGCAATTGAATCGCATGGCAGTGATGAGCTTAAAGCGATTTTCCTTGAACAAATGATCAGTGGTGCCTGGACAGGCACGATGAACCTGACCGAGCCGCAGGCGGGTTCCGACCTGTCTGTAGTGCGTTCACAGGCAGTGCCTGATGGTGATATTTATCGTGTTTCGGGGCAGAAGATTTTTATTACCTGGGGCGATCAGGACATCACCGAAAATATTGTCCACCTGGTCCTTGCACGTACTCCGGATGCACCGGCCGGTATTAAAGGGATGTCATTGTTCCTGGTGCCCAAGTATCTGATTAATGCAGATGGCAGCATTGGCGAGCGTAACGCAGTAACGACTGTTTCGGTCGAGCATAAATTAGGTATCCATGGCAGCCCCACCTGTGTGCTGGATTTTCAGAATTCAGCAGGTTATCTGCTGGGTGAATTAGGGTTCAGGCATGGCCTGCATGTTCACGATGATGAACAGTGCGCGGCTGGGTGTCGGGTTGGAGGGCGTTGCGGTATCGGAGCGCGCTTATCAGCAGGCACTGGAATTTGCGATCGACAGAGTGCAGGGGTCGTGTACCCGGGCGGGATGTAGTGTAGCCATTATCGAACACCCGGACGTGCGGCGGATGCTGCTGACCATGAAGGCTGAGACAGAGGCCATGCGTGCGGTGGCCTACCTCGCATCAGCTCATCTGGATCATGCGAGTCATGCTGCCGACCCGGAGCAGCGAGCCTATCACCAGGCACGGGTCGATTTGCTGACACCGATTGTTAAGGGCTGGAATACCGAGACGGCGCAGGTTCTGACCTCTCTGGGTGTTCAGGTGCATGGCGGTATGGGTTATGTAGAGGAAACGGGTGCGGCCCAGCACTTGCGGGATGCGCGTATCCTGACTATTTATGAAGGCACGACGGGTATCCAGGCGGGTGATCTTATCCGACGCAAAATATTGCGTGATGGTGGCACTGCTTTGAATTTGATGCTGGTTGAGATGGATGCTGTGGTTGCCGCGGCCGACGCCGCTGGTGATGAAGTTGCTTCGGTAGGTACTGCTTTGCGTGCTGGTATTGCGAGCATAAGAGAATCGCTCGAATGGTTGCTGGCTAATTATGCAGCCAGTGCATCTAACGCAGGTGGGGTTTCCTATCATTTCCTGATGCTGCTGGGTACGGTTACGGGTGGTTGGCAAATGGCCCGTGCCGCACTGATTGCAAATGAACAGCTTGAAGCGGGTGCGGTGGATAAAGAATTTTTTGCTGCCAAACTGATGACAGCCCGATTCTACGCTGAGCAAGCTATGCCACGCGCACTGGCGCATGCCAGAACGATTACTGCTGGAAGTGAGACGATGATGGCCTTTACCCTGGAACAACTCCGGGGTGAATGAGGGATTGTTATAGAACTAACGATGTATTATTTGATGGACATGTCCGCTTTGCCGAAAAAGGCGAGCAAGGTCAGGTCTTCGGTAATATTGAAGAAGGAGTGTTCTTCGGTGGCACGCACGTAAAGTATGGTGCCGGGAATGGCTTGCTTTTCACCGTCACCGACTTTGAGTGTGGCTTTACCTTCGATTACGAAATAGATTTCATCTTCAAGGTGCGGAGCCTGCATATCCTTGGAGCCGGCGGGCAGTCGATATACGGCTGAACTAAGGCCAGGCATACGCAGGTATTCCAGAAAGCAGGGGTCTTCGCTCTGTACTTTTGGGAGCAGCTCGTCAAGATGGAAAACTTTCCAGGCATCGTTAGTCATAAGGTTGCAGTCGCAAGAATTATTGAATTAATAGTATAAAACCGAGTGCCAGATAATCTGCTATCGACCGGGCCAGTGCAAGGGCTCTGAACAGGTTGATAGTTCGCAGGTTGGCACCCTTGAGGAGCAATGAATCATGGGATTCAGCACGAAACAGATTCATGATGGTGTCGTACCCGATCCGCTTACCGGGTCTATTCTGACGCCTATTTATCAGACTACAACCTATGTACAGGATTCAGTTGATGAATATCTTGCCAAGGGTTATTCCTATTCGCGCTCAGCGAACCCCACCGTGCGTGTGCTGGAAAATAAATTAACGGCGCTCGAAGAGGGTCATGATACGACCTGCTTTGGTACCGGTATGGCTGCTATAAATGCAGTATTTCTTGCGTTTCTGAATGCGGGTGATCATGCAATTATTTCTGATGTGGTCTACGGCGGTACTTACAGGCTGGCGACCAAGATCTTCAGTCGCTTTGGTGTGGAATTCAGTTTTGTAGATACGTCGAATGCAGCGAATGTTGCGGCGGCCATTCGTGAAAATACTAAATTGATCCTGACAGAGACGCCTGCCAATCCCACACTCAAGCTGACTGATATTGCCGCGGTTTCGGTAATTGCCAGAGAGCATAGTATCCCCCATGCGGTTGATAACACCTTCCTTACACCGTATTACCAGAGACCGCTTGAGCTTGGAGCTGACCTGAGTATTCACAGTACGACGAAGTACTTTGATGGCCACAATGCCACCGTTGGTGGCGCAGTAATTGCATCTACTGCAGAGTTGGATGAAAAAGTGCGTTTTATACAAAATGCTACAGGGTCAATCATGTCTCCGCAGGTTGCATTCCTGACGCTACAGGGCGTGAAGACTTTATCGGTGCGCATGGATCGTCAGTCCGAAAATGCACAGAAGATTGCTGAATTCCTGCTTGCGCATGACAAAGTTGAGAGTATTTGTTACCCGGGGCTGGCCTCATTCCCGCAACATTCGCTGGCCAAGCAGCAGGCCAGTGGTTTTGGTGCCATAGCCTGGTTCGAAGTTAAGGGTGGGTTGGCGGCAGGCAAGCAGTTGATGGATACCATCGAACTGTGGAGCCTGGCAGAAAATCTCGGATCACTTGAATCACTTATTACGCATCCGGTAACGATGACACATGCTGATGTGGAACCTGAGGAACGTGCACGTGTAGGTATAACGGACGGGCTTGTGCGTATTTCAGTCGGCCTGGAAGATGCTGAAGATCTTATTGCCGCATTGGATAAGGCACTGGTCAACGTTTAATTCACACATCCGGAGCGGCCCGGGCGTGGCGAAAGACTTAACATAAGCTACTGAAGGTTATTGTTTTGTTGAGGTAACCATGCGGTTACGTTAATGTATCTTCAAACAAGTAGCCGCGGGTACGGCTGGCTGAAAAAAAATACTAAATTTGCGGGGGATTCATTATCAAATTATTAGTTGCGACAGTCCTGTTGTCTGTATTCAGTGCGACTGCTCAGGCGGTAGTAATTAATTTCGATGATCCTGTTAATACCAGTTGTGGCTGTCGTGTCAGCAGTTATCAGGAATCAGGTATTAGCTTTACTGGCAGTTTTGGACATGACAGCCTGGATCAGTCGGATGGTCTGCAAAGTGTCACTGCCTGGGTCGACTTTTCATTGTCCAGGCACATGAAGATATCAACGCTGGATGGTTCTTTGTTCAGTCTGAACTCAATTGATCTCGGTGAATACACTTCTGTATTCGAAGGTCAGCAGAAGGATATAACGGTACTAGGTATTAAAGCGGATGATTCTATTGTTACACAGACTTTCCGTATTGATGGTGTTATGGGTGGTTTGTTCGATATTGATCGCTTCCAGACTTTTATATTTTCAAATGAATTTAGTGGCTTGAAAGCAGCCTACCTGGAAAATACCAGTTCCAGATACGAACAGCTTAATGGGCCACTGCCCGCAGGCTATCCGAATGAGTTTAATACCAACGTGTTTGCGATGGATAACCTGTCCATCACGGCTGTACCGGTTCCGGCAGCAGTCTGGTTGTTTGGTTCAGCCCTGGGTTTGCTGGGCTGGTTGCGACGAAAAGTCTAACTGTGATTCGGCTCGGGTTAGATAATCTGGTCGAGAAATCGGGTCTGAATTTCTTCCCATTCCAGCTTGAGCCAGGGTGAATAAATATCACTATTGGCTGCGATCTCGGCTGTCAGTTCATCGGGTGTGACGAAGCGCCAGTCGGAAATTTCTTCGGGGTCTGCTTGTAAGGTGCCCTTAAACTTTCCGGCAAAAACCCAGCAGTTTTCATATTCCGATCCTATGTCACCAAATTTTGCATGGTAAACAAATTTATACAGATATTTGAGTTCGCATTCCACACCCAGTTCTTCCTTAATGCGCCGATGTGCTGCGTCAGGAGTGCTCTCGCCCATGCGTGGATGACTACAACAACTGTTCGCCCAGTATCCGCCCCAGAGCATTTTATTTTCATTGCGTCGCTGGATCAGTACTTTGCCCTCAGGATTGAAGAGAAATACTGAAAAGGCCCGGTGCAGTTTGCCATCACCAAGATGACAATCGATCTTTTCGCAGGAACCTGTTTCGTTGTCCTGCTCATCAACAAGAATCAGCACCTCTTTTTCCGACATATGCTCTATTTCTTTTGGGTCTGCGTTCATGAATCACTGCCGATCATAAATGCCAGTGCTTCATAACCATTTTGCTTAAATGCGGCGCATACGGCATCGCTATTGTTGTTATCTGCATTGCCGCATAAAGCTACCATCGCGCCACCGCCACCGCCACCGGTAAGTTTGGCCCCGAGCGCACCGGCTTCGCGTGCGATATCGACAAGTTTTTCAAGTTCTGGTGTCGATACGCGCAGTGCGTTAAGTAGCCCCTGGTTAATGTTCATCAACTGACCAAGATCTTCCAGCCGATTCTCCTGGATTGCTGATACGGCCTGCAATGCCAGTGTATCCATATCATCGAATATCTTGTCGTACATGCGTGGCATCCGCTCGCGGGCCGTGTGTACATCACCCACTGTTTTTGCGGTAAGGCCCTGGGTACGTGTCATCGCTATGACCAGTGATAAGGGTTGGGGAATATTCAGTAACTCAACCAGTGGTGGGCTGTCTTTTCGAAAGACCAGCGGCTTACCGTAAGTGGCTATCGTGTTATCGATCCCGCTGGGCTGACCGTGTGCAATCTCTTCGGATTTATAAGCGAGTTGATTGACCTGTTCATCATCAAGCCGCAGTTTGAAATGCAGGTCGAGGGCGCGAATGATGGCAACAGCCAGTGCGGAGGAGCCGCCCAGTCCCATGCCACGTGGCACGTCCGGAAATACTTCGATACGTATGCCTTTGCTTGCCAGCCCGAGTTCATCAAGAATAGCTCCGGCTGCTTTTTCAAACGAACGCCGCTGTTCAGGCGGTTTGGCCAGTTCGTATTCAACCCCCCAGCGTGGAATCAGTAGTTGCACTCCCTTTTCCACATCTTCGACATGGGCGCGCATGCGCAGTGGCAACGGGCACGCAATTGCATGTCGCCCATATACAACTGAGTGTTCACCCAGCAGGATAACTTTGCCGTAGCCTATGCCCAGCTCTGCATCACTCTTTTTAAGTAACTTGGATGATGCGCCTGGTGCAGATTCCACCAGCTCTTGCAGAATTTCTTTGGCGCGCCAGACTTTTATCTCGCCACTGCGTAATAAACGCTCCAGAACTTTTTCGAATAATGGTGCGGGTGCACCAGCTGCCTTGACGACACTGCGCGCATGCAGGGTCATGTGACCTGTCTGTATGCCTTCGGTTGCCAGTGCCCGTAATGCAGAGAAATTTTGTGCAAGCCCGGCCGCTGCCATAACCTCGGCCAGCTCAGTTGCAGATTCTGCACCCAGCAGACGCAGGTTTACTGCCACACTTGGGTTGGACTCCAGTGGCCCGCCGACCGTGCCGACTTTCATGGGTATTTCGAGCTCGCCCCGCAGGTTGCCGTCTTCATCTTTCCACCAACGCGACATGGCGGTGTATTTTCCGTCGCGCGCTGCCCATGCATGGGCACCGGCTTCGATTGCGCGCCAGTCGTTGCCGGTTGCGAGTGCCACCGCGTCAACGCCGTTCATAATACCTTTGTTATGGGTCGCGGCTCGATAAGGATCAACCTGGGCAAAATCAGATGCAATGATAATGCCGTCACGCACTTCCTCACCGCTGTAACCTCGACCAGCCAGTTGTTCCGGCGACAACGTGACCCCGGCTTTGGCCAAAGCGCGGTCAGCCAGGTTTGATAATATACGCAGGAATACTTTGCCGTCGGTGATGGATTCGATCAGTGATGCCACTCCTTCGCACATGCCGTTAACGAGGTTCGCTCCCATAGCATCGCGCGTGTCTACATATAAATGTATGACCAGCATTTCGCTGTCAAAGGAGGGCAGCGGATAGCTGCGTGCATCGAGATCAACGGCACCACCACCGCGCGCCACCATGCGCGGATGAAAACTATTAGCGAGGTCAAGGATTTTCTGCTTCTGGCTCTCGATACCTTCCTGGGCCTTTGCCATATCGGGTATCTCGACTACCTGAATCTGGCCTATCAGAATCGGGTCAGTTGATTGTGTCTGGTAACCGCCTGAACTGCGTGCGGTCTTGGCTGCGGAGCTGATGGCTGCCACGATGGACGGCTCTTCCACCACCATGGGAATAACGTAGTCTTTGCCATTAATCAGGAAATTCAGGCCAAGACCAATGGGTAGCCCCATAACGCCGATGACATTTTCTATCATTTTGTCGGCGGCACTTAATTTCAGCGTGTGGTCACCTGAGGCCAGCGCCTGATAGTCGCTGTCGCTCAGTAGCCCGCGTTCATGTACGGCCTGTACCCGTTCGTCGACGGACATCTTGTAAAAATGCGGAATTCTTGACCGGTCCACGCTTAGTTCCATCCTCTGGATTGATGGTCTATCTGATCATCGCTTTAAGGCGCGCCAGCTGCAACGAATAATAACAGCCCACCATAGGCGGGTTGAAGGTAGCAGGAAATATCTTTTACTGCCATAGGGAAAAGTATTGGCTGGCTTATGTCCTGTGGGTATTGCGGGTGCAATCAGCCAGGTCCGGTGCGACAATCAGCCATTAATTATGTATTGGATGAATTATCCCGAATATACGGGTGAAGGGAATAAAGTATGCAGGCTATATGGCTCAACAATTATCCGGCCGGAGTGCGAAAAACACTGGATCTTGACCCGGCAGAGACATTGCTCGATGTATTCGAGTCAAGTGTTACGGCCTGGTCGGACCGTCCTGCATTTCATAACCTGGGCCATAGCCTCACTTATGCAGAGATTGATCAGTTAAGCCAGCAGTTTGCGGCTTACCTGCAGGATGACCTGGGTCTTGATCGCGGTGATCGCGTGGCCATCATGATGCCGAATCTATTGCAGTATCCGGTCGCTCTGTTTGGTTGCTTGCGTGCCGGTATGGTGGTTGTAAATGTTAATCCGCTATATACCGCACGCGAGCTTGAGCACCAGCTGACAGATTCGGGTGCGAAAGCACTGGTCGTCTATGCGGGTAGTGCCCATGTTTTTGCAGAAATAAAGCATGCGACCGATATAGAGCATGTACTGGTGACCGAACCCGGTGACCTGTTGCCTGTCATGAGGCGTTTGCTGGTAAATTTTGTCGTCCGCTATATCCGCAAGATTATTCCGGCCTATTCGATCACCAGTGCAGTTCCGTTCAGGGCAATTCTAAATTCCACAATCAGTGCGTACCGACGGCCGGAGAAACTCTCAGGCAACGATCTGGCAATCCTGCAATACACGGGCGGTACTACCGGGCTTGCGAAGGGCGCCATGCTCAGCCACAGTAATTTGCTGGCAAATGTCACCCAGGTAAATGCCTGGTTTGGTGGCAGAGATATTCCGGGTAAGGAAATTATCATCACAGCATTGCCGCTTTATCACGTATATGCATTAACAGTTAACTGCCTGGCCTATTTTGAGAAAGGCGCGTTAAACATTCTGATTACTGATCCGCGTGATACGGCCGGGTTTATTAAAGAGATGTCCCGCTGGCCATTTACCGTAATAACGGGTGTTAATACCCTGTTTCAAAGTATGGTTCGGCACCCGGATTTTGCATCACTCGATTTTTCTGCACTTAAAGTGGTAGCGGCAGGTGGAATGGCATTGCAGAAAACCACCGCGCGTGAGTGGGTTGATATTACCGGTGTACAAATAACCGAGGGCTACGGCCTGTCGGAAACTTCGCCGGTGGTTTCATCAAACCGACTGGATGTGGCGGAATTTAACGGCACTATCGGTCTGCCTCTCCCGGAAACCGAGGTTTCTATTCGCGATGCAGCAGGTGTTGAAGTCGTTTTGGGCGAAGCAGGTGAACTCTGTGTCAGGGGGCCGCAAGTCATGTTGGGTTACTGGAATAAGCCAGAAGCGACCGCGGAAGCAATGACAGCAGATGGTTTTTTTAAAACCGGTGATCTGGCGACGATAGATGATAAGGGCTATTTGCGTATAGTCGGGCGCAAGAAAGACATGATCATAGTAGGCGGGTTTAATGTCTATCCCGATGAAGTTGAGAATGTGGTTACCCAGCATCCGGATGTGCTCGAAGCTGCTTGTATCGGTGTGCCGGATGACGATGGTGACGATGATGAAGTTGTAAAGCTGTTTGTCATTCTGCGCGAGGGTGCAGCTGTTACAGCAGAGCAATTACGTACCTGGTGCAAGGAAAATATGACTGCTTACAAGGTGCCGCGACTCGTGGAATTTCGTACCGAGCTGCCTAAAAGCAATGTCGGCAAAGTATTGCGCCGTGAGTTGCGGGAGGAACATGCAGGTGGTTAGTGGTGTTAATGGCTTCCCAGACTTTTGGTCCGCAGTGGCTTAGGCCTTTCCTGAAGACGTCAGTCGCTGCTTGGCATAGCGGCGCAATGTACCGGTGAGAACAGACCAGCGTCCCCGAAAGTGAGCCCAGGCAGTTGAATCTGTGCCCCGGTATTCAACGCCCAGTGAGTGATCCTGAATTTCGCCGCTAAGCTCGCCTGCCAGGTAATCGCGGACAGTTTCTACATACAGCTCGGTGCCCACCTCTACTGCCCGACTGAATGCGGTGTAAAGGTTGTCATCAGCCTGAATACGTGACTGACGAGTAGCAAAAATCTGACCGCCATCTACAGCAGAGGTGCACTCGTGCAGTGTGGCACCCAGCATTTCTGGTTCATGATTGACTATGGGCCAGAGTACGCAAGAACTGCCTCGGTAGAAAGGCGAGATACCAGTATGCATGTTAAACGCAATATCTTTGGCTTTATGCAGGATGTGGTCGGAAACTATAGGCGTCCCATATACAAGTATTGCATCGGGTTGCAGTTTTTCTATCTGGGCGGCGGCTTTATCAGAGTTAACTGAATTAATATCAATGACAAGGTTGAGTTTTTCAAATGCAGGCTTCTTACCGTTAAATAAAGTTTTAACGTGTGCTTGGTAATTCTTTTTTGCTGCTGAGACCAACTTGAGAAACATTGTACGCGATGCCTTATCCAGAAAAGTTCCAAGCCCTTTTTTGAATGCACCTTTTGCATTTGGTTTGCGTGTATAGGTGTGCACAAGAATAGCTTCAATATTAAACTCACGCGCCAGGGCATTTGCTACGTAGATGTGTTCAGCGCCACAGGCTGTAAGGATTACGAGACGTTTATTCTGTGCAGTTTGGCTGGATCGCATGATAGTGTTTAGGTCATTGAATGACGTATTGCCCGTAATCGCGGTAGCACTTCGACATTTGTAAAAAATGATTCGGGGTCAGTTATTCTGATCGTTGATGTACGGTACCAGGTTGGCCCTTTCTGTTTGCGGGAGTTGGCGCGGGAGCTCACCTTAAACTCAGCCTGGAATCCACTTTTATGGATATTTTCCAGTGCTTCATCACTGGCTGGATCGTCATACGGAAAACTAAATGCCCGTAGTTTCTTGCCAGACATTCTTTCTAGTTCAATTTTGGCCTGGCCTATTTCTACTTCTGCACCGGCCGCATCAAGTGCACCGCAATGTGCGTGTGAGGCTGTATGGCAGCCGATATCAAAACCTGACTGAATAAGCCTTGGGATATCATCTTCATTCAAGTACATGTTGGCTTCTTTGCACAAAGCACGTGTATCAATATTGAAACGATCAGCAAGTTCATCTCCCAGCCTTGAACGTCTTGGGTATGGAAGTTTTCCAATTACATTGGCTATCAGCAGCGGTACATTAGTGCATTTGGGTTCTTCACCGGTTATTGCTGATTCCAATTCTTCAATGCCGATCTGGTTTGCCAGATAATTTATCAGGTTATCAAGCAACAGTTTATCGCCGGAAATGGCATCAGAAGTCAGAAAAAAAACTGCTGGTAATCCGCGTTCCTGAAGCATAGGCCCTGCAATATCGAGCACGCTGCGGTAGGCATCATCAAAGGAAATTAATAACGGGCGTTTGGGTAACTTCCCTGACAATGCTGTATCAAGATCGATTACGTCATAGTCGCGTGCAATCAGATCAAGTTGCCATGTGAAATCATCCGGGTGAATCCGGATTCCCAGATGGTCTATGTACTCATTGTCCTGCTCAGCCACATGATGATAAAGAAGTACTCGTGGTCCATTACTTCCCAGTAATGACAACAGGGAATATTGCCCGGCAAAATGTCTGGCAATATTGTTAATAGTTTGCATTAGAGGCCTTGTGGGAGTTCAGTTTTTTTAGCGCTGTTCCGGTAAGTGTAACTGGCTGAATGTATATTTGGAAATTTGTTACTCCAATTAAGGGTGGAAAGCCATTGCCCGCAAAGACATGCCTGTCGCATCATTTTAACGCTATTTTAATCTGACGGTATTAAATGCAGTATTTCAGTCTTATACAAATAAAGATCCTGACGCTTCATGTGCCGAAACATATCTGCAAATGTTCAGATAAGATACATCTGTTTCAATGTTGCTGGTTCAAGGGTTGATGTCCCTTGTTAATTATTGGCAGCATCAACGGGCAATCAGCAGGATTATTTTTTCAAAGCTCTTGCGGCCGCATCCCAGTGATTGTCATGCGCCCACGCTGTTATAAAACCCAGCCGGGCTGTTTCTGTGAGTTCATCCTGCAATCGTTGGCGGCGTGCAGCTGCGGTGGCTTTATAGCTGCGTAACACGTTGACACTTTTACTGAGGTAGACCTGCAGAAAATCATCTGTAAATGCAGTAAAGTCTTTGTCTTCCGGGCACACGGCTTCATAAAGACAAATACGTAATGCTTCCTGTGCAGGAATACGCCGGAGCAGAGTATTGCCAGGGCAGCGCTGTTACCTACTGCATTAATGAGGTCAATGCCTCCCCCATGCTGTGGTGACATTCAGTTGTGCCTGAATTAAACCCAGCTCAGCATGGGCCGCTGCAATACGTATATCGCATGCCATTGCCAGCTCGGCACCTCCCCCGAATGCCCGTCCATTTACGCGCCGATAACGGGCACAGGAAAATAACGAACGGCATCGAGTGCTGCATGACCCCGTTCTGACATATGGCGTGTTTCTATTTCGCTACGTATGGCATCGAGTTCTTTAAGGTCTCCACCGGCTGCAAAGGCTCGATCGCCCGCACCGGTGAGGAGAGCGCATTTGATGGAGGGCTTCGACAGTCATACAATTTCTCTGCCGCTATTTTAGAGTAGGGGATATTTTGGCTTTACTTGCAGGGGGCTATTTAGATATCAGGCGGAGAACTAAAGGTTCTTGTGCTCAGGGGTGGCACCCGGTATCAGAACAATCGACGGTGTTGAATGCTGCTTCTGCCATAAAGGATTCTCCAGCGTAGGTTTCTCCGGAAACGTTCACCTTTGTGTCACCACATTCGATGCCGCTGTCCTGTGTCGCGAAGGTCAAAAGAATATCGCCGTGCAAATCTCCGTCATAGTCATCAAACGTTGGTGGAAGTTTGTTAACAGCCTCACCGGGCCCGAGCCTAACTGATGCAGGATCAATCTGGCTTGCATCAAGATTCAGCGTATGACTGGGGGCATCGGCAACGGTTAGCAGAGCCAGAGAAATCGGATTGTTTGATGATGGCCGCACTAAGTCCTCATCGCTCCATGGATTTACGTCAGCTCTTATAGGCACCGGCCCACCACGAATTACATCTATCAGCATGTCCATGTCGTCTGCGAGCTTAGCCGCTCCGGCAAGGTTCACATGCAGCCCATCCTGAGCATAGTCGGGTGTGCCGTCGGTACCATCGCTGATAATGACAGGATTGCCAGGATGACCGACAGCTTGATAAGTGTTGTAGCAGGATATGTTCTGGCTTAAACAAAAGTCAGGAAGCCAGTTCAGATAATCATCCAGTTCTGTCTGCCTTTCCAGGGTCCACAGCCAGGATTGACCGAAGGGGCCTGGCGACATCACTATGATGTCCACAATATTACTTCTGGACTTTGCTTCAGTGACCATAAACAGAAGAGCGGATTTGATTAGCTCAGCATCAACGCTGTGTCTAATATCACCAATGCCACCTTCAATAATTATCGAATCAGCCTCAGGGCGGAGGTCAAGATAATCTGCAATATTTGCGGCCATACCAATCTTATTAGCTGCATCCCTCACACTCAGCCACTCACCCCCGATGGCGTGATTCCGATAGTTCTCCCAAGGAACTGTGCTTGTAAAGTTCGGCCAATCTTCCTGGCCATCAGACCAAGAGTCACCAACAATAATAGGTAGCGTAACGCGATCTGCCGCTGAGCTAATAATGGGCATGAAAAATATCGCGAATGCTTCAAAAATGAAAAATAAAGTTTTCAGATTTTTGCCCCTTTGTCGGAAGTGTGTCAAGTCAGCCTACTCTAGCCAACCTAACCTAACCGAACCGAACCCTATTTGTTTTGGGTAGTATACCGCGTATACCAGGATATGGATTAACCGTATTCGATTGGCAGGTATCGCCTGGTGATAGTGCCTCCGCTTCCCAGGCTTCCATTTCACTTATTCCTCCCCGTTGCCTCGGGCAGGTGGACCAATATAGTTTCTAAACTGCAATCTGCCATTACCCGTACTATGCGGGGTCAGTAGTAATGCCGGATATACGACCCGTTGACCTTGCTGGAATCTACCCGGAATAGTAAGTGATAAGGGGAATATATGCCCCGGCTATTTGACCTGGCAATTTATTTCACGGATTTACTGGCCTTTTGTCACAATCAGACCATCCATACGGTATCGATATTCAATCAGGGCCGTATTCTCGTTAGTTCATTTAGCGAAGCCAGATGCCGGGCGCTACTTCTCTGGGTTGCTCGTAATCTGATTTACCGACCACCCTCTTCCCTGTTTTTGTCGGACTTGTTCCATGAATTTCTGCATTGGCGACAATTTTTTGTCGTTCGGCGCCGAGTAATTTACCGATGGAAGCGGCCATGATCAGACCTGACTCTTCCATATAATGATGTCTGCCAGTTAGTTTTAGTTTGGCAATGTTCGGCTGGTTGTAGATGATAGTGCCAAAGTCTAGCAGGCAACGGCTTCGTGTCCAGTCGCGCCATAGTCCGAAGCGAAAGTCTTCGTCAGTGCTGGTCGGGGGTAGCACGTGACAAACAGGACGACCCACTATTTCTTGATTCCATACGCGCATATTTATTTTGCCGGCATCGCGATAATCATCAGGCATTGATTTTTCTTCTTCCAGCCAATCTTTTATAGCCTTTTTCGGGTTGAGTTGCCTGTAATTCCAATAACCATGGTCACCTTGCCAGACTACTTTTAGGCCTGGCTGCCAAACCAGGAAGTTGGACCGAACTGTTTCATATTTATCAGGAAAAAAACTTTTCCAGCCTATACGTGCGCTCGATAACGGGATCCAACTATCAGTTTTGACTATCAGAGTATCCAGAAAATTTGATTTGTAGCTTGAATTATCGAGGAATGGATTTGGCTTCTCATTAACTTTTTCATTCATTGCTTCGTCAAGGTCGCTGCAATCCTTCAGTTGCACTGACTCCCGGACATCGATATCTACCGGGCGGCTCGGCCGATTCCCTGCAAGACCTCTGCGCGAGTAGGACAGCACGATAATGCCGTCAGGTGATACGACGCATCGTGCCAATAGTGCGGTAAAAGTTGCCAGATCGTTATCGGGAGTATTTTGGCCAAAACTGATTTGCGCCGTACGCAGGCCCGAGTTATAGGCGGCCTGCCGGTGGTCGAAGCCCCACATCAAAGTTGAGTCGCCGACGAACAGGACATCGATTTTATTCGTGAACGCGTCCTTCGGTATCATCGACATGAGAGAAAATCTAGTTGGTGGATTAAATGCAAATATCTTTGTTACGGGTGGCACAATTAGTTTTATCCCCTCTTCATTACTCAATTCTGCCAGTCTGGGTAGCAGAGGGTTTTCTATTTCATTGTGCTCTGATCTGGATTTATCCACGATCCAGCTTGGGCTGATTAGACTTGCAATTTGTTCCTGAAATGCCAGATTGATCAGGAGTGTGACCAGCAGGCAGAGTGGGAATAAGAATTGATATCTGGAAGTAGACATTTAGAAGTCAAAATATATGAATGGCAATGCTTTACCGGCAAAGTAAAAGCACAGGGTTAGTACGATCGGGCATAGCAATATTCCGGCGGTTGTCGCTTTAACGGCCCCCTTGTTGACGCGGTATGGACGTAATAAGAAGTCCAGAATCAGTAAGCCAAAATATAGCCAGATCGCCGTCGTGTTGTAGTCGTCTAATCCGCCAGGCTTTGCGACCTCGGCAATCAGCTTGACTGCATCTGACGGAGATAGAAAAAAGAAGCACCAGGCGAGAGCTACTATAATAAATGTGAGGAGCCAGCCTAGCAAAGGGGGTAGCGATAGGTTGAGACGTCTGCCGAAGCGTTCGGCTATAAGGATTAAACCGTGTATACCCCCCCAAATCACAAAATGCCAAGCTGCCCCATGCCATAGTCCGCTGAGTGTAAACACTATCATTACTACAAAAGAGCCCATCAGGATCCCATGCTTGCTGCCACCAAGGGGGATATATACATAATCACGAAACCATGAAGAGAGACTGATGTGCCAGCGCCGCCAAAAATCAGTGAGTGATGTTGCGGCATAGGGGTAGTTGAAGTTGGCAGGAATATATATGCCCATCAATATTGCAAAACCAATTGCTATGTCACTGTAGCCTGAAAAATCTCCATAGATTCTCACTGAAAAACCCAGGATTGTTGACAAGGCTGCCCCTGGGGTCATGGAGTAGATTCCTATCTCCAGGTTTTGATCTATGAGTCCGCCAACACCATCGGCTATCACTATTTTTTTATACAGGCCAAAAATTATTAGTACTAACGCCGTCGTAATATCCCGCCCGAGTAGCTTTCCGTTATCTTTGCCAAAGAAAAAATCATTTCCCCGGAGGACCGGGCCAGAGGCCAGATGTGGCCAGAAAGTAAGAAGGTTCAGGTTGTCCAGAAATCGAGGTTGTTCGATTTTATATTTATGTTGGTATTGATCGACAACAAACCCTATTGCTGTAAATGTATAAAAGGAGATACCTAGCGGCAGTGCTAAATGCAGCGGTTCCAGGCCCAGGTAGTGCATGAAAAAATCATAATACTTGAAAACCAACAAGGGCAGGAGTAGTAGGACTATGGTCCCCGCCAGGAGAAGTGGAGACCGTTTCGAGCTCTGAAACAGGCGTATCAGGAGGGCCTGAAGAACCGGGATGATGGCGAAAAGAGGAAAATTGATAGCGACAAATGCGAGCGACGCAAATGCTGTAAAGAGTAGTGCTGCCCGACGAGAGCGAAGTTCGATCAGCCAGAAAAGTGGCAGAAAACAAATAATAAATACGATAAACAGCGATGAGGT